>Ga0308171_1004546_pt1 | contig 11293 bp, 14 predicted proteins | sample PhyGR1_FD_202135 | JGI IMG/M metagenome (GOLD analysis project Ga0308171, IMG submission 202135) | Phyllosphere microbial communities from UC Gill Tract Community Farm, Albany, California, United States - DLSLSG.R1 | ecosystem: Host-associated > Plants > Phyllosphere > Unclassified | place: USA... | reverse complement strand
GGGGGGGGGGGGGGGGGGGGGGGGGGTAAGGCTCAGGAGGGGTGTTACCCCAGGGGAGAAGGGGTAACGGATGGGGTAACTCTATAAGTAGCTGTTTTTATACAGTTGTTACCTCTGTTACTCCTGTTACTCCAAAAATAGTATTAAGAAGCTAGAGAAGGGAAATAGCCCCCCCTTCCTGGGCTGGAGACAGTAAGCCCTATGGGAAACTCAGGGGTAACGGGGTAACGGGGTAACGGGCCTTACTTTTCAGCTACTTACCCTATAGAGAGGGGTAACGCTTGAGGGGTAACGCAACCCCTTCCAGGGCCCAGAAATGAAAGAACCCCGCTTTTGGCGGGGTTCCATCGGCTCTCACAGAGGCTCGAAATAGCTTCAGAAGGGCTCTGCATTCGGGTCGTCCGGTCGAGGAGTTAGTAGTGCGACCCTGGCTTCCGCCCCGTGCCCCCGCACGGTTATCCAGTGAGTGCTGACGCCCTTTTTGAAACACTTCACAGCCCCAGCGCCGGGGTAGCGCTGTGTGCTACGTTCCCAGCCCAGCGTTTTCATCACTTGGGCAATGCGTCGCTTTTGACTTTCCCCTACTTTGTCAACCGTCAGCCCAAGCATTGGCCAGACATCGAGGCTCCGGATTCTACCGGTCCACTCGCCCAGGAGGGGGGCTAGGGCGTCCTCCCATGCATCGGAGACGTTGCGCTTGTCCTGCTCGGCTTTGGCGTCGCTCCACAGCGCAGACGGGAGCACAAGTGAGACCCCTTCGGCTTCGGCATGAGCGGCTTCGGCCCATAGGTGGTCAACTTCTGTTCGTAGGCCATCGATGTTGAAGCTGGTCACCTTCACAGGCCAGAATCGTCTGGAGCCGGTCGGGTCCGTCAGATATTCCTCGTTGTTTGTCGAGCCGAAGAACACACACTGCCTAGGGTAGTCCTCAGCCGTCCGAGCATAGCTCATCCGAGCCCGATCCACTGATCGCGAGATCTGAGCTTTGACCTTCTCGACCTCACCCTTCCGAAGACCTGCCAGCTCACCGCTTTCGATGATCCACTTACCTGATAGGGCCTCGACGGTTTTACGTTCGTCCTCACCGAGGGGAAGCTGGTCGCTAAACCACCCTTCTTCCTTAGCTAGTACCTTTAGTGCAGACGACTTGCCGACACCTTGCCCGCCTTCCAACACAAGCATGGTGTCGAACTTGCAACCCGGCTGACGAACCCTGCGCACAGCAGCAATGAGCATGAGCCTGGATACTGCTCGAACAAATGGCGTGTCTTGCGCCCCGGCATGGGCGATGAGCCATCGTTCAATGCGAGGTGTGCCGTCCCATTTTAGCTCAGCGAGGTAGTTCCGCACTGGGTGGAACCGCCCATCACGCGCCGCCAAGGACGCGTGTTCGCGGATATCGTCTCGCGTGAAGCGAATTCCGTATTTCTCGGCGATGGAGAAGCGGAGATGTGCCAGTGCGTCGTCATTCACCTGATCATAGTCATCTAAGCCAATGATATGGTCTCGGTGAGTCATCTCGTTTCGGCGGAACTCGCATCCAAGCTTCTGCAATGCTACTCGGAAATTCTTCCGATTGGGGGACGGGGGCTTATCTCCGTTGAACTCGAAATCTGTTCCCTCAAGAGCTACAACGTCCTTGGCGCGAGCGATCTGCTTAGCCGCATAGCCCTCATGGCGCGGCTTCTCCAAGACGCTGGCCGAGACACCGAAGTCCGGATCAAGCAGCACTGCCGACATGATCTCGTCAGGCACATCGGCCCGAACCATGTCGCAGACCACCTTGAACAGGAGCTCGGAGCGGGACGGGTACTTGGTCGCGTCGTCGGGGTCGTTGCCCTGTACGATCAGCATCTTGGTGCGATCGTCGATGCCAGGAATTTCGTCAACCGACTTGAGCCGGGGGATGTTGCTCGGGATGGGCGCGCTGGAAGCAGCAGCCTTCCCCCTCCCCGCGCTACCAGCTTTGGCCTCTGCCTTGACGAACAGAGACAGCGGATACTCAAATGCATTGAACTCGACGAGGCTCGCTAGGGCGGACTTCCGCCCCTTCTTGAGCTTCTTTTCGTTCGGTACGTTGATGGTACCAGGGAGCCGCATGATGCGGTCGACGTTGTGGCAGTTGTCGCCTCTGAACGCGACTTCGAGCCCCCTGTTATAGGCTTCGAGTTCCTCGCGGCGGTTCAAGTCGCCTTCGATAGAGACCGGCTCGCGGAGCTTCCAGAAGCCCTGATAGCCGCCGCCGGAGTCGATGATGACCGTTGGAGCAGGGTTGTGGTCCTTCAGTGCAGACAGGGCCTTGGCTCGTTCCTCGTCGAAGTCCTTGCCCGCTTCCGGGTCAATGTCGATGTGGAGCCACCGAACCAGGCCGATGTTGTCCTTCTCGGCCTTCTTGTGTTTCTTGTAGGTTCCAGCCACGCGATTGACGTGGAAGTAGATGTTCTCCCGGCCTTGGCGGGCTTCGATCCAATCCATGCAGGGCTCTTCTTCCGCTGGCATGAAGCGCTTAGCGGTGGGCTTACCATCCGGGACGATAGACACCAGCAACCACGGGCCTTCCGGCTCCCACTCGCGTAGGAACTCAATCGCAGCGTCTGTGTTGGGTGCTAGCTTGGGGTGAACATCCGCGCCGGTTCCGCTATCGGAACGGCTGTTGCAAGATGCAATTCGGGTGTCATTCGGGCGCGAAGCGCCCACAGCGCTGCCATCTGGCATTTTCCTCTAACCTGCACAATGCGCCGGACTACCACATCCGGGGTTGGTCTAACTGACCACAGACACCCTACCGCTGCCCGCAAGCGCAAAGCTAGGGCAACGTTTCCCTCGTCGGTTTTTCGGGGCCTAAAAACAGAAACGCCCTGTCCCATAGGCGTGGTAGGGGGACAGGGCGTACATCTGTGCAGTAGAAGCTCGCCCCGCTGGGAGGCGATGCCCTTAGTATAGGGTGTCCCGAGTCTCGCCGCTATGGTTGTAAAGTGGCGGGCGCCCAAAATTTCGATGACAGAAAGGCGATTCCTGTCTGCCCGGAGCCCGTTTGGGCCCTCCGGAGAGCCGGGTCCGACTAAACCCCTAACGCGGTCCTACCGTTCCCCTGCTCCGGTCGGACCATCACTTCGACCAGGGCATGCTCCACATCCTGGCGAAGGTCGCGCCGTCCATACCCGTGGGCTACCGCCTCGCCCAGTAGGGTCACTCCTGAGAGTTGAGCGGCCTTCAGCAGCCCAGCGAAGCGCTGAGCCGCTGCCGACCCTTGCCGCTTGGGGTTCTCCCGTACCAGCAGTCGGAGCCGGGTATCGGTTGTGAGGTTCCCGTAGCGCGGCAAGACGCTGAGCTGGGTCAGCCGCTGATATGTGGCGAAGCCCAGAGGGGTGAAGCGGATCCAACCGCCTTGGTTGAAGTCCCCTTCGAACACCACCAGGCCCTTCCGCCCAAGGGACCGAACCACCCGGTTCACCTCCCTTTCACTGAGCCCGTCGCCGGTTAGGTCCCAGTTTGAGACCCCGCCATGAGCCTTCAAGCTGCTTGGTGGGGCTCCTTGGGTGCGGCTGAACCTCGAAAGTGCGAGGTTAAAAAGGCCGATCCGCTCGTTAGGAGCGAGTGACGGAGGTAGGACTGAAAGGGTCACAGCACCATTCCATTCTGATATCGGAATGGTTAGCGCGGCCAGTCAGACCGATAAATAGCTTAGATAACAATGTCTTATATTCTGGTCCGACTTCCTGGCGCGGCAGTCTTACCAGCCTAAGCTGCTAGGCTGTCCTGCTAAAAGGTAATACATTCGCCCTTGTTTGCACGAATTGTGCACCTTATTTTGCACCTAATCATGTGACTTATGCTCACATGCTAGAGGAGGTGCTCGATGGCTAGTGTCATGCTTGCTGACCGCATGGTGTCAGCGACGGACTTGAAGCGTCGTGGTGTTGCTTCCCTCGAAGAGGGTGGTGATCACCCGATGGCGATCATGAAGAACAACAACGCGACGCATTACGTCCTGCGGGCCGATGTATATGCGCAGGTGTTGGCAAAGCTGGATGAGGCTGAAGACGCCGAGCTGAACCGCATTGCCGACGCTCGGATGAAGGAACCTCGGCGGCGCGTGAGCCTTGCCGACCTATAATCTTGAGTTCGCGGAGAGTGCTCTCAAGGAATGGGAAGCGCTCGACGGCTCGGTGAAGAAGGTTCTCAAGCCTCACCTCATGGCGAGGCTTGAGCAACCCCACGTTCCTGGCAGCAAGCTGACGGGTGCTCCCAACCGCTACAAGATCAAGCTCCGTAAGGTGGGCTATCGGCTCGTCTATGACGTGGATGAGACCACCGTCACGGTTCTGGTGCTGGCCGTAGCGCGGCGGGACAAGGTCTACGACAACCTTCCGCCCTCGAGCTTTGGCGCACCACCAAAGGCTGAAGAAGAACCCCCACCTCCCAAGAGGCGAAGAAGGCGGGGGTGAGTTTGGTAGCACCTTCAAATCGTCGGTGGTGGGCCGACCCCAGCACCGTAGCTGGGGCTACCCTACGCCAGTAGGACAACCCGGCCTCCGATGGCAGACCCGCTGCCTATCCGGGTACGACCAAGGCCTCTGCCCAGGTAGACAGCGCGGTCCGACGCTCAGTCAGCCGGTCATACCGATCGTAGACCCCCATCACTCCACGCATCTGGTGGCCCAGGATCATCTCGGCCGTCACGGCATCCACGCCCAAGCGCGAGAGGTGGGAACGGACGGTGCGGCGGAAATCGTGGACCACAAAGGGCTCGGTGTCGGGAGGCATCAGCCCATCGAGGCGAGCCTTAGCCTTCGAGAACCCTGAGACGGGGGTGCGGCCATTCGTGGCGCTGAATAGGTAAGACCCTGCGGTGGGGGCGGTCAGACCGGCCAGCAGCGAGAGAGCCTCAGGGACCAGGGGGACAATGTGCGCCTTGCGGGTCTTCGTCATTGCCGCCGGTATGACCAGGGTCTCACCCTCGACCCACTCCTGCCGGGCATGGGCTATCTCCCGGAGGCGGCAGCCAGTCAGCAGCAGCAGGCGATATAGGGCTCCAAAGGGCTCCCCCACCTTCGGGGCGACCCTATAGACCTCCCGCACCTCGGCCATACTCAGGCAGCGTTCCCTGGGCTCAGGCCGCTGCCGCAAGCGAACCGCTGCGAAAGGGTTCTGCGGCAAGAGGTCTTCGCCGGCAGCCCAATTGAACATGGCAGCGACGTTCTTGCGGACCTCGAATTGCTGGGCAGGTGACATGGGGCGCAGCAGATTCACCAGGTCACCGCGGACAAGATCAGTGATGAGCCGGTCACCCCACTTCGAGGCGACATAGCGCAGCAGCAGGCTTTGGACGTCGAGGATGCGCTTCGTTTGCTTAGCCGCGCAGTACCGCTGGATCAGCACCTGGACGGTTACGGGTGCGGCCTGAGGGGTAGGGTCGGCCAGGGTGCCGGTCAGCGCCTGGGCCCGCACAGTCGCTGCCACGGCTCGAGCCTGGGGCAGCCCCATAGCTGGGTAGTAGCCGAGGGTGCGGCGTTGCTTCGTCCCTGCCCTGGCCCGCCCCAACACGGGATCGAAGGGGCCAGCTGCGGCGACCCGGAATGAAAGGGACCATACCCGGCGCCCACTCGGCGAACACCGCAAAGTCAGACCTCCACCGTCCGGCAGGTCTAACCGCTCCCCTGGACGGGGAACCGTGCGGCGTATCTTGGCCTCGGTGAGCAGCATGGGGGAGGGCCTCCGTTTCTGGAGCCTCGATAACTCTCACCGCTGACAACTGACTATGGAAAAGGCCTCACCCCTGATTAGGGAGAGGTCCACCTTATACAGCAGGCAGGAGATGCCCTTTGGGGCCGTTGTGGGCTCTAAAGCCGCTTTTGAGTCTGCATGAGGTATAGGAACGCGGGCGCTGGAAGCTCAGAACGCGCAAGGGCATCAAGCCTCGAACCTCGGATGTCGAATGCAACGGCGGCCTTTGTGAAGGGCTTATGGGACAGCCTCAAAATGGTCAGTGCTAGCTCTGCATCTGAGGTCTCAATCTCCCCCTGCTCGACCATTGCCTCAAAATGCCGGCAGACAGCAACGAAGGCATTGTATCGCTGGCGGATGGAGAGAAACCCAATGCCTGGCATTGCAGCACGAGCCTTGACTGCCGCCTCAACGGCTATGTCGTAATACTTCAGCTCAGGCTCATGCCCTGTTAGGGACATCCCTCCACGCTGCATAACGGCGATGAAGTCTGACTTTGATATCATACTAGGACCGTAATTTGCTTGCGGTGCACGCGCCAGTCTGACTGGATGCAGGAATAGTCCTACCGTCTTGCGTTTCGGTCCTACCCAATCCATTCTCGGTCCTACCAACTGCCCCAAGGGTCGGACTATGAGCGATGGGACTGAAGACAAGGTCATACCTTGGACCATAAAAGGCATACCGCCTGAGATGCGGAACGCCGCCATAGCGGCGGCCAAGCGGGAGAAGCAGACCTTGGGTGAGTGGATCTCTCGCGCAATCCGCTCCCAGGTTCAGGCGGACCGGCAACAGGACCGTGCACCGGTTCCTGTTGCGGCAGACCGACCAGAGATCGACCTGACGGAGGTTGAGCGCATGGTGGCAATGGCTGCCCAACTAGCTGGTGCCGGGGCTCCTCCGCCCAAGAGTCTGTCGCGGGTGGCCTATAGCCTCATGCGCGAGCGGTTAGACCAGATGAAGGGGAAGGCGCCGGTCAGACCTAAAAGGATGTTCGGGCAGACCAACTCGGCGGAAGGTAAGACTGAGAAAGATGAGTCCGACTGATCTCTACAATCAGTCGGACTTAGGAGATATCACCGCTTCAACCTTAAGCTGTCTAGGGTGATCTGCAGCCTGCTATAGGGCTCCAGTGCCTTGGTAATTCTTTCTCCAGCCAAGGACACAGCGGCAATCCGCTCGCCCAAACTCTGGATGTTCGCGATGGCACCGACGCTCGGATTGAGAACCTTCCCAATCCGTTCAATCTTTTCGTTGAGCGCGGTCATCGATTTTGTAATTTCCGCTACTGCGGAGGAACGAACGCCGAGTGAAGCAAGAGTGTGAAGCTGACCTGGAAGGGCGGCCATATTCGACACGAACTCTCGCCTTTCTTGCGCCTGCTTCTCCTTCCGCCGCTGTTCCTCGCGGGCCTGTTCCATCCACACTTCGCGAGGCTGGAACTTCTCCTGCAAACGCCGAACAGCTGACTCCCGATTGGGGAGTACATTGAACGCGATCACCACCTGAGTGATGGCGGCACGCAAGGAAAGATTCGGGTTGGCGAGGAGCTTTTGAGCAACCTCCCGGAGATACCGGGGATCGCTCGTCTTGTACCGGCTACTGCCTTTAGGACGCCCACGAGGGCGAGTGACCTGCTGTTCCATGGCAACCTCTGTTGTTCAATACTGAGCAACAGATAAGAGATTCCTCGGTCAGTATTCAAGAAACGATAAAATAAGACGGTGCGATTTAAATCACAGAGTGCGTGGGGAAGTGCGAGGAAAAATGGTCCTTGTACGAGGAAAAATCAGCGGTGGGTATTCCAAGCGGACAGGAGTGCTTCAAGGATTGCGAAAAGAGAGCCGTTAAGGCTTTCCATGGCCTCGGCAGGGCCACCTAAAAGCAGCATGGCCCCCTTTGGAAACCCCTCACCGCGATACCCGCGATACCCGGATACCCGGATACCCGTCATACCGGGATACCGGGATACACGGTGAATTTCCATTTCTCTAGTATTTGACAGACAATTTTAAAAGACATCAGCATATATGTGCCATCTCAATATATGAGTTGGTTTATATAGTGCATCTAAATTCAGGAGTGGGGCCGTTATAAGGCGTAGTTAATGGCAGTTTTCATAACTTGGCATTGGACTTCGTCAAGCAAGCGTGGCCTTATTGGCCCATCGTGACGGTCTGGGGAATTAGTCAGGGTCCAAACCTGACCGTATCCTTGGAAAGGCCCTTGGCTACCGGTCTGAGGGCAGATCGTTGGCGAAGGGGTCAGGGTCCAAACCTGACCCCGCCCATGTTCTTCGCTCGAGGCCTCCAATGCCCAAAAGAAGCGCCCGAAACATCCTTCAGCGGCAGCTCGATGCACGGCGGAAGCTTTGGGGGGATCTTCCCGAGAAGACTCTGTGGAGCATGGATAATGAGGGGTGGGTAGCCCTGCCTCGTCTCATGCCATTAATGCTGAGCATTATGGATGACCTTTCTGGTAAAGGCTTCCCCGTGAGTCGGACCTATCTTGAGTTGTGGTCACGTATTCGCATTGAGGAAAGCTTTCTCACGCTCAACCGTCCTGAGGAGATGGCTTTTCATGCCGGCTTTGAAGGTCAGCGTGCGCTGAGAACATGGAAAGATCGCATACAACGCCTCGCTAGCCTTGATTTCATAGGTCTGAAATCTGGCCCTTTGGGCGAGCTATCTTATGCTGTCGTCTACAATCCCTACCACGTGATCAAGCGCGCTCATCAACAAAAGAAAGTCCAAGATAATAAGTGGCAATCTTTAATGATTCGCGCAAACGAGATAGGTTCCTTTGATTTCGAGGATATCGACGAAGATGGTAAGCTAATCCTTGATGAAGAGGAAGAAGACAAGCCAGAGGCCAAGCCTAAAACAAAGGAAAAAGATGGTAAAAAAGTATTCTCTAATCTCCAAAGATTTCGACGATCTGCCAAAATCAAATAGGCTATCGACAACCATAGCGCCCTTGCTTCTCTAAAAATCCATAGCTGTACTCTTCCCATTCTGAATCCGAACTGAATGCAACAGGGACCAAATGCAACAGGGACCAAGAGCATACCGCTCAGGCAACCTACCGCCTTGAATTCCACTTGCGTCTCTGGACAGAAAAAGCGGAGGTGAGACAACTCACCTCCGACTGAAGCTAGGAAAGCCCCAAACTTATTCGGGGGCCTTACTGGAGAGCTTTTGCTGGGCATCATCCATCTCCTTCAGCAGGGCAAGGAACTGGTCCCTCCGATCGGGAGGGAGAAGCGCCAAGTCGTCAGGCTTGATCTGCAAGAGATCAGAACCGGTGTCGATCTGCCCAGAGACTTGGATGCGCTGAGGCTCGGCCCATTCCTCGGATAGCTTAGCAGCAACACGCAACATCAGTCGGTGGTCGTAGCGGCGGACATGACCAGCAAAGGCGGCCCATCTGATAGACGGGCTCTTCAACGCCATTGATGGCGTGATCGCTGATGACGGTTTCCAACCGACCCAAGAAGGCTGCCTTCGCCTCCCCCACCTTGGTAGCCAACTCAGAAGAGTCGAGGATGCGGCGGCGCCAGTACGACCGCGCACCCTCGGCAGTGATGTGTGGAGACCCAGCGCATGCCGCTGCAACCTCAAGGTACCGTTCAACGCGATCAGAAGTGACGGGAAGGCGTGGCGTCGTCATTGCATGCTCCTGCTCAGGAAGGGGTCAGACCACCGCCACGGCGATGTGTACCCGGTAGAAGTGGACGCCCCTCGATGAGGAATTCTCGAGAGCTGTTCTCGGTAGACAGGAGCGTCACAGTCCATGCGCTGGAAGGCGCAAAGCTGGCATCCATACCGCTGCTGTAACCCGGCAAGGCACGTGCCCGGAGTAGTGCAGCAGAAGCATCCGCTGCATTCACTAGGGCGCTATGGACGCCAGAATGGGCGTGGCTAGCTAAGGAGGCCGGGGAGATGAGGAAGGTAGCCATGGGTCAATGCCTCCTGGCAGGGCCGCTAGGGCGGCCCTCGGTGAGAAACGAGAGGGATGCTGCAACCGGCCCAGGGGATAGGGTCCGGTAGATGGCGAAGGCCGCGACCAAAGCACGGTCGTCAGATGAGACCCGGCACGTCGCAGTGTCCTGATCCGTCGCATGGGTCCATTGACCGTCAACGTCATGCAGCCAGCCGAAAGCGGCGCCCACGACTTCAGGCCGGGCAGCGAAGGCGGCAGCCACCTCCGCGATGGTCTCCACGCAGGGAAATTCGTTGGCAAACTCGCCAGCATTCTCCCCCTCGACGTCCCAGTGAAACAGGATCGAGTGCCCAGAAGCTACTGCCGCAATGGCAGCCCGTTCGCGGGTCGGTAGCAGGAATTGGGCGAAGGCAGTCCCCTCCGCCTGCAGGGATGCGGTGTCCACTTAAGCGCCCTCCCCTTCAACCGGCACGGAAGGCGCCTGCTGGCGCCTCAGGGCGCGTGCAATACGGGCTTCGCCTGGCTGTAGCCCAGGGGTACCGGATTCCTCCGAAGGCCCCTCCTGGGCGTCCTGGCGCTGCTGGAGGCCACGTTCGATACGGGTCGTAGCGCTGGCTTTCGGGTTGGCAATTTCCCGCAGCTGGCGGGACGCCTCGTCGAGGTCCTGCGTCAATCCAGTGAAGAGGTCCGACACCCTATCGAGCTCTTCATGCGCCAACTCACTGACGACCTGATTGACGGTCACAGAATACTGCGCGTTGGGTTCCTGCTGCATGCGGCTGATCACGGCTGCAGCTAGGGCCGCGTTGCCGGAGGCTACCGCGTGCCGCGCCGCATTTTGCAACGAGGCCGGGTTGGCCTTCTCGAGCGTCTGTTGATAGGCCAGGCGCCGGGGGTCGCCCAGGGTCAGCATATCGAGCTGCGTCAGCCGACTGCCATAGAAGTCCTTGGAGGCTTCAAAGACTGCCATGGCTGCGCGGCGCTCCGCAGTGAGGTGCTCTAGGCGCGGAGCAAGCTCCTGGCGCTTCTTGGAAAGAGCATCCTGAATGGCGCTCCGGATCATAGAGGCCCGATCATCGGGGCGGGCGAAGCGAACCATTTCCTCCGCCTTCTTGCGGGCAGAAGCTTCCGTGGCAATGAGGGCTGCCCTGTAGTCGCTCAACCCGGCGAGGATGCGATGAGCCCCATCCCGAACCTGGGTGAGCTGATCACGACTAACGATGCGGAAGGGTTTCGCAGACAAAGCCTGCTGGATCTTGTTCGACATGTTCTCGTCTCCCGGTCCGGACTCCCCACTGTTGGGCGCTCCGTCTGACCTTAAGACATCGATACCTTTCGAACCTTCCTGCTGATAACGGCAACGATACCGATCAACAGAAGAAGGCCTCTCCCTCGACAGGGGAGGGGTCCGCCTCTGCTGGCTCGGGGAGGGCCGCTGGGGCTGGCGCGGCCCAGGGGAGGGCCGCCCTTACGCGTGACTCATCGCTGGCGGGTCATGGGGTGGGGGTGGCGGCGGCGGGCGGGGAAGGCTCAGGAGGGGTGTTACCCCAGGGGAGAAGGGGTAACGGATGGGGTAACTCTATAAGTAGCTGTTTTTATACAGTTGTTACCTCTGTTACTCCTG
>Ga0308171_1004542_pt1 | contig 11297 bp, 10 predicted proteins | sample PhyGR1_FD_202135 | JGI IMG/M metagenome (GOLD analysis project Ga0308171, IMG submission 202135) | Phyllosphere microbial communities from UC Gill Tract Community Farm, Albany, California, United States - DLSLSG.R1 | ecosystem: Host-associated > Plants > Phyllosphere > Unclassified | place: USA... | reverse complement strand
CAAACAGGTTATGCAGGAACAGCATTTCCGCTAAGTGAATTCTATTTCGAGATCTATTCTTCCGACCCCGCGGTCGCAGGAGCAGTAAAGATTTATGGAGATGTGACCACCAACCGATATGTCTCTGCGGAAGAAACGAAGTTGTACAGAATACTGCAGGGTCAACCTGATAATACAACAAGAAAGATCTATAAAATGAAGACCCAAGCCACAGATCTGAATCTTACGCCTGGAACCTATTGGATCAAATGGGGTTCAAAAACATCTACAGGAACTCACTTCTATCCGCAGTTGCCACACGATGCTTCAAAGTTTAATAATGCACAACAATTTGTTGTGTCCAATTCTACTTGGGTTAATCTGGATGACGGTGGTCAAAGAGTAAGTTTTCCATTTGAGATCACAGGAACTAAACTTCCCAACCCATAACAATTTTTCAAATTTTTCAATAATTGATATACACTTCAAAGAAAAATCCGCTTCAATAACGAAGCGGATTTTTATATTTTAATGTAACTTTTTTAATTAAATTTAATTGGCAATATCACTAATGAACTTGATTCTAAGAATTCTAACTTCTTCATCCGTCAGATCATCGCCATATTCCGCCAAGAGCGTTTTCATACTATCACTTTCCGAATTTTTCATGAAGTCCATGAATTCTTCTACAATATCCTCATCAAAATTCTCATTGACGTAATAATCGATGTTCAGTTTTGTACCTTGATAGATGATGCTTTCCATTTCGGAAAGAAGCTCGGTCATACTTAGATTCTTAGCTTTTGCAATATCCTCCAGGTCGATTTTTTTATCTGTATTTTGAATGATAAATACCTTATGACTGGATTTGTTGGCCACTTGTTTTATGACAGTATCCTGAGTTCTCTCGATATCATTTTCCTCCACATATTTTTTGATAAAATCTGCGAAATCTTTACCGTATTTCTTTGCTTTCCCTTCACCAACACCGTATATCTTCGCTACTTCTTCCACAGATATCGGATACTGAACAGTCATATCTTCCAGACTTGGATCCATGAAAACCGTGTAAGGAGGAATGCCGTGCTTCTTAGCTACATTTTTTCTAAGTTCTTTGAGTTGGCCAAATAATACCTGATCTAGTCCGCCGCCAGCTTGGATCTGAACTTGCTCATTGTCTGCTTTTGTTTTGGATTGGGCAAGGTCATACTCTCTGTCTTCAGCAATGTGGAAAATGTTTTTCGATTTTCCGTTGATCACTTCCTGTCCTTTTTCAGATACCTTCAAAACACCATAGGTCTCAATATCTTTTTTGAGATAATCCTGAACAGTCGCTTGTCTGATGATGGATTTCCAATAGTTATCACTTTCCGATTTTCCGAAACCGAAATATTCTGTCTGCTCCAGTTTATAAGATTTGGTAACCGCAGATTCTTTTCCTGTAATCAATGAGATCAGATCTTTAGTTTTAAATTTTTCACCCAGAACCTTTATCATTTCAAGGACTTTCTTAAGGTCTTTGGTCGCATCTTTTAAAGTTGGTGGATTTTGAGAATTATCACACATCAAAGCACCTTCACCTTTTACCGGGTCAAATATCTCTCCGAAGTAGTAAAGCAAATACTGCCTTCTACTCATGGATGTTTCTGCGTAACCCACAACTTCATTCAAAAGCTGAAGTCCAATCTCTCTTTCGGAAACCGGTTTTTGAGCGAGGAATTTCTCAAGTTTTTCAATGTCTTTTGGGTCATAAAAGGCAAGACAGTAACCTTCGCCTCCATCTCTACCTGCGCGACCAGTCTCCTGATAATAACTTTCCAGAGATTTGGGAATGTCGTAATGGATCACGAATCGTACATCCGGCTTATCAATTCCCATCCCGAAAGCAATGGTAGCAACAATCACATCAGCCTCTTCCATCAAAAACTTGTCCTGATGCAACACTCTGGTTTTTTGATCCAGACCTGCGTGATATGGCAAAGCATTGATCCCGTTAACCTGTAAAAGCTGAGCAAATTCCTCTACTTTTCTACGACTCAAACAGTAGACAATACCTGATTTTCCTTTATGTTGATTGATGAATCTTACAATTTCCTTATCCACATTCACTTTCGGACGGATCTCATAAAAAAGGTTGGCTCTGTTGAAGCTTTCTTTGAAGACCAAAGCGTTGTTCATTCCCAAAGTTTTCTGGATATCATCCTGAACTTTTGGTGTTGCGGTTGCTGTCAATGCAATTACAGGAACATCGGCAATCTTATCAATTATGCCCTTCAGATTTCTGTATTCTGGGCGGAAATCATGTCCCCATTCCGAGATACAGTGCGCCTCATCTATTGCAACAAATGAGATTTTGACATTTTTCAGAAAATCAACATATTCTTCTTTTATTAATGATTCCGGAGCTACGTAGAGTAATTTGGTTTTACCAGCCGTGATGTCATCCATCACTTGTTTGGTCTGGGTTTTATTCAATGAAGAATTAAGAACGTGCGCTACACCTTCGTCAGAAGACAGACCGTTCACCGCATCCACTTGATTTTTCATCAATGCGATAAGTGGTGAAACGACGATAGCAGTTCCTTCTGAAATAAGTGCAGGCAACTGATAACAAAGTGATTTTCCTCCACCAGTTGGCATTAGAACAAAAATATCTTTATTATCTAGAAGCTCTGTTATGATCTGTTCCTGTTGGCCTTTAAATTTAGAAAATCCAAAATATTTTTTCAGTTCGGCAGATAAGTTGATGTCTTTTGTGTCCATCCTTTGATATTGTTTGCTAAATTTGCATTTGATAAAAGATCATACAAATTCTTGATAGTAATTTTTTGTTTTTTTAGATAAAAAAATGAAGCCTAAAACTTCATTTCATGATTTCAAAATTATTGAAGTGAAGATACAAAATTAATATTATTAAAAAAAATAATAAAACATTTTAAAATTTTGGATCCAAAAGAAATACTCTCCAATGCACATCAGGCGCTGGATATAGAAATAAGCGAACTTACAAACCTGCGAAACCGCCTGAACGACAGCTTTATAAAAAGCGTATTGACCGTCAATGAAGTTAAAGGAAAATTAATTGTGGTAGGCATAGGAAAATCCGCTCACGTTGCCAACAAGATCGTTGCAACACTCAATTCTACAGGAACGCCTTCTCAATTCCTTCATGCTGCAGAAGCCATTCACGGCGACCTGGGTGTGATCCAAAAACAAGATGTGGTCTTGTGCATTTCTTATTCTGGAAACTCGCCGGAAATCGTCAATCTTTTGCCTTTCCTGAAAGAATATTCTTCTGCACTCATCGCGATGACAGGGAATAACGAGAGTAAACTTGCAAAAGCTGCAGACATCATCCTAAATACACACGTTGATAAAGAAGCTTGCCCAAACAAACTGGCGCCAACAAGTTCTACAACGGTTCAAATGGCTTTGGGTGATGCACTTGCGGTTTGTCTTATGGAACTTAAAGATTTTAAAGAAATCGATTTTGCGAAGTTCCACCCAGGAGGAAGTCTTGGGAAAAACCTTACTGCGAAGGTCGAGCAATTTGTATCGACCAACAAACCGCAAGTTGGCCTTCAAACTTCGATTAGAGATGTCATCATTTCTGTCAGCGGATCCAAGCACGGTATCACAGTAGTTGTCGAAAATGGAAAAATAATAGGCGTGATCACCGATGGCGACATCCGAAGAATGCTCTTGGATCAAGATGATATTTCCAAAGTGAAAGCGTCTGACATCATTAGCAAAAACCCTAAGACCATAGATAAAAATCAACTTGCAAAGGAAGCAATGCAAATCTTGAAAGAATTCAATATTGGACAATTGGTGGTCACTAATGATGAGCAATATTATGGCATCATTGATATTCACAAATTGCTGGATGAAGGAATTAATTAAGAAACTACAGAATAATGAACATAAAAGATTAATTTCGTTCTAAGAAAATCTTTTATCAATAATCAATTATCATTAATAAATAATGAGTGAAGAAAAAGAAATGTCCTTTCTAGGACATATTGGAGAACTGCGATCACATTTGGTAAGAGCTATTTTAGCCATTGTCATCCTTGCGATCGTTGTCGGTTTTAATATCAATTGGGTCATGGACCATATTTTTTTCGGACCTACGAGAAGTGACTTTTTCACCTTCAAAGTCGTCAATCATTTTTCCAGAGAACTTACAGGCGTGGATAGCTTTATCATGCCAGCAAAATTCAGTGTTCAGCAGAAGCAGTTGTTTCAGCAGTTCAATGTGATGATGGCAGTTTCCATTTTTTCAGGAGTTGTATTGGCATTTCCTTACATCGTTTGGGAAATTTGGCGTTTCATCAGTCCTGCTCTAATGCCAGCGGAGCGAAAGAATTCTATTTTTTACATTAATTCTGTGTGGATCCTTTTTATGCTTGGTGTGATGACAGGTTATTTTTTGATCCTGCCATTCGCTATCAATTTCGGATTGTTGTTCAAAGTTTCAGACAACATTGTTCAGTTATTCGATCTTTCGGATTACACGACTCTATTCCTACAGGTTACGATGGGAATGGGCGTTGTTTTCCTTTTTCCAATTGCAGTTTACATCTTGACATCGATTGGGATTTTAACACCAAAATTCCTTAGAACTTACAGACGTCACGCGATTGTTCTGATCATGGTCGTTGCAGCGATCATAACACCAGCCGACGTTTTAAGCATGATGGCTGCGGCACTTCCATTGGTTTTACTTTATGAGATTAGTGTGATCATGTCCAATGTCATCTACAAGAAAATGCAGAGAAAAAATCTGAATAAAGATCTGATGAAATAGTAATCATAGATTTGAATCAATAAAAAACGTCCTGAAAATTCAGGACGTTTTTGTTTTTTATTATTTGAGATAAATTAAATTTCCAAAGCTTTTTGATAAGCATTATCAATTCCTGCAAGATTCTTTCCGCCAGCTGTAGCAAAGCCAGGATTTCCTCCGCCGCCGCCTTGGATCTCTTTCGCCAATTCTTTCACGATATTTCCAGCGTGATAAGCAGCTTCTAAATCTGTAGAAACCCCAACAGTTACCATTGGTTTTTCGCCAGCATCGGAGATAATGATGATGACAGAATTTGGCGTTTCTTTTTTCAGTTGGAAAACGATGTCTTTCACAGAACCTGCATCCAGAGATGTTTTCTTAACCAATAATTTTTTGCCGTTTTTATCTTCAAAGTCGTTTTTCCAATTCTGGATTTCACCTTTTGCTTTTTCTTTTTTGAATGAATCGATCTCAGATTTTAATGCTGAATTTTCTTCCAATAATTTCTCAATTGATTTTATCAGATCTTTTGATTTTAATAATTGCGAGATCTCAGAAACTTGAGTTTCCAGATTCTTAAAATATTCTTCAGACTTCTCTCCAGAGATTGCTTCAATCCTTCTGATTCCAGCTGCTGTTGAACTTTCCGAAGTTAATTTGAAATGACCAATTTCGCTCGTGTTTTTCACATGCGTTCCACCACATAGTTCTTTCGAAGTTCCGAATTGGATCATTCTCACATTATCACCATATTTCTCTCCGAAAAGTGCCATTGCGCCTTTGTCCAAAGCTTCCTGAATCGGAATATTCCTGAACTCTTGAAGTGCCAAATTCTCTTTGATCTTCGCATTCACTTTTTCCTCAACCAAGGCCAATTCTTCCTCGGTCATTTTACTGAAATGAGAAAAATCGAATCTCAAATAATCTGGACCCACATAAGAACCTTTCTGCTCCACGTGCGTTCCGAGAACTTCTCGCAAAGCTTCGTGCAACAAGTGTGTCGCAGAGTGATTGGCTTGAGAATTTTTTCTGTCAGCAACATTTACTTTTGCGTAGAAAATAGCGCCTGCATCTTTTGGAAGACCATTAATTAACGAAATGATCAACCCATTTTCTTTTTTGGTCTCAAGAACTTCGAAGCTTTCTGTTGCATTTTCGATAACGCCTTTGTCGCCAACTTGTCCGCCGCCTTCTGGGTAGAAAGGAGAATTACTCAAAACGATCTGATAAAACTCGCCGTCCTTATTTTCTATTTTTCTATATCTTGTAATATAAGTCTCAGAATCCAAAACATCATAACCAACAAATGTTTCCGGCTTTTCTTCCAAAACAACCCAGTCATAAACTTTCGCTGCCGAATCTTTTTTGGAACGTTGTTTCTGTTTCGCCATTTCTGCTTCGAAACCAGCTTCATCGATTGTCAAACCTTTTTCTTCTGCAATAATTCTCGTCAAGTCATCTGGGAAACCGTAAGTGTCGTATAATTCGAAAACCTCTTCGCTTGGTAAAACTTTCTTACCTTCAGAAATGGTTTGTTGAATTAATTTCTCAACTCGGATCAAACCGTTTTCAATTGTTTTAAGGAAAGATTCCTCTTCACTTTTGATCACTTCTGTAACAAGATTTCCTTGCTTTTCAAGTTCAGGAAAAAATGCGCCCATTTGATTTTGAAGAACAGCGACCAATTCGAAAAGGAAAGGTTCTTTTCTGTCCAAAAATCTATAAGCGTAAGAAATCCCTCTTCTCAAAATTCTTCTGATCACATAACCTGCGCCACCGTTGGAAGGCAATTGTCCGTCAGCAATCGCAAACGAAACCGCACGGATATGATCTACAACCACACGAATTGCAATGTCTTTTTCGTCGGTTAAAATTCCTGTATATTTTTTACCCGAAAGTTCTTCAACCTTAGCGATCAAAGGTGTAAAAACGTCGGTGTCATAATTGGATTCTTTCTGTTGAAGCGCCATACAAAGACGCTCAAATCCCATTCCTGTATCGATATGTTTCGCAGGAAGATTTTCCAAACTTCCGTCCGCTTTTCTGTTGAATTGCATGAATACAAGATTCCAGATTTCCACAACCTGAGGATGGTCATTATTCACCAAATTAAGTCCTGAAACTTTCGCTTTTTCTTCTGGAGTTCTTAAATCAACGTGAATCTCGGAACAAGGTCCACAAGGCCCGCTCGCTCCCATTTCCCAGAAATTATCTTTCTTATTTCCATTAATGATTCTATCTTCGGAAATGAATTGTTTCCACAGATCGTAAGCTTCCGTATCTCTTTCAAGGTTTTCTTTCTCATCACCTTCAAAGATGGTAACGTAAAGATTTTCCTTTGGAATTCCATAGACTTCTGTCAGTAATTCCCAAGCCCAAGTAATCGCTTCTTTTTTGAAATAATCGCCAAAACTCCAATTCCCCAACATCTCGAACATCGTGTGGTGGTAAGTGTCACGACCAACATCGTCCAAATCGTTGTGCTTTCCGGAAACTCTGAGACATTTTTGCGTGTCGGCAATTCTGGAAGATTTCGGTTCTTTGTAACCTAAAAAATAATCTTTGAACTGTGTCATTCCAGAGTTGGAAAACATCAGTGTCGGGTCATCTTTCAGAACAATTGGCGCAGAAGGAACAATCAAATGTTCTTTGCTTTTGAAAAAATCTAAAAATTGCTGTCTTATTTCTTGTGAAGTCATTTTAGTTGTCGGTTGTTTGTTGGAAGCTGATGGTTTTTGATTCTCAACTTTTGGTTGGCAAATTTAATGAATTTGGAGAGATTCTTTGATACTTAACATTGAAATATTTAACAATATTAAAAATCCGAAAATTACATAAAATGCTTGCCTTGGAAGTTGAGAAATCTGATAGGAAAATTTTTCAAAACCTTTTAAATAATAATCTTCAGGATAATTAATATAAACAACATCATCATTGCACAAACATTCAGTTTCTTTTGAGTTTGGATCTTTGTAATCAACAAGAGCGAAAAAATGCCCACTTTTATCCAAATCTAATCCATAAATTTCATGTTTAGAGATTGCCATATCATTGAGTAAAGAAATAAGGTCATCATAAGAATTGTCATCATTTATAATAAATTCAATTCCTGTTTCTTTCTCATTTCTTGTTGTAGTTTTTTGATTTCGGAAACATACAAATCAGAATTTTGTCTTGCAGTATTCGGTTTTACAATAATCTCTTTGTAATTCCAATTTCTTAAAGGTTCAAAAGAGTTTTGATAAATACGATCTTTTTCTTCCTTTGAACTTGTTGAATGAACCTTCACAGGCAAACCTATGTCCATTACATTTGGTATTGGTTCATTTAATTTTCGATTACTATAAAACCAAAATAATATCGGAATGATAATGGCGCTTATCAAACCTGGAACATAGTATATTTTCTTTAATGGTTTCATTTATTTTTAATTGTAAATCCACATCAAAACTGGTTTCTTAGAATTCTTCAGTAAAGGATCAATTTCTTTAAAAGCATTATTGGAAACTGTGGGACAACCCCAACCTTCTGGCGAACCTTTTGGATAAACTTCATCATCACTCATCATGTTCCAAGAATGAAAAACGATGATCCTTTTAAGTGTATTGCTGTTGGTTTCTTCCAATCCATGCATCAGATATTTGACATGAACGCCCCAATTGCTGTAACCTCTGGCTCCGATTTTATATTTTCCCAAGGAAGAAAGATGGCTATTGTCTTCATTGCTGAAACTTGGACTTTCTTTTGTGTCATCTTCACTCCAGAATGAAGCTCCGCAACCGTGACCAACTAAATATTGCTGAGAAATTTCTTTCTTTTTTAAATCATAAATAAAAAAACGTTTCAATCCAGAATGCAAACTCATATCGATCAGGAGACAAAAATCTGTATTGAAATTTTGGGCTTTGCAGAATTCTAACGCTTCTTCGGCTTTTTGATTTGTTTTCGGAATATCGATTTTATGTTTTATAACTACAATTGAATCTTGGATCAACAAAATTGGCTTGTTCAAATTTTCTTTTTGACAGCCAAACATTATTGTGGAAAATAAAATACAATGGATACATTTCATAAAATGGAAAAAATGTGAACTATGCGAAGCGCAGCCCGACTTGAGTGGAAATCCTTTTTTGTGGCTGGAAAAGCAAAGGCAAAAAGATTGACTTCGTCGAACCACTTCGTTAGGTTTGGGAACGGAAGGCGGAAAAGCTGCCCAAATCTTTACTGATATGATTCTATTTGTAATGTCTGAAAATCCCAAAGTCTGTCGGCGTCCAAAATGCGGCTTTTTGCCCAGCGGCTTTCAAACCGTCATTTGCCCAAGTGTTGCAGGTGTAAGTGAAGTTATAGCTTCCTTTTGCATCGTAAAATGCGTCATTGTTGCCGTAGACCGCATCGGTTTTTATGAATTGATAACTACCGGCCGAATCTTTGTCGAACTTATCGTCAATAAATTTTATTAAATTTTGATATTGCTTTTCGGTCAGCATTATTTTTTTACAATCTTCACCAAGTTTCATTTCGTTGTAATATGTGCAATGCATCGCAGAATCACTCAACCAAAATGCAGCTTTGAAGGCTGTTGAGAATTTGAGGTCTGCCCAAGTCGGTGTATTGAGATAAAATCCCTTATCACCCCAACCAAACGATATGAATTTATAATTTTCCTGCTTAGATTTTGTATTGCTGTAAGGCAGTTTTGTGCTCCAATCTATGAATTTCGTTTTTACAGGAACCACAATATCCGTATGAACACCATTGGTCAAAATGTAGGCTTCAATGACTTTTGGATCATCGGTTTTCTCTGCTGATACAGGAATTAAAGGAAGTACAACTCCCAAAATAATATATAAAAAAACGGCTCCGAGTATGAAGCCGATTATTTTCAAGGTTAGAATTAACGTATTTTTCATCTTATTGGGTTTCCCGAATCGTGCGAACCATAAAGATAATAAAATTATTTCAACAAAATCAAAATGTTAATTTTTTTTAATAAATCTTGGTTTTATAGAATTTTATCATGAAATTTAATAGCGAAAAAACATCCACATATGCCGAAAAATCGCCAATCCAACAAAAGACAAAAGATCAGAGTAAAAGTTGCCCCAAAAAGAGTTCAGAAAAGAAAATGATGTTGAAGGGAATTTTATTCTGACAAGAAATCAAGATTCCTTTTCAAGCCATTAAATTTCGTTCTCTTGACCGCTGACTTTTTGAAAACCGAGGAAAATATTTCTTGGGTAATGTCCTTCCACTCCTGTTTTGTGAAATTTTTGATCTCAGAATTTGGTCGGAATTTCTCTTCCAAAGTTGGCGCAGAAAACCTGTTCCACGGACAGACGTCCTGACAAATGTCGCAGCCAAACATCCAGTCTTCCATCTTATCTTTGAAGAAATCCGGGATCTGGTCCTTCAACTCTATGGTAGCGTAGGAAATACATTTGCTACCATCAATGATCTTATCGGAAACGATGGCTTGAGTTGGACAAGCGTCAATGCATTTTGTGCAACTTCCGCAATGATCGGTGACTTCAAAATCTTCTATTAAATCCAAATCGCAAATAATCTCTGCCAAGAAATAAAACGACCCATTCTTTTTAGTGATCAGATTAGAATTTTTACCGACCCAACCAATTCCCGATCTCTTGGCCCAAGCCTTTTCCAAAACTGGCGCAGAATCTACAAAAACACGGAAGGCAAACTCCCCTATTTCATCCTGAAGTTCGGCAACCAACGTTCTCAATTTATCTTTGATCACGTCATGATAATCTTCGCCGTATGCATATTTTGCCAGTTTGAAATCAGGATTATTTTGAAGTTCTTCTGGAAAATAATTATAACTGAGAGAGATCACAGACTTGGAACCTTCAACCAGTAATCGTGGGTCAAGGCGTTTATCAAAATGATTTTCCATATAACGCATCTCACCATGGAAATTGCTTTTGAGCCATTGCTCCAAACGTGGCGCTTCCTCCTCCAAAAAGTCCGCTTTGGAAATACCGCACGACTGAAACCCGAAAGCCAAAGCTTTGGATTTGATAAGGTCACTGTATTTCTCTCTGCTGTTCATTTTACAGCGCAAAATTAATGTTTTAAAAATTGATAATTTTTATGAACAAGTATTCAATATTTTAAAAATTTATATTGTAATTTTGTTAGCATTAAAATGTAAAAAAATAATAAATTATGGCAATAGAAGATGTATTAAGAGCAGGAAATTACCACTTGATCGATGTGCGTGAACCATTGGAACTGGAGATGGACGGACATATCGAAGAAGCACAGAATATTCCTTTGGGAGAATTGGAAGACAGAAAACAGGAAGTTACAAACCTAAGCGGCACCAAGATTTTCTTCTGCAGATCAGGAAACAGATCAGGAAAAGCGACAGAATATTTTAAATCAGAAGGATTGACTGATGTTTACAACGGTGGAGGTTATGTAGATTTGAAAGAAGTTCTAGATAACCTCTAAAACTGAATCTTTATAAAATTAAAGCGTCCCGAAATCTAATTTTCAGGACGCTTTT
>Ga0308171_1004529_pt1 | contig 11311 bp, 11 predicted proteins | sample PhyGR1_FD_202135 | JGI IMG/M metagenome (GOLD analysis project Ga0308171, IMG submission 202135) | Phyllosphere microbial communities from UC Gill Tract Community Farm, Albany, California, United States - DLSLSG.R1 | ecosystem: Host-associated > Plants > Phyllosphere > Unclassified | place: USA... | reverse complement strand
GTCATCTGGGCAATGAGGGATTCGATGCGATCGGAGGCCACCGGCAGTCCTTGATGAAAACGTTTACAAGCCCGGCATTCTAGCGATCCCGGACGATTTGGCGAGAGGTTTCGTCATTCAGTTTCAACCCCCAGCCGGATCCGTACGGTCCGGCCGGGGGCATCGCAGCTTACTCCGAGCCGGCCAACTGGCGCTGCCCGGCCATCAACATGGCGTCGCTGGACGCCTGGAACACCCGCAGGCCAAAGGCCGGCAGGATCGCCAGCAGGTGGTCGAAGATGTCCGACTGCACCGCCTCGTATTCACCCCAGGCGGTGCTGCGGGTGAAGCAGTACAGCTCCAGCGGCAGGCCTTCGGTGGTCGGCTGCAGCTGGCGCACCAGCAGGGTCATATCGGTATGGATGCCCGGGTGGCTGGCCAGATAACGCTCCACGTAGGCGCGGAAGGTGCCCAGGTTGGTCACCCGGCGGCTGTTGACCTCGGCCACGCCCTGCTCGCGCAGGCGCCCGTTCCACTGCCCCAGCTCCTGTTGCTTGCCGCGCAGGTAGTCGCCCAGCAGGGCGAACTGGCCGAGGAAGGCAAGCTCGTCCTCCTGCATGAAACGCACGCTGTGCTGGTCCAGGAACAGCGCGCGCTTGATCCGGCGGCCGCCGGCCTCCTGCATGCCGCGCCAGTTCTTGAACGACTCGGTCACCAGCTTCTTGGTGGGAATGGTGGTGATGGTCTTGTCGAAGTTCTGCACCGTCACCGTATGCAGGGCGATATCGATGACATCGCCGTCGGCATTCTGGCTGGGCATCTCGATCCAGTCACCGATGCGGATACGCCCATCACCGCTGATCTGCACGCTGGCCACCAGCGACAGGATGGTGTCCTGGAAGATCAGCATCAGTACTGCGGTGGCCGCGCCCAGGCCGGTGACCAGGTAGCGCAGGTCGACACCGGCGAGGGTGGCAACGATCGACAGCCCGGCGATCACGAAGATGATGATCTTGGCGACCTGCAGGTACCCCTTGATCGGCTTGTTGCGCGCCTCGGGGCGACGTTCGTAGAGGTCGTTGGCCGCATCCAGCGCATGCGAGAACGCCATCGACACGGTCAGTACCGCCCACACGATGCACAGCTTGATGATGACGTTGACCAGGCTTGGCGGCAGGTCGGGAATGAGGGTGATGCCCGAGGCGATAACCTGGCTGGGCACCACGTTGGACAGCCGCGAAATGACCCGCATCAGATGGCTGCCACGCCCGGACTCGGCGCCCGGCAGGCGCTGCAGCAGGCGTCGCAGGCCGCGCAGCAGGATGCGCTTGGTCACCCAGTTGGCCAGGCCGGCGGCAACCAGCAGCGCCGAGATCATCAACGCCAGGTAGGCGCCAGGATAGGGTTCCAGTGTGTTCTGCAGCTTTTCCAGCCACTGCACCGCCACCACTGCGTCCACCATCGGTTGTCTCCTTCTTCATTGCTGTTGAGGTCCAGCGGCCGGCACTACCGGGGGTTGCCAGCCGACGGCCAGCACGACCCGCGTGTCAGTCCCGCGAGCGTTCGATGATCACGCCGACCGCGCGCGCGCCGCGCACCGCCCCGGGCTTGCTCAGCTTCAGGCGCAGCCACTTCACGTCGAACTCGTCCAGCACGATCTGCGCGCAGCGCTCGGCCAGGGTCTCCACCAGGCCGAACTCCGATTCGCGCACGAACAGCTCCAGGCGCTTGCTGACTGCCTTGTAGTTCAGGGTATGGGCAATGTCATCGCTGGCGGCCGGGCGACGGTTGTCGAACCCCATCTCCAGATCGAACACCAGGTCCTGGCGGATCCGGCGCTCCCAATCGTAGATGCCGATCAGGGCGTCGATCGTCAGCCCTTCGATGAAAACCTTGTCCATTGCGGTTACCAGCCGGAAAACAGGCGGCCATGGTAACGGGACGGCAGTGAGCCTGCCCGGAACGGCGGCGGATCGCCGGGCATTCACAAGGTCTGGAAAAGACAAAGGGCCCTGCTAGCGGGGCCCTTTGGTACTTCTCAACGTCCTCGGGGGGAGCTGGAATCCAGCCGCGAGTCCCGAAGCACACGCAGCGAAGGATGAAGAGCATTTCCCCTGTCGTCCAGAGGCCTTCACGACATTCCGGGGAAGTCCGACTGCCGTTGGGAGTTCTGCCAGGTATCCGGATGGCATTGCCCGATATCACCTGTTCGGCTTCCGGCGCACGCTGGTGATCCACCACGTGATTCCGTCGCCAATGAAAGAGCAGAGGAACCTGCAAGCAGCACTATCCCGACCACGCTGGGCAACCTACAAACGCATCGCAGACCGTCATTCCCTGGATGCGACCTCGCTCTATGTCTGGAACATGCAGATGTGTGGCGCTTTGCTATCGCCGCTTCACGTCTGTGAGATCGTCATCCGCAACGCAGTGGCCGCAGCACTGGCGCATGCCTATGGTCCCCGCTGGCCGTGGCATCCAGCATTGTTGCAGCGCATGCCCGCCGATGGCGCGCTGTCGGCGCTGCAGGACCTGCACAAGCGATCGAATCAGCAGATGGACACGCCGGAGATCATCGCCAGCCTTCGATTCGCATTCTGGCAGCAACTCTTTACACGGCGCTTTGAGGGGCCCCTCTGGACGCGAAGCCTGAAGATCGCTCTGCCCAACGCTCCACAGAACACTGTCGACACCGTCCGCACCACCGTCCATGCCGACCTCGACCGCATCCGCCACCTGCGCAACCGCATCGCCCACCACGAACCGATCCTTGAGCGCGACATCGGCGCCGACCTGGCCGCGATCGGGCGGCTGATCCACGCCCGGTGCCCGCACACGCTGGCGTGGCTGCAGCGGCATGAACGGGCAACGACGGTGCTGGCGGCCTCGCCGTTGGCAGGGCGTCCATAATGCGTCCGCCGGGCATGGCCCGGCGCTACCGGTTGCGGGGCTTCACACCGCCGGCAACGTCGCCATGTCCCAGCGCGGCGTCACATCCACCTTCGGCGGGCTGTGCTGGCCGGCCTGCAGGCGCAGCGCGCCGGCGAAGGCGATCATTGCGCCGTTGTCGGTGCACAACGCCGGCCGCGGGAAGCAGGCGCGGCCGCCGAGGCGCTCGGCCATCTGCTGCAGGCGGGCGCGCAGGCGCTTGTTCGCCCCCACGCCGCCGGCCACCACGATCACATTGGTGCCGGCCGCTTCCAGCGCACGTTCGCACTTGATGCACAGGGTCTCGACCACGGCGTCTTCAAAGCCACGGGCGATGTCGGCGCGGGTCTGCTCGCTCTGGTCGCTGTCGCGCCAGGCCATCAGGACCTGGGTCTTCAGGCCGGAGAAGCTGAAATCCAGGCCCGGGCGATCAGTCATCGGCCGCGTGAAGCGGTGGACGCCCGGCGTGCCCTGCTCGGCCAGCGCGGCCAGCTGCGGCCCGCCCGGGTACGGCAGGCCCATCATCTTGGCGGTCTTGTCGAAGGCTTCGCCTGCCGCGTCGTCCAGGGTTTCGCCCAGCAGCCGGTACTGGCCGATGGCATCGACGGCCACCAGCTGGGTATGGCCACCGGACACCAGCAGGGCCACGAACGGGGCCTGCGGCGGATCGTCTTCCATCAGCGGCGCCAACAGGTGACCTTCCATGTGGTGCACGCCCACGGCGGGAACCTCCAGCGCCCAGGCCAGCGACCGGGCCACGCCGGCGCCCACCAGCAGCGCCCCGACCAGGCCGGGGCCGGCGGTGTAGGCCACCCCGTCGATGTCGTTCACGCCGAGCCCGGCCTCGGCCAGCGTCTGCCGGATCAACGGCAGCAGCTTGCGCACGTGGTCACGGCTGGCCAGCTCAGGCACCACACCGCCGTACTCGGCGTGCAGGGCGATCTGGCTGTAGACCGCATGGGCGCGCAGGGCAGCGCTGCCGGCCAGGTCGGTGTCATACACCGCCACGCCGGTCTCGTCACAGGAAGATTCGATGCCAAGGACTCGCATGCCTGCTATTATGACGCCCCTGCCAACCCCTCGGGGGAACTGGCAGGTCTCACTGCAATCCAACAACTTGCCCCTATTCAGGATTTGTGGCTTGCAGTTTGTTTATTCGCCACTATAATGTGCGGCTCGCCGGGCGTGACCCGGTTCTACTGTGTCCCGGAGATTCCATGCCCAGCGTCAAAGTCCGCGAGAACGAACCCTTTGAGTTTGCTCTTCGCCGCTTCAAGCGCGAGTTCTACGAAAAGCCGACCCAGGAGCGCAAGCGCAAGGCCGCCGCTGCTGTGAAGCGTCAGCTGCGCCGCTCGTCGCGCGACGTTACCAAGCGTCAGCGCCTGTACTGATCGGACGCATCTTCATTGCGGTGGGCATTCCCTGCCGCGGTGGAGTCGAAGCCGGCACGCGCGAGCGTCGCCGGCTTTTTGCGTTTCCGGGCCTGGGCATCCGCCCTGCCCCACTACCACCACGAGGTTCGTCATGAGCATGAAGCAGCAGCTCACCGAAGACATGAAGGCCGCCATGAAGGGCGGCGAGAAGCACAAGCTGGGCGTCATCCGCCTGATCAACGCGGCCATCAAGCAGAAGGAAGTCGACGAGCGCATCGAGCTCGACGACACCGCCGTGATCGCGGTGCTCGACAAGATGGTCAAGCAGCGCAAGGACTCGGTCAGCCAGTTTGAAGCGGCCAACCGCGAAGACCTGGCGGCAATCGAGCGCGCCGAAATCGTGGTGATCGAGGCCTACCTGCCGGCCAAGATGGGCGAAGCCGAGATCGTCGCGGCCATCCAGGCGGCCATCGCCGAAACCGGCGCCAGCAGCGCGGCCGACATGGGCAAGCTGATGGGCGCGCTGAAGCCCAAGCTGGCCGGCCAGGCCGACATGGGCCTGGTGTCCAAGCTGGTCAAGCAGCAGCTGGCCTAAGCCAGCACTTATCCGGTAGCGCCGGGCATGGCCCGGCGCTACCGATGCTTCACCACGCCTTCGACCCCGGGCTGCTACAACACCCGCATGGTTGAACCCGCGTCCTCTGTTCCCGTGAATCTACGCAAATACGTCCAGCGCCTGCAGGACAGTTTCCCGATGGCCGTCGTCAAGCGCTTCGTCGAAATCGACGTGCTGACCCAGGCCGCCTCGGTTTCCTTCTATGCCCTGCTGTCGATGGCGCCGTTGCTGGTGTTGCTGCTGTGGCTGACCGCCTCGCTGTATCCGCCGGCACAGCAGGCCCTGGTCGACCAGATCAGCTCGGTGGCCGGCAGCAGTGCCGCGACCGTGGCCGAAACCGTGCTGAAGAATGCCGACAACCAGCCCGACGTCGGATCGCTGGCCGGGCTGTGGAGCACGCTGTTGCTGTTCGTTGGCGCCACTGCGGTGTTTGCCCAGTTGCAGAACGCACTGAACCTGATCTTCCGCACCAGCGGCGAACGCCTGGAGGGCATCAAGGCCTGGCTGCGCAAGCGCGTGTTCTCCTTCGGCGTGGTGCTGGCGCTGGGCTTCCTGCTGATCCTGTCGATGACCGCCACCACCGTGCTGCAGGTGGCCTTTGCACAGCTGCCCTCGATCCTGCCGGCCATCGGCTACCTGACCAGCCTGCTGCTGTACGCGGTCGGCTTCGCCTTCATGTATCACTACCTGCCGGATCGGCGCGTGGCGTGGCGCCAGGCCTTCATCGGCGGCCTCATCACCTCGGCACTGTTCGCGCTCGGCCGCTATGGCATCGGCGTATACATCGCCACCGTCGCACCGGGCAGCGCTTACGGCTCGATGGGTGCGCTGGTGATCTCGCTGGTCTGGATCTACTACGCCACCGTGGTCTTCTTCGTCGGCGCGCTGATGACCGCGGTGATCGATGAACGCCTGCGCGCACGCCATCATCTGCTGGCTGCCGGCATCGACCTTGGCACTGCGGCGAACGCGCCCGGGAACGTGGCCGGCAAGGGGTAAACTAGGGGGACTGACTTCCCCTTCCGCGTGGCTGCCGCCGCGCCCTGCCTCGTTGCCCATGGCCCGTATCCCCGACGCTTTCATCGACGACCTGCTGGCCCGCTCCGACATCGTCGAGGTGGTGGGCAGCCGCGTGCCGTTGAAGCGCCAGGGCAAGGAGTACGCCGCGCGCTGCCCGTTCCATGACGAACGTTCGGCCTCGTTCACCGTCTCGCCGACCAAGCAGTTCTATCACTGCTTCGGCTGCGGCGCGCACGGCACGGCCATCAGCTTCCTGATGAACTACGACCGCCTCGAATTCCTCGACGCGGTGGATGAACTGGCCAAGCGTGCCGGCATGGAAGTGCCGCGCAGCGAGAATCCACGCAGTGCCCAGCAGCAGGATGACAGCCGCGAGCTGTATTCGGCGCTGGACGCCGCCACGAAGTTTTTCCAGAAGAACCTGGAAGGCAGCGAGAAGGCGCGCAGCTATCTCGACGGCCGCGGCGTGGATGAAGAGAACCGCGCGCGCTTCCAGATCGGCTATGCGCCTGATGGCTACAGCGGCCTGCGCGACGCACTGGGCAAGGACGAGCGGCGGATGAAGCTGCTCGACCGCGCCGGCCTGTTCTCCAAGAACGACCGCGGCCACGTCTACGACAAGTTCCGCGACCGGGTGATGTTCCCGATCTTCGACCGCCGTGGCCGGGTGATCGCCTTCGGCGGGCGCGTGTTCGAGAAGGACGACGGCCCCAAGTACCTCAACTCGCCCGAGACCGCGCTGTTCCACAAGGGCCGCGAGCTGTACGGCCTGTGGCAGGTGCGCCAGGCCAACCAGAAGATCGAGCGCTTGATCGTGGTCGAGGGCTACATGGACGTGGTCTCGCTGTTCCAGTTCGGCGTCACCCAGGCGGTGGCGACGCTGGGCACGGCGACCACGCCGGACCACGCCGAACTGTTGTTCCGCAACGCCCCGGACGTGTTCTTCTGCTTCGACGGCGACGCCGCCGGCCGCCGCGCCGGCTGGAAGGCGCTGGAATCGGTGCTGCCACGCATGAAGGACGGTCGCCAGGCCTTCTTCCTGTTCCTGCCCGACGGCGAAGACCCGGACAGCATCGTGCGCAAGGAAGGCGCCGACGCCTTCGACGAACGCTTGAAGCAGGCCACGCCGCTGTCGCAGTTCTTCTTCGACGAGCTGACCCGCGAGATCAACCTGGGCACGCTGGATGGCAAGGCCCGGCTGGCCGAGCGCGCCAAGCCGATGCTGGCGCAGATTCCCGATGGTGCCTTCGGCGACCTGATGAAGCAGCAGTTGGCGCAGCTGACCGGCCTGGGCGGCAACGCGCAGGCGGGCCGGCCGCAGATGCCGCAGCGCGCCGCACCGCGCACGATCCAGCCGGCGGCCAAGCGCAGCCTGGTGCGCGGCGCGATCGCCGTCCTGCTGCAGCAGCCATCGCTGGCCCTGACCCTGGGCGGCAAGCACCACTTCCAGGGCCTGCGCCTGCCCGGCGTGGAGCTGCTGCTGGAACTGCTGGGGCTGGTCGAACAGCGCCCGGACATCAGCACCGGCGCCCTGCTGGAGCATTTCGACGGCCGCGAGGAACAGGCCTCGCTGCACATCCTGGCCGCACAGACACTGGCCGGCGATGAAGCAATGTGGACGGTGGAACTGCACGATGCGGTCGGGCAGCTGGAGAAGCAGCTGCTGTTCCAGCGGATCGACGACCTCAACGCCAAGCAGCGACAACAGGGTCTGGACGATACTGACAAGTACGAGATGCGCGAGCTGCTGAAGGCCCGCGCCAATCTGCGCCTGTAGCGGCAGACCACATCCCCGGAGAGACCATGCTGCTGCGCCTGACCTGCCTGCTGTTGTTGTCGCTCTTCCCGGTCCTGCCGGCCTGGGCTGCGGATCCTGTCCTTGTTGAAGCCCGCCCCGGCCTCTACGCCGGCGGCCAGCCCTCGGCCGCGCAACTGCGCGAACTGGCGGCACAAGGTGTGCGCACGGTGATCGACCTGCGTCAGTCCGGCGAAGATCGCGGCTTTGATGAAACACGCGAGGCCGAAGCGCTCGGCCTGCGTTATGTGCGCATCCCGGTTGCCGGTGCCGAGGGCCTGGATGCCGCCAACCTGCGCGCCGTGCACCAGGCACTGCAGCAGAGCCAGGGGCCGGTGCTGCTGCACTGCGCTTCCGGCAACCGCGCCGGTGCCGTGCTCGGCCTGGTCAACGCACGCTACGAACACGCCAGCCCGGAACAGGCCCTGCAACTGGGCCAGCGTGCCGGACTGAAGTCGCTGGAAGCGGCCACCCGCGAGCGTCTGGCGATTCCTTCTCCCACCCCCTGATTCCCGGGGTAATCCCCCAGCACCAAGGAGCCCATCCACCATGACCCGCTGGTGGTCGCGCCTGCGACCGGACAACTTCACCCTCGCTCTGCTGTGCACCGTCGGCCTGGCCTCGCTGCTGCCGATGAAAGGCGCCGCTGCCCTGGTGCTCGACGATGTCACCACCGTCGCCATCGCTGCGCTGTTCTTCCTGCACGGCGCGCGCCTGCCGCGCGAATCGATCATCGGCGGCATGCTGCACTGGCGCCTGCACCTGACGATCCTGGCCTGCACCTTCATCCTGTTTCCGCTGCTGGGGCTGTTGTTCAAACCGTTGTCGGGCTGGCTGCTGACGCCTGAGCTGTACCTGGGCGTGCTGTTCCTGTGCACCTTGCCGTCCACCGTGCAGTCATCGATCGCGTTCACCTCGATGGCGCGCGGCAACGTGCCGGCGGCCGTGTGCAGTGCTTCGCTGTCGAGCATCCTCGGCGTGTTCCTCACGCCCCTGCTGCTGACCGCACTGGCCGGTACCTCCGGCGGCGTGCACGACCCGCTGCATGCCATCGGCGGCATCATGCTGCAGCTGCTGGTGCCGTTCGTGGCCGGCCACCTGCTGCGCCCGTGGATCGCCGGCTGGGTGGAGAAGCAGCGCGCGCTGCTGCGCTACACCGACCAGGCCACCATCCTGCTGGTGGTGTACTCGGCGTTCGGCGAAGCGGTCACCGAGGGGTTGTGGAGCAAGACGCCCCTGCTGTCGCTGCTGGCGGTGGCGGTGGTGGCGGCGGTACTGCTGGGCATTGCGATGCCGCTGATCACCTTCATCGCCCGCCGCCTGCGCTTCAACCGCGAAGACGAGATCGCCATCGTGTTCTGCGGATCGAAGAAGAGCCTGGCCACCGGCGTTCCGATCGCCAAGGTGCTGTTCGCTGGCGGCAGCCTCGGCGCCATCGTGCTGCCAGTGATGATCTATCACCAGATCCAGCTGATCGTCTGCGGCGTGATCGCCCAGCGGTATGCCAGGCGCGCGCCCTGACCTGTGGAACATCGCCGGGCATGGCCCGGCGCTACCGGACGCGGTGGTAGCGCCGGGCCATGCCCGGCGGATCCTCCCGTTACAACCAGGGCAGGATCCAGTGGTCCACCAGCAGGAAGGCGAACAGCGCCATCAGGTAAACGATGGAGTAACTGAACATCTTCATCGAGAACAGCTCGTCCGGCGGGTTGAGCATGCGCCAGGCGTACCAGAGGAACACCGCGTTGAGCACGATCGCCCCGCCCAGGTAGAACGCTCCGCTCATGCCAACCAGGTACGGCAGCAGGCAGACCAGCGCCAGCACCACCGAGTACGCCATGATCTGCTTGCGCGTGTGCACCACGCCATGGGTGACCGGCAGCATCGGGATTTCCGCCTTGGCGTAATCCTCGCGACGGAAGATCGCCAGCGCCCAGAAGTGCGGCGGCGTCCAGATGAAGATGATCAGCACCAGCAGCGACGAGTACGCCCAGTCCGACTGCCCCTGCATGCCGGTCACCGCCGCCCACCCCAGCATCGGCGGCATCGCACCGGCCAGACCACCGATGACGATGTTCTGCGAGGTCGCACGTTTCAGGTAGACGGTGTAGATCACCGCATAGCCGATCAGCGAGGCGAAGGTCAGCACCGCGGTGATCCAGTTCACCCAAAGCACCAGGATCGCCATCGACAGCACGATCAGCACGCCGGCGAACACCAGCACCTGCCACGGCTTGACCTTGCCCACCACCAGCGGACGCCACGAGGTGCGCGCCATCTGCGCGTCGATGTGCGCATCCAGCAGCTGGTTGATGGCTGCGGCGGCGGACGCGGCAAGCCAGATGCCCAGGAAGCCGAGCAGGCCGGCACGCACCTGCTCCCAGCTGGGCACGCCGGGAATGGCCAGGACCATGCCGACCAGGGCGGTGAAGACGATAAGGGCGACGACCTTGGGCTTGGTCAGGTCCCAGTACTGGCGATAGTTGGAAAACATGGGATCAGTCCGGGGCACGCAGGCGGGCCAGCAGGCTGACCAATACAAACAACAGGGCAACGGCAACGCCGTTGTGCGCCACTGCCACTTCCAGCGGCAGCGCCAGCTTCACGTTGAGGATGCCGAGGGTGACCTGCAGCACCAGCAGCACGACCAGGGCCGAAGCCCAGCCGCGCATGCTCGGCAGCCGGAACAGGCGCAGGCCCAGCCACAGCAGGTAAACGGCAACAACGATGGCAAACAGGCGATGGGCCATCTGGATGGCGATGCGCGAGGCACCGTCGAGTACGCCGCCTTCGTAGTCCACGCCGATACCGCGCCACAGGGTGAAGCCCTCGGCGAAGTTGTGCTGTGGCCACCACTGGTTGGCGCAGCGCGGGAAGTTGTCCAGCGAGGCGCTGCCGCCGCCGCACGCCAGCGCCGCGTAGTTGGCGCTGACCCAGCCACCGAGCGCGATCTGGGTGACCAGCACCGCCACGCCAATGCGCAGCAGCCACTTCAGCTTCGGCGCCTCGGCCAAGGTGATCGGCATGTGCGTGGCACGCCAGGCCATCCACACCAGCAGGCCGAACATCAGCATGCCGCCCAGCAGATGGCCCATCACCACGATCGGCTTGAGCAGCAGGGTCACCGTCCACATGCCCAGCAAGGCCTGGAAGATCACCCCCGCCAAGGTCAGCAGCGCAGCGCGCGCCAGGTCGATGTTGCTCCAGCGCAGCGCCGCGATCAGCAGGATGGCCTCGCCGACCAGCGCCAGCGCGCTGGCGGTTCCATGCCAGCCCATCATGTACAGCGGTATGCCCGCAGCCACCAGCACGCAGGCGGTGATCACCGCCGTACTTCCGAAACGCCGCTTGCGCGTGGCCAGCAGGGCCAGGGTCAGGATCTCGATGCCGAGCGCGCCGGCCAGGAAGCGGTGTACCTGCTCACGCCAGGCCTTGTGTGTTTCCAGCGGACGGATCTCCGCTGCCGGGTGGCCGATGGTCTCTTCCACGTGCTGCGGCCAGGTCGCCTGCCCATAGCAGGTCGGCCAGTCCGGGCAGCTCAGTCCAGCATCGGACAGGCGCACGAAGGCACCGAACATGATCGTGCTCGCGGTCATGATC
>Ga0308171_1004527_pt1 | contig 11321 bp, 12 predicted proteins | sample PhyGR1_FD_202135 | JGI IMG/M metagenome (GOLD analysis project Ga0308171, IMG submission 202135) | Phyllosphere microbial communities from UC Gill Tract Community Farm, Albany, California, United States - DLSLSG.R1 | ecosystem: Host-associated > Plants > Phyllosphere > Unclassified | place: USA... | reverse complement strand
CCGGATGGATCGAGGACTACAACGACAACCACCCCCATTCGGGACTCAAAATGCGCTCACCTCGCGAGCATCGCGCATTGGTTTCTGCAACCGCTTGAACCCGTCCGGTGAAACGGGGGCCAGATCAAAGATAAGGCATCGCTGAATGGCGATCGGCCTTAGTTCGTCATCCCAGCGAAGGCTGGGATCTTCGGATTGGCTGGCCCGTCGACGCTTCGGACGACGCGTTCTTACTATGCCCAACAAGCAGGAATGAGAGGGATGCCCTTCTCTCCGCGTCCTCCGCGCGAACCAAATCTGAAAGCCGCAACCGATCATCGCCAGAAATCCCAGCCTTCGCTGCGATGACGGATCATATGGCGAGGCGGCTCGCCGCGTTAAACCGCAACCCAGGCGTCGATCGCGGCCCAGCCCTCGAATCGCCCGCGCAACCGGCGGAAGCGTTTCGCGGTCATCCCGCCCAGTGCGATTCGGGGAAGGTCCAGCCCCCGCCCGATCCGCGCGGCGCGTGGCAGACCCAGACTCGGCGCGCCGGGATGCGAGCGGGTGGGGAATAGCGGCGATACGAACAGCAGGTCGGCCCCGGCCTTCCATCCCGCGACCGCCTCCGCCCGGTCATGTGCGGGCCAGCTCCACAGACCCTTACCCTGGCCGCGCTTGTGCACTCCGTCGCCGGGCAGGCCACCGCCTGCCACCAGCAGGAGCAGCCGCCGCGCGCGCGCGATTCGGAACACCCGCCGGTGAATCGCCCGCCGCGCGGCCGGGGGCGTGGCATGGTGGCGAAAGACCACCCCCGATCCCGGCGGCAGCCGCCGCAAGGCGGGCCACAGCCCGTCCCCCAATCGCTCGTCGGTCATCAGCCATGTCTCGGGGTATCGGTCGGCCATTGCGGGCACTATAGCGCGGGGCATGACCGACGACAGCGTTTCCCGCCTCTCCACCGTCTCCACCCAGCTCCAGCGTGCCGCGAAGCTGGGCGATCACCCCAGCCCGACGCTGATCGCGGTGTCCAAGACGCATGATGCCGACACGATCCGCCCGCTGCTGGATGCCGGCCACCGTGTCTTCGGCGAGAATCGCGTGCAGGAGGCGGCGGCCAAATGGCCCGCGCTGCGCGACGATTATGCGGGCGTCGAACTCCATCTGATCGGCCAGCTCCAGTCCAACAAGGCCGGTGACGCGGTCGCGCTGTTCGATGCGATCCACACCGTCGACCGCCCCTCGCTGATCGCCGCGCTGGCCGAGGCGATGGAGAAGAGCGGGCGGCGGCCCGACTGTTTCCTTCAGGTCAATATCGGCGAGGAGGAGCAGAAGGGCGGCTGCACCATCGCGGAGGCCCCCGCCATGCTGGAGACGGCGCGCGCCGCCGGGTTGCCGATCGTCGGGTTGATGGCGATCCCGCCGCACGGGCTGGACGCCGCGCCCTATTTCGCGCTGCTCGCCAAGATGGCACGCGAGCTGGGGCTGGCGAAGCTCAGCATGGGCATGTCCGAGGATTATGAAGTCGCCGCGATGCTGGGCGCCACCCATGTCCGGGTCGGCAGCGCCCTGTTCGGAGCACGCGGATGAGCCGCTTCGCCGCGCTGCTGTTCGATTTCGACGGCGTCCTGATCGACAGCGAATATGAGGGCAATCGCCACCTCGCCGAATGGCTGACCGCCAATGGCCACCCGCATACGCCCGAAGAGGCGATGCACCATTATATGGGGCTGGCGGGGAAGGACTTCGTCGCGACGATCGAGGCGCGGATCGGCCACACGCTGCCCGAGGCCTTTTACGAGGCGCGCCGCGTCGAGGATGTCCGTGCGATGGAAGAGGGTGTCGCGGCGATCGCGGGGGCGGTCGATTTCGTCCGCTCGCTGCCCGCCGATTTTCCACGCGCGGTGGTGTCGTCCAGCCCGACCGTCTGGCTCGACCGGCATTTGCGCCATCTGGGCCTGCGCGAGGCGTTCGGCGATCATGTCTATAGCGGGCGGGAGCATGTGACGCGCGGCAAGCCCGCGCCCGACCTCTATCTCTTTGCCGCCGACCGGCTGGGCGTGCGGATCGAGGATTGCGCGATCCTGGAGGACTCCCCCGTCGGTGCGACCGGCGCGGTGGCCAGCGGCGGCCATGTCATCGGCATGTGCATGGGGACGCATTGCGGCATCGGCCACGACCAGCGGCTGCGCGAGATCGGCGTCGCGGCGATCGCGCAGGATTATGCCGATGTGCGGCGCGAATTGGGGTTCTGAACCCGCCGTCCCGTTTCCTGCCCTCCGTTCGCACTGAGCGAAGTCGAAGTGCACGCCCTGCACCTTGCCGTAAGGTCGGCCCATGGCCTTCGACTTCGCTCAGGCTGAACGGAGGCTGGTGACATCAGCCCCGCAAAAGCTGGGATTTTCTGCGACCGGCACCCGCCTTGCTCGAAAGGGCCCAGCCTGCGCCGGGGCGACACATATTAGAGCTGGTGCCCGGTCCGGTCGCGCTTGGTCGCCAGATAGCGTTCGTTGTGCGGATTGGGCGGCAGGCTGTGCGCGACGCGCTCGACCACGCGTACCCCCGCCGCCTCCAGCCCCGCGACCTTGGCCGGGTTGTTGGTCAGCAGCCGCACCCGGTCCTGCCCCATCAGGGTCAGCATCCGCGCCGCCACCCCGAAATCGCGCGCGTCGATCGCGAAGCCCAGCCGGGTATTGGCATCGACCGTGTCGAAACCCTGATCCTGAAGCTGATAGGCGCGCAGCTTGTTGACCAGCCCGATCCCACGCCCTTCCTGCCGCAGATAGAGCAGGATGCCCCAGCCTGCCTCGGCAATGGCCTGGATCGCGGCATGGAGCTGCGGCCCGCAATCGCATTTCAGGCTGCCCAGCACATCGCCGGTCAGGCATTCGCTGTGCAGGCGCACCAAAGGCGGCTGCCCATTGGGCTGGCCGATCTGCAAGGCGACATGCTCGCCCGCCGCATGGGGCGAGCGAAAGGCGACGATCTCGGCATTCTCGGCGCCCGCGACGGGCAGCCGTGCGCGGGTGGCGATGGCCAGCGCCTCGGCATTTTCATGCGCGGCGATATCGGCGAGCGACAGCTCGGCCTCGACCCCGGTCCCGCCGACGAAAAAGGCGGGCAGCATCCCTGCGATGCGCGCGAATCGCACCGCCGCCGCCGCGACCGCCGGATCGGGCAGGGGCAGCGCGCGATAGGGGCCCTTGAGCGGGGTCGCGAGGTCGAACTGCGGATCGGCGAGCGCGGTGGCGGCGGCGAAGTCGATCCACGGCGCGCGCTCGACCAGCACGGCGGCGTCGGGATCGGCAGCGTCAAGCTGGTTGGTCAGCTTCAGCGTCGCGGCCCGCCCCGCCGAGATCAGCACCGGCGCGCGGGCCCCCGGATCGAAGGCGGCCAGCCGCAACGGATCGGCCGTCTCGACCGCGAGCAGCGGCTGGCCCGCAATCGCGATCGGCCAGCCCCGGCGCAGCGCATCGATCGCGCGTGCGGCGGCCTTGGCATCAGCGCTCAAAAATCGAATTCCGTCATGATCGGGATATGGTCGGAGGGTTTCAGCCAGCTGCGGCACACCTCGAACACCTGATGCGCCACCGCCTTCTCGGCCACGTCGCGTGTCGCCCACATATGGTCCAGCCGCCGCCCGCGATCCGACGCCGCCCAGTCCTTCGCGCGGTAGCTCCACCAGGTATAGAGCCGCTCGGGCGCAGGGATGAAGTGGCGGCCCAGATCGACCCAGTCGTTCGACGCCTGCAACCGCGCCAGCGTCTCGACCTCGATAGGGGTATGGCTGACCACGTCGAGCAGTTGCTTGTGGCTCCACACGTCCGATTCGAGCGGCGCGATGTTGAAGTCGCCGGTCAGGATGGTGGGGCAGTCGAGCTTGCCCGACCAGTCGATCATGCGGCCGAGGAAATCAAGCTTCTGGCCGAATTTCGGATTCACCTCGCGATCGGGCACGTCGCCGCCCGCCGGGATATAGACATTCTCCAGCCGCACGCCGTTCGGCAGGCGGATGCCGACATGCCGCGCCTCGGCATTGGCCTGCCAGTCGAGGCGGTCGTCCTCGGTGATGGGGACGCGGCTGGCGATCGCGACGCCGTGGTGCATCCGCTGGCCATGGATGATGATATGCTCATAGCCGAGCGAGCGGAACAGATCGAAGGGGAAGTCGTCGTCGACGACCTTCGTCTCCTGAAGACACAGCACATCGGGCGCGGCTTCCGTCAGGAATTGCTCGACGATGGCGGCGCGGAAGCGCACCGAATTGATGTTCCAGGAGGCGATTTTCACGAGCGCCGATGTAGCGGGGGCAGGGGGGGGAGACAAGATTACCCGCTTCATGGGGTGGCGTCGCATATCTCCGTACCACCCCGGCGGAGGCCGGGGGCCAGATACGGCGGACCATCGGGGGCGCGGCGTCTTTGCCTCTCACGCGACGTGATGCGCGCCATCAGCGACATGGCGACTGGGCCCCGGCCTTCGCCGGGGTCGAGAAGAAGGGATGCAGAAAAAGAAAGGCCCTCGCTCCGGGGGCATGGAGCGAGGGCCGACCTAGCGTTCGTCACGCAGGCGGGATGAGGATGCCTGTCCGAGCAACAGGGGGGAATCTCGAACGCCCCTCAACCGCAAGGCCCTGATAGGACAGGAAACCTGTCGCCTGGATGAATGAAATAGTCCGCGACCGTTCAGTTTCGCGCCGCCGCTCTCCGTGGGTCGTTGAATCGGAACGCCTTGTCCTCCACCGGCACGCCGAAGCGCTGGTTGGACAGGCGAATCGTGGTCCGGTTGTTCTGGCTGTCGAGCGCGACCCAGCCCTGCATCATCAGCCCGCCCGGCGCAGCGGCGTCGCGCGCGAAGACCAGGGTGATCTTGCCATATTCGGGATGCTTGGGGTCGTTCGCCTCGACCGAGAGCAGGCGGGGATCGGCGCTGGGGACCACCTTGGCATAACGGCCGATGTCGCGGCTGGGGTCGAGCAGCACGCCCAGCGGCGAGTTCTTGATCGGCCAGCGCTGCACCTGCTTGACCGAATAATCGATGAAGGTCAGCGCGCCGCCATCGGCGACGATCAGCAGGGGCACGCCCTTTTCATACTGGAAACGAATCTTGCCCGGCTTCTTCATGGTCAGCGTGCCGGTCAGCACCTTGCCCGCGCGGTCGGTCTGGGTGAAGTCGGCGGTCATCGTCTGCACCGATTGCAGGTGACGCTGCACCGCCGCCAGGTCGCCATTGGCCTGGGCCAGCGCGGGGACGGGGGCGGCGACCATCGCCATGGCGGTCGGCGCCAGCAGGGCGGACGCCACAATCGAACGGATCATCAATACACTCCTTTGGGCACGCCTGTCCTTGCGCGCCGTCTATTGAACGGGTCGTGAATCGCGGGTGTTACAGCGTAAAGGCAGCCTTCAGCCCCAATATGGTGACGTCGTCGGCCTGCGAATAGCCGCCCGGATGATGGACGAACTGGACGTTGGGTCGCATCTCCAGCCATTCGGCGGGGTGGATGCTGTAATAGACCTCGGCGGCATATTCCGATCCCTGCACCGCAGGCCGGGTGGGATCGAGCCGCTGGCCCTGCGCCACCCGCCCGTTCACATGCGTCCGCGCCACGCCGAAGCCCAGCACGTCGCCCGGCACGGCGGGGACCAGCCCCTTGTAGAACAGGCCCGCCGCGATCTGATTGTCGGTGACGCTGGTTGCGCGGTCGGCCTGGGTCGCGTTGAGGAAGACGCTGAGGCCGTTTTCGGCCTTGCCGTCCTTGGTCGCGCCGGTCAGTTGCTGCTGGATATTGATATAGACGCCGTAGCGGCTGCTCCGCTCCAGCGGGGCCAGGCCGGTGATCGCGATCGGACGACGGTTGATGTCCAGGAAGACGTCTGCCGCATCCGCCGTCGCGACCCAGCCGCCCAGCTTGTACGACCCGATCCGCCCGGCGGTCGGGTTGCGGATCCAGCCGATCTCGGCGGGGACCAGCACGCCGGTCGCCCCCTTGAAATGGCCGATGAAGAAGTCGGTATCCAGGTTGCGCGGATTGATCTCATAGACCGCGCCCTGGACATACAGGTCGTCGCGCGGTTCGTAGCGCAGCCGCGCGCCCCACTGGCTGACCGGCCAGTTTTGCCAATAGTCGCCGACCAGATTGCCCGGCTGTGCGCCGCAGAAGCTGAGATTCATGAAATGGCAGGAGAAGATGGCGAAATCCTCGCCCGGATTGGTGCGGCCCAGCTTCAGCTCGAACCGTTCGCCGATCCGCTGCTCGTACCAGAACTGGGTCAGGCGCAGCGTCTGGCCGCGACCATAGACCTCCTGCACCTGTTGCAGCGTGCCCAGATTGGCGTCGTCGCTCAGGTTGCGGCCGCGCCGATAGGTGAGGGTGGCCTGGAACGCCCCGCCCTTCAGCCCCATCACCTTTTCCAGATCGAACAGCGCGCCCGCATCGAACTGCCCGGTTTCGCGGAACAGCGTCTTGCGCCCGCCGGTCAGGTTCGCGGCACTTTCGGAGGCATAGCGCGCGGTGACGGTGATGCCGCGCTCGTTCAGCCGCGTGCGGATCTTGTGCCAGTCGCCGATGATCCCCGGCGGCGGGGTGCGACGCGTATCGGCGGTGATCGCCGAGGGCGCGCTATCGGAGGGGCGGACCGCGCGGCGGCGGGTCGGGATTCGCTGCGTATCGCCGGTGGCGGCATCGGGTGTGATGCGCGCGGCGGTGGGGACGGGATCGGTGGTCTGTTGCGGCGACAGCGGGGCCGCGAGCAGCAATGGCGCCCATCCCCAGATCATCGCCATCCTATAGCCCCCCGTTTTCCAAGACTTATCGTTGCGCGGGCCTAACGATCCGGGGGGCAAAAGGTGCCGTAAACGTCAATCCTCCCCGCGCCGGGGAGGATCGGGTCAGCCCTGCTCCGCCGCGCGGACCTGGTCGACATAGTCGCCATATCCTTGCGCCTCCATCTCGCCGAGCGGCACGAAGCGCAGCGAGGCCGAGTTGATGCAGTAGCGCAGGCCGCCGCGATCGCGCGGGCCGTCGGGGAAGACATGGCCCAGATGGCTGTCGCCATGCGCCGAGCGGACCTCGGTGCGGATCATGCCGTGCGTGGTGTCGTGCAGCTCGTTGACATGGGCGGGCTCGATCGGCCGGGTGAAGCTGGGCCAGCCGCAATGCGAATCGAACTTGTCGGCAGAGGCGAACAGCGGCTCGCCCGAGACGATGTCGACATACAGGCCCGGCTCGCGGGTGTGGAGATATTCGCCGGTGCCGGGGCGCTCGGTGCCGCTCTGCTGGGTCACATAATATTGCTCGGGGGTCAGCCTGGCCAGGGCTTCCTCGGTCTTGGCGTAACGGGTGTCGGTCATGGCGTGTCCTTTCCCAAAGATTCAGGCGGCGGCAGGTTCGGCGGCCAGGATCTGGCGCAGCGCCTGCTCGAAGGATTCGGGCGGCTGTCCGCCCGAGATGAGATAGCGGTTGTCGATCACGATGGCGGGCACCGACTGGATGCCGCGCCCCTGCCACAGCCGCTCCGCCTCGCGCACCTCGGCGGCATAGCGGTCGGAGGACAGGATTGCGCGCGCCTCGTCCTCGGGCAGACCGGCACGGATGGCGGCGGCGGCCAGGATCTCGCGATCCGAAATATCCTGTCCCTGCGTGAAATAGCTGTCGAACAGCGCGTGCTTCAGCGCGGCCTGACGCCCTTCTATCCCCGCCCAGTGGAGCAGGCGGTGCGCATCGAAGCTGTTGTAGATTCGCGACGTGTCGCCCATCGCCATGGTGAAGCCCACCGCCGCCGCGCGCTCGCGGATCGTCGCGCGGTTGGCCGCCGACTGTTCGGGGGTGGCGCCATATTTGCGGCCGATATGCTCGACGATATTCTCGCCCTCGGGCGCCATGGCGGGATTCAGCTCGAACGGCTGGAAGTGCAGATCGACCTCCACCGCCGCGCCCGACGAGTCCGCCAGCCGCTCCAGCGCGATCTCCAGCCCGCGCAGGCCGATGATGCACCAGGGGCAGGAGATGTCGGAGACGAAATCGATCCGGATGGGGCGGGGCATGGGCGGTCCTGATGGCGGGCGGGAAGGGCCCTTATGTGGGGATGCCGTTCGGCTTCGGAAGGGGGGCGGAACGCAAAGCCCCCGGCGGGTCTTTGCCATCGACGGGTCGCAGCCGCTACGACACCGGCCTGCTCCAAGGAGATGACTGCATGACCAAGACAGCCCTTATCACCGGCGCCACCGCCGGAATCGGTGCCAGCGCCGCGCGTGCGTTCGTCGCGAGCGGCTGGCGGGTGATCGGCACCGGGCGCCGGGCGGACCGGCTCCAGGCGCTGGCGGAGGAACTGGGCGGGGCCTTCCATCCGCTCGCCTTCGACATCACCGACGAGGCGGCGCTCGACGTCGCGCTGTGCGACCTGCCGTCCGACTTCGCCGGGATCGACCTGCTGATCAACAATGCCGGATTGGCGCTGGGCACGAAGCCCGCCCAGGACAGCGACCTGGCGCAGTGGCGCACGATGATCGCGACCAATATCGACGGGCTGATCACCATCACCCACCGGCTGCTGCCCCGGCTGATCGAACGGCGCGGGGGGATCATCAACCTGTCCTCGGTGGCGGCGAACTATCCCTATACCGGCGGCAACGTCTATGGCGGGACCAAGGCGTTCGTGAAGCAATTCTCGCTCAACCTGCGCGCCGACCTGCATGGCAAGGGGGTGCGCGTCACCTCGATCGAGCCGGGCATGGTCGAGACCGAGTTCACCACGGTCCGCACCGGCGGCGATCAGGCGGCATCGGACGCGCTCTATGCCGGGTCCAACCCGATGACGGGGGAGGACATCGCCGCGACATTGCTCTGGGTCGCCGAATTGCCGCCGCATCTCAACATCAACCGGCTGGAACTGATGCCGGTCAGCCAGTCCTTTGCGGGCTTCCAGGTCGCGCGCGAGGGCTGATCACAATGGCCGGTGCATGACCAGCGCCTCCACCGGCCCCAGCGCCGGGTGCCGGAACGCCCCCGGCACCCGGCCGACCGTGGCAAAGCCCAGCGCGGTCCACAGATGCACGGCGGCGGCGTTGCTGGCCACCACGAAGTTGAACTGCATCGCGGTGAAGCCGTGCGCGCGGGCCTGATCGAAGGAATGGATCGCCATCGCCCGCGCGACGCCTTTGCCGCGCGCGGCCGGGGTGGTCATATAGCCCGCATTGGCGACATGATCCCCGCCGCCCGCCTGATTGGCGCGCAGATAATAGGTGCCGAGGATCGCACCATCCTCCTCCGCGACGAAAACCGTCTTGTCCTCGCCGAACCAGTAAGCGAGCGCGGCCTCTTCGGACATGGCGGGGTCGAGCGCATAGGTCTCGCCCGCTCGGATCACCGGCAGGATGATCGCGGCGATGGCGGAGGCGTCGGCGGGGGAGGCAGGGCGAATCGGCATGGGGCGGATCTAAGGCCGAATGACGATCAGGTCGCGCGATATGGCGGCCATGGTTTCCGAGCCAGCGAAGGGGCCGCTTTCGACCGCTGAACGACGCGACAGATTGGCGCTTCTATGCAAGGGGCGATATGCAGGTGATGTGAGATTTATGGTATCGTCGCTGGCGACGAAGGCGATCTCTTCCGAGAGATCGCTGGAGCGGGCGAAGGGATTCGAACCCTCGACCCCAACCTTGGCAAGGTTGTGCTCTACCCCTGAGCTACGCCCGCTCTGGCGTTCCGAACCGGCTGACCGGCTGGGGTGAGGCGGGCTATTAGATGTGGGTTTCGAATCCGGCAAGCACTTTTTTCAATTTTTTTACGGCTGGCGACTCCGTCAACAGAACATTACAAGAACATATATGGAGGAGCCCTTTGCCCTGATCGATCGTCTGCGCCGCGCGGCTGCGCTGGTGGAGCAGGCGCGTGACGGCGAAGAGGGGAAAGGAAAAGGCGTGCCACCCCGGCTGGCGCGGGCGCAACTCCATGAGGTTCATGCGCTTTCCCAGGAATCGGCGGCCAGCGGCGCAGGGTTCGCGATCGGATGCGTGCTGGCCGGCGCGGCGCGGCCGACCCTGTGGCTGCGCACCGAGGCGGCGGAGCGGCAGGGCGGGCGACTCCATGGGCCGGGGCTGATCGCGATGGGGCTCGACCCCGCCGAACTGGTCGTGGTGGTGGTCGCCGACGATGCCGCGCTGCTCCGCGCCGCCGCCGATGGTGCGCGCTGTCCGGGGCTGGGCAGCGTCATCGCCGAGGGCTGGGGGGCGATGCGCGGGCTCGACCTCACCGCCTCGCGCCGGTTGATGCTGGCCGCCGAAGCCTCGGGCGTGATGATGATCCTGTTGCGGGTGGGCGGGCAGATCGTGCCCAGCGCGGCCGCGACCCGCTGGTCGGTCGCGCCCGCCCCGTCGCGCGCGCTCGCCGCCGATGCGCCGGGGGCGCCCGCCTATGATCTGGAATTGCTGCGCCGACGGGGAGGGCCCGCGGGCGCCCGGTGGCGTGTGGAGTGGAACCGTGACACGCAGAGCTTCGATCCCGCGCCGCTATCTGGCCCTCGTCTTCCCCTGGTTGCCGATCGAGCGGTTGCGGGCACGCCGCCCGCACCTGTTCGTGGCGCGGGGTGACGCGCCGATCGCCTTTGCCGAATCGGTGGGCGGGGCGATGCGCCTGGCCGCGCTCGACCCGGCGGCGGTGGCGGCGGGGCTGTCGGTCGGGCTGACGCTGGCCGATGCGCGCGCGCGGGTGCCCGAGGTCGAGGTGTATCCCTATGATCCGGCGGCGGACGCCGACTGGCTGGAACGGCTGGCCGAGGGCGCGCGGCGGTACAGCCCGGCGGTGGCGCTCGACCCGCCACAGGGACTGGTTCTCGATTCGGGCGGAGCGGATCATCTGTTCGGCGGCGAGCGCGGGCTGGCCGAGGATATCGAGACGCGGATGGCCAGGCGCGGCATCACCGTGCGGCTGGCTTATGGCGACACGCCCGAGGCGGCGCGTGCGCTGGCGCGGCATGCGGGGGCGCCCGCCCCGGACGAGATGGGCGCGATCCGCCGCCTGCCCGTCGCCGCGCTGGAACTGGACGAGGATGGCTGTGCGGCGCTGGTCGCGGCGGGGCTGAAGTCGGTCGGCGATGTGCTGGCGCGGCCGATGGCGACGATCGCCGCGCGATTCGGGCGCGAGGCGGCCACCGCGCTCCGACGGCTGACCGGCGAGGAGGACAGCCCGCTGACCCCACGCGTCGTCGCGACCCCGATCGCGGTGGAGCGCCGCTTTGCCGAGCCGGTGGCGCGGACCGAGCATATGCTGGCGGTGCTGGAGGAACTGGCGGGAGAGGCGGCGCGCGCGCTGGAAGAGCGGCACGAGGGCGGCCGCCGCTGGG
>Ga0308171_1004514_pt1 | contig 11350 bp, 7 predicted proteins | sample PhyGR1_FD_202135 | JGI IMG/M metagenome (GOLD analysis project Ga0308171, IMG submission 202135) | Phyllosphere microbial communities from UC Gill Tract Community Farm, Albany, California, United States - DLSLSG.R1 | ecosystem: Host-associated > Plants > Phyllosphere > Unclassified | place: USA... | reverse complement strand
ACAGGTGCTGAGCCCACAGGAACCGTTGGCATTTCCGACATCGACGGCAAGACCGGTTTGGTGCTCACTGTAGCCCGGCCTTGCCGAGATCAGGTCCGCCTGCGCCTGGCCGTAAAGGTTCACATAGGACGAGTACACCTGTTGTTGCTGGGCGTAAGAACGATAGCCACTCACGACCGCCAGCCCGCCGGTCCCGGCATCGGCCGCACCCTGGAAAAGCCCATTGAGCCACGCTGCAGCTTCGGCCCGGAGATACTGTCCCGAGCCACGCGCGTTCACCAGATCTGCCGGGGCGTAGGTGGCAGGGTTCAGGGGGCGGGACTTGTTCACAAGGACGGACAAGTTGGCAGGATCACCCGCGGGATCGAGGCCAGGCAGCGGATTGGCGGTCGAAGGCACCTGCGCTTTTACGGCGGCGGCGTTCACGACGGCGGCGCGGTGGGCCGTGACTCCGGCTTCGGAAACGTACCGGGTCGCCTGAGCTGTGGGTGCCGCGCTGGCCGGGGCTGCCGCGTCGGCCGCGGGAGCGAGGGCGGCCGCCAGCACCAGGGCGAGGAATACAGCGCAAGCCGCCACCCGGCGTCGGGCGTTTCTTGGTGTTCCCGGTCGGTCTTGAACCTGCATGACGCCCCCCAGTGGAATTGTCCAGCGGCTGGCACTCTACCCGGCCATGGAAGGCGTGTCAGCAGTGCGCGGGAAAAAATCGGCAGGTAACCATTCGGTCAAGGCTCGGAAGTCGTGTGTCGTCACCGCACCGGGCTGACTATTCTGAACTTGTTAGCTGCTGCGTATGGGGAACCCGGCTACGACATTTGAACCGTAGGCCGAGAGAGGTTTTCCGTGGCATTCGCAGCCAATGAAGTGGTGATCAGTCGGGACGCCATGACCGTTTACGGTTTCCTCATGGACGGGATGAACAACTCACTCTGGCGTTCAGACGTGCGAAGCATCGCGCTTCGATCAGGCGTTCGCGGCCAAAAGGGTGCGTTGTACCAGCAGACCGTCGCCGGACCTGGTGGCCGGCCCATCGCAGCCGATTTCACCATTACCGAGGCCCGCCCCGGCGCGGAAGTCCGGTACGCCGTCGTAGCGGGACCCGCCCGGCCAACCGGCGGCTACTACCTCAGCACCGAAGGCGATACCACCCGGCTGCGTTTTGCCCTTGAATACCATCCCAAGGGTCTGCGCAAGCTCATGAACGGGATGATCCAGAAGGCCCTGGAGGTTGAAGTCGGCCAGTTGGAACGGCTGAAGGCCGCGATCGAATCCAGCTCCTAGCTGGCGAACCTCAGCCCGGCCCAACCATTGCCAATCGTCACCGGCGTAGTGAGGCGTCCCGAGGTCAGGTCCCAGTACTCCACCATGCCATTGCGGTCCAAGCCGGCCACGCCTACCGAGCCCGGTCCCGTGAGGCCACTCAAAGCCCGCAACCCTGTGTAGTCCGTCCACGCGCTGCCCACTACGGGGCGTGATTCCTGTTTCGGTGTACCCAGGCCGCTGCCCCGGTACAGGCGCAAGGTGCCGTTCGGCTCGGTGCTGAGCAGGTCCTGGAAGCCATCGGCGTTGTAATCCACCATGGTCACCCGGACAGACGGGTTGCCGGTGCCAATCGCAGACTGGCTGCGGATGTAGGCCAAGCCCGTGTTCTTGTACAGATACAGGTTGCCGCCCTGGTCCATGGCGACGATCTGGGGAAGCCGGTTGTTGGCGCACCACGTGCCCACCGAAATGTTCAAGGTTCCCCAGCCCTGGCCCAAGACCACCGGATCCTTGAAACCGCCCGTTTGAAGGCCCGGATACACCAGGAGCGCCCCGTCCAGCCGTTGATAGAGCAGGTCGAAGACCCCATCGCGGTCCCAGTCCACCACAAACAGCTCCTTGAGGCCCACGAATCCGGCACCAATCCGCTTGCCCAGGCCAAATCTGCCGTTACCCCAGGACGGGTACGCAACGACGGAACCGTCGGCGGCGATGGACACCAGGTCGGCAGCACTGCTGATTGCCGCGGCACTCAAATCGACCGTTGGGGGTTGGTGCTTGGACCCTGGTTCGCACACCGCCACAGGGTCAGTGGGTGGTGTCACCGTTCCACCCGGGCTGGTGGTGGTTCCGGCGGGCAACGTTGTGTAGCCGAAGAAGTTGACCACGCCCCACAGCGTGTACCGGTTGGGCGTCGTCTGCCAGTTGCCGTCCGTGTAGGTGATGCCGATACCCATCACATTGAACCTGGGGTCCCGCAGCAAAGCATCGTGGCCCGGGGAGCCCTTCCACCACTCCACAAGTTGCGCCGCGTCGCGGTCCCAGCGGACTGCAATGACCTCCCCCGCTCCATTGTTCGGATTCATCGCCCGCGGGTCCGTCCAGAAATTGGGCCGGTGCTGGATCACCTCACGGGTAGCGATGTTGTTTGACCACTCCTGCGCCAGGTTGGCAACCGTGGCGTGGTACTTCACCGGAGCGAGGCCTAGCGATGCGCGGTAGCTGTTGATCGCATTGAACACCGTGAGGATCGCTGCGCTGTTGTTGTCGGGGAGGAGCGCCAAAGCGCCGTCTTGGAGATTGGGGTCGTGGCCCGGAGCCTTGCCGGGGAACGGGCTGGGGGAGTCGGTGACGGGGGTCGCGCCCGGATCGGCCGAGGGGGTTTGCGTTGGCGTTGACGATGGTGTTGGCGTTGGCGTGGCTGTTGGTGTCGGCGCGGCTGTTGGTGCCGGCGCGGCTGTTGGCGAGGGCGTGGCTGTTGGCGAGGGCCCTGCGGCCTCGGCCGTCGGCGTCGTTGCGGCGGCGCCACTGTCTGCCGTCTCTTCCGACGTCGGCTGCGTTTCGACCGGCGGGGTCGTTGTACCGGAGGCGCTCGGGCTGGGATCCGAAGGATTGTCCGGTCCCCATGACGGTCCGATTTCCGGCACGGGAGGCGGTGTTTCGAAAACCGGATCGACGGCGATCGGCCCGCCATCCGAGGCAGGATCCCGCGCGGGAGGAGGTGTCAGCGCTGCTGGCGCTGCAGGCGTTGCGGAACTGGAGGACCCATCGACGGCGGGGGTCGCCGCTGCAGGTGCGGGAGCCGCCGTCGGGCTTTCCTCAGGTGCCGACAACCCGGACGGGACACTGGACGATGCTGTGGTGCTTGCGCCGGGAACCGCCTCCGTTGCCGGCAGGATCTGGCTTGATGCGGCCATGCAAAGCGCCAGCGCGCCAGCCAGCACAATGGCGGCAGGCGCTGCCAGTTTGTTCACAATTACCCCGCGGATGCTCGTTGCCCCCAAGTACGGGCGCGGCTTTACCTGTCCGGGAACTATAGTCCCATGAGGCTGTCCGGACAATGCGTTCGGTATTTGGGGTATTTTTGATGACGTGCTGATCTCTGACCGCGACATACGTGCCGAAATAGACTCCCAACGGATTGTTCTTGAGCCGTACGATCCCGCGATGGTGCAGCCGTCTTCCGTGGACGTGCGTATCGACCGGTTCTTCCGGCTCTTCGACAACCACAAATACGCGCACATCGATCCCGCCGAGGAGCAGCCCGAGCTGACCAGGCTCGTGGAGGTGGAAGGTGACGAACCCTTCATCCTGCACCCTGGAGAATTCGTCCTGGGTTCGACCTACGAGACCGTCAGCCTGGCCGATGACATTGCTGCACGCCTGGAAGGCAAGTCCTCCCTGGGGCGCCTCGGCTTGCTGACGCACTCGACGGCAGGGTTCATCGATCCGGGATTCTCCGGACACGTGACGCTGGAGCTCTCCAACGTGGCCACGCTCCCCATCAAGCTCTGGCCGGGCATGAAGATTGGCCAGCTGTGCTTCTTCCGCCTCACTTCCTCGGCTGAGCACCCTTACGGCTCCGGCGAATACGGCAACCGCTACCAAGGACAGCGTGGCCCGACCGCCAGCCGCAGCCACCAGAACTTCCACCGGACGTCCATCTAGCCCCCCTGTTGCGCCGAGGGGTGAGCTTTTGGCTCTTTGGGTGGCTCCCTTTTGCGCTGAGGGGTGAGCTTTCGGCTCTTTGGGAGGGGCGTTTTCGGTTGAGATCTTGCTCCTCGGCGCGCGCTGAGTGCGGCACTATTCCTCCACACTGTGGGTAACCGCCCAAGGGAAGACCAAGGCATCCCAAGGCGTGCAAACAATGGCTGATGAGGTTGTCTCCGCCGCTTCCGCCCCATCTCCAAGGTCGCTCGTTCACCCTGGCCGAGCAACGTGCAGCCGGCCTTCCGGATCATCGTGCCTGGAACAGCGATCTCCAGGTCGCCAGCAGGGGCATCCGTGTTCCCTGGGGCGAGGAGCAAGACCCCGCACACACCGCGAGGCTCCTGACAGCAGTGAGCGATGGCGCGATTTGCTGCCATGAAACGGCCGCGATGTTGTGGGGGTGCCCGCTGCCGTGGGATCGGCAGCAGGATTTCCTGATTCATCTGACCCGCACGGACGGCGCCTTCAGGCCGCAGCGAAAGGGTGTTCGTGGCCATCGGATGGTGCTGGGCGAATTCGACGTCGCATTCATGGACGGCATTCCGCTGACGAGTCCTTCCCGGACATGGCTGGATCTCGCCGCTGTGTTGCCGTTCGAAGACCTGGTGGCAGCGGCCGACCATTTCATCTGCAGCCAGACCAGAAGCTTTGGACACAATCGGATTCCATTCTGCTCAATACAGGATCTGAGGAATCAAGTAGGCAGACATGCGGGCGCACGAGGCATCCGGAAGGCCCGGGCCGCGCTGGAACTTGCGCGCGTCGGCGCAGATTCAGCCCCGGAGACGCGTCTCCGCCTGGCCATCGGCCGCAATTTCCTGCCGGAACCGACGTTGAGTTACGTGGTGTTGGATGCGTGGGGCCGCGAGGTTGCGTGGCCGGATCTCGCCTTTCCGGAATACAAGGTTGCGGTGAATTACGACGGCGTGCATCACCTCAGCGCCGCCCAACAGGAATCCGACTTACGGAGGGAGGCGGCACTCGCTGCAAACGGATGGATCTCTGTCGTCATTACTGCCAGTCATGTCCAAGAGCACGGCTATGACGGAGTTGCCCGTCTTATTCGGGAGGCTCTCGTAAAGGGTGGGTGGGCATCGAGGAGGTAGCTCTCGAGGCTTTCCCAGAGGGTTTTGGGGTGGGATGTCGCCCCTCGGTGAGGGGTTTGGGGTGGGATGTCGCCCCTCGGTGGGGGTTTTGGGGTGGCGACGTTACGCCGGTGCGCGGTCCGTGGTCCGGGGTGGAGCTTTCGGGGTTCTGCGGATGGCCTTGACTACGGGTTCCACGAAGCGGGCGGCCAGCGGACCTACGATGGCCATGATGAGGACGTAGGCCGTGGCCAGTGCGGCGAGTTCTCCAGGAACCGCGCCGGAGGCGACAGCCAAGCCGGCGATGACGATGGAGAACTCACCACGGGCAATAAGCGCAGCGCCCGCACGGAACCGGCCGGGCATCGCGATACCGGCCCTTTTGGCAGCCCAGATCCCCGTGAGCATCTTGGTGGCGGCAGTCAGCACCGCCAGCAGGAGGGCCCAGCCCAGTACAGGGGGAATTGAGGTGGGGTCGGTGTTGAGGCCGAACGCTACAAAGAAGATCGCAGCGAAAAGGTCGCGCAATGGTTCAAGGATGCGGGTGGCATTGTGGGCGGTAGCGCCGGATATGGCGATGCCCAACATGAACGCTCCCACGGCTGCGGATACCTGAAGGGCCGATGCGATTCCGGCCACCAACAGGGCGAGTCCCAGGACATTGAGCAGGAAGACCTCGGAGTTTTCGCTGTGGATAGCCTGCGAGACCCGATGCCCGTGCTTGAGGGCGATCACCAGCACTACCGTGACCACTGCCAGTGCAATCCCCACCGTCTGCAGTCCGCCCAGGAACCCGACGCCGGCAAGGATGGCGGTGAGAATGGGCAGGTAGATGGCCATCGCGAGGTCTTCGAAAACCAGGATGGAAAGCACCACAGGCGTTTCGCGGTTACCGATTCGGCCCAGGTCGGTAATGACCTTCGCGGCGATGCCGGAAGACGAAATATAGGTGACACCGCCCATGACGATGGCCCCTACAAGACCCCAGCCCAGCAGGACGGCAAGGCCTGCACCCGGAAGGAAGTTGAGCACGAAGTCCATGACGCCCGCTTGCCAGGACCGGCGAAGGCCCGTGACCAGCTCTGAAGCGGTATATTCCAAGCCGAGCATAAGTAGCAGGAGGATGACGCCCATCTCTCCTGAGAGATGCGCGAACTCGTGCATGCCATCCAGCTTGACCAAGCCCCCGGCACCGAAGGCCAGGCCACCCACGAGATAGAGGGGAATGGGGGACATGCCGATTTTGCCCGCTAACCGAGCCAGGAGGCCGAGGCAGAACACGACGGCCCCCAGTTCAATGAGGGCTAGTGCGAGCGGATCCATACCCGTCAGCCGTTGCGGAGGATGTCGGCTGCCGAGTCAAGTCCTTCCTGGGTGCCGACCGCTACGAGCAGATCACCGGTGTGAAGTACGACGTCGGGCGCCGGCGAGGGGACGACCTCACCTTCGCGCATGATCGCCACGATGGAGACGCCACTGCGTGTGCGGATTTGGGCCTTGCCCATGGCCTGGTTCACGAATGGAGAATCAGCCGTGATGGAAAACTGTCGTGTGACGATACCGGGGACCTCGCGGTGCGCCTCGGCCAGGCGCATGGCGATGTGCTGTCCGCCCAGGAGGTTCCCCAAGGTCGAGGCTTCATCCGCCGTCAACGGGATGGAGGCCTGGCACGTATCCGGGTCATCCCACGTCGAGACGAAAAGCTCGGTTTCGCCCTCGCGCAGTTCCACCACGCCAATACGGCGGCCGGAGGCCGTCACGAAGTCCTTCCGGATGCCAAGGCCCGGAAGTTCGGTCTCATCCACGTTCATAGCTCCACCCTAAACTCTGTTGAACCGGTCCGGTACGTTGTTGACGCCCAACCGGCCCTATGTAGTTAACGCTCTGGTACTACGGCTATTTCCACTTTGGCCGGTGGCTTCACGGGCAGGATCACCAGGAGACCGGCCAGGAGCACGACCATGATCCCGAGGATGCCCCAACGTTGTGCCTCCCCGGCGGCAACGAGCGGCGAGGCGATGGTGATGCACAGCGTGAACAGGGTGGGGGCGAGGAAACTGACGGCCCTTCCCGTTGTGGCGTACAGGCCGAACAATTCGCCCGATTCTCCGGCCGGGGCAAGCCTGGCAAGGTAGGCCCTGGAAGAGGACTGGGCGGGACCTACGAAAAGGCAGAGCAGAAGCCCGAAGACCCAGAACGTTGCAGAACCGGGCCACGCGTTGCCGAAGAAGACATAGTCTTCGTTGCCGAGGACCAGGATGAAGGTTCCCGCGGTCAGCAGCCCTATCAGGGACAGGATGATGACAGCCTTGGGGCCGATCCTGTCGTCCAGGAAGCCGCCGATCACAGCGCCAACAGCCGCCACTACGTTGCCGAAGATGGCGAAGAAGATGACTTCCTTGAGTTCGAAACCAAAGGTTCCCGCCGCGATGACGCCGCCAAAGGTGAACACGGCGGCCAGCCCGTCGCGGAAGATGGCGCTGGACAGAAGGAAGTAGATGGTGTGCGGACTGGTCTTGTAGATGGCCCCGATACGCCGGATCAGCAATCTGTAGGAGGCGAAGAAGCCCAAGGATGAGGTGTCCTTCTTCACGGATACCTCAGGGACGGCAAACATCACGGGCAGGGCGAAGATAAAGAACCACAGGGCTGAGAAAACGGCGACCAACCGTATGTTGAGCGAGTCCTGGGTGGAGGCTCCGAACCAGTCGAAGGAAGGCTGGACAAAGAGCTGCAGGACCAGCAGAAGCGCCACGATTCCGCCGAGGTAACCCATGCCCCAGCCGAAGCCGCTGACCTTGCCAATGTTCCGGGGTGTTGAGATCTGGGCCAACATGGCGTTGTAGTTCACGCCGGCAAACTCGAAGAACACATTGCCCAGGGCGATCAAGCAGACACCCAGGAGCAGGAATTCCGGCCGGGGGAAGACGAAGAAGCACAGTCCCGTGAGCAGCGCCGTCGCGGCAGTGTTGACTCCGAGCCAGAGTTTCCGCCTGCCCCCGGCGTCGGAACGCTGCCCGGTGACCGGTGCCAGTAACGCGATGGCCAGGCCGGCAATGGCCAGCGCGGCACCCAAAGCGGCAGATGCGGCGTCTTCTCCGCCGAACGCATTGGACGTGAGGTAAACCGTGAAAACAAACGTCGTCATGACCGCGTTAAAGGCAGCCGAACCCCAGTCCCAGGAAGCCCACGCCAGGATTTGCCCCTTTTTTGAGGCGACGGGACCCGTGGCGAGCTCGGATGTCGGGTGGGAGGCTTCGGGAACTGCGGCCGCGTTCATAGAGTGAATGCTATAGGTGCAGGGAACGCTGCGCGCGGATGACAGACCGCGTTGTGAACAACCCCGGGTGAACAGCGGGCGGAGCGGGATAGTGGCCAAAAACTGTCCTGGCCCCTTGATAAACTAGGTAAACCGAACCCAACGTATGACCGCCTGCTCCAACTTTTGACAATTCGTTCCTGACTTTGCGGAGAAAACAGTGATCACAGTTCTCGCCATCACCTTTGCAGCGGCAACTGTGGCGCCCTTGATCTTCCGCTCACTGGGACGAAATGCGTTCTACGTGCTGGCCGCCGTCCCCGCAGCCGCTTTCGTCTGGTTGGTCCTCCAGTACGGCCCCGTATATTCCGGTGGCGGCATAGAGGAAATCCTGCCGTGGATTCCGAGTCTGCAGCTTGAGCTCGCTTTCCGCATGGATCCCTTGGCGTGGGTCATGTCCCTGCTGATTCTGGGTGTCGGTTCGCTGGTGCTGGTTTACTGTGCCCGCTATTTCAAGAACAAGGATCCTGGACTGGGCGGTTTTGGTGCCCAGCTCCTGGCCTTTGCCGGCGCCATGTTTGGCCTTGTGACCTCCGATGACCTGCTGATGCTGTTCATCTTCTGGGAACTCACCACCATCCTGTCCTACCTGCTCATCGGCTACGCCCGCACCCGTTTGGCAGCCCGCCGGTCAGCCCTTCAAGCGCTGATGGTCACCACCGCTGGTGGCCTGGCGATGCTCGTAGGCCTGATCATCGTGGGCCAGGCCGCAGGCACCTACCGCATTTCCGCCATCCTGGACCAAGCCGGGACGCTCATGAGCGGACCCATGCAGGGCGCCGTGACCACCGCCGTCGTACTGATCCTGGTGGGTGCCATCACCAAATCCGCACTGGTCCCGTTCCACTTCTGGCTCCCCGGCGCGATGGCGGCTCCGACGCCGGTCAGCGCCTACCTGCATGCGGCGGCCATGGTGAAAGCCGGTATCTACATCGTCGCGAGGCTCGCTCCGGGTTTTGCTGCCTCGGAATTCTGGCTGCCGGTGGTGCTGGGACTTGGTTTGGCCACCATGCTTGTTGGCGGCTACCGCGCGCTGCGGCAGACCGACATCAAACTCATCCTTGCTTACGGCACCGTCAGCCAGCTCGGTTTCCTGACCATGGTGGTGGGGCTGGGCCGGCCCGACGCCGCGCTGGCCGGTTTGGGGCTGCTGCTGGCGCACGGCCTGTTCAAGGCTGCGTTGTTCCTGGTAGTGGGCATCATCGACCACCAATCCGGAACGCGCGACATCCGCAAGCTCTCCGGCGTCTTCCGCTCGTCCCGCGCCTTGGGTGTGGTTGCAGCGATTGCCGCCGCATCCATGGCCGGTGTTCCTCCGCTGGCAGGTTTCGTCGCGAAAGAGTCGGTCTTCGAAGCGTTCGTTCACTACGGAACCGGCCACGACGCCCCTGCCTGGGGGATCTGGATCCTGGTGGGCCTTGTCATCGGCTCGATCCTCACCTTCGCCTACAGCGCCCGGTTCATGTGGGGAGCCTTCGCCGTCAAGCCCGGCGTGGAGCCCACCCCGTTCAAACCGATCAAGCCCGCCTTCCTCGCCGCCCCCGCCATCCTGAGCCTGCTCACCATCGTGTACGGGCTGTGGCCCGCGCCGGTGGACACCTGGATCCAGCCTTACGCCGCGCTGTTCGCCGGCGGACCGGACGCCGTCGACGCCGGACACCTGGCTTTGTGGCACGGGTTGACGCCTGCTTTGGGCCTGACCGCGGTCACTTTCGTGCTGGGTGCGGCCATGTTCTACGGACGGAACCTCGTTGCCCGCGCCCAGGGCCTGGTGCCCGACTGGGTGGATGGCGATCGCGCGTACCAAAACACCATTGGTGCCTTGGACGATGTGGCCGTCTGGGTAACGGGCCGCACGCAACGTGGTTCGCTGTACTTCTACCTGGCGGTAATCCTGACTGTCGCCTTCGCGGTTCCCTTGACTGCCATGCTCATGGCCAACAAACCGCTGCCTGACGGCATCTACTTCATTGACCCCAACTCACCCCTGCAGCTGGTGGCAGGAGCCGGAATCGTAGTGGGGGCGCTGGCCGCAGTTCGGGCCAACAAGCGCTTCCTCGCCGTGCTCATGGTGTCGGTCACCGGTTACGGCATCGCCCTCATGTTTGCCCTTCAGGGTGCCCCCGATCTGGCTTTGACGCAGATGCTGGTGGAGACCATCGTGCTGGTGGCCTTCGTGCTCGCGATGCGGAGCCTTCCTGCGGAATTGCGCGACAGGACAGGCGGCCGGCTCAGGGTGATCCGCGTGATCATCGGTGCGGCTTTTGGCATCACCATGATCTTCGTTGCCATCTACGCGATGGGCGCCCGCGTTGCCACGCCGGTTTCCCTGGACTTCCCGCGCCTGGCCTACGAAGGCGGCGGCGGATTGAACGTGGTCAACGTGACTCTCGTGGACATCCGCGCCTGGGATACGTTCGGCGAAATCTCGGTCTTGGCGATCGCCGCCACGGGTGTGGCGAGCTTGATCTTTGTCCGGAGCCGCGGTGACCGCATCAAGACCTCCGAGGCCGTACCGGAAGGCAGCGTGGGGCGCCGTACCGGCGTCGAACGTGATTCCCGGGCCGGCGCCACGCTCGCCGTCGCCAAGAAGTTCACGGATGTTACCCGCGACGCCTGGCTCGTGGCGGGCCGTACCCTGGCCCCCGAGCGGCGTTCGATCATTTTCGAAGTCGTCACCAGGCTCATCTTCCACTCGATGATTGTCTTCTCGATCTACCTCCTCCTCGCAGGACACAACCTGCCGGGCGGCGGGTTCGCCGGCGGCCTGACCGCCGGGCTCGCACTGACCATCCGCTACCTGGCCGGCGGACGGTTCGAGTTGAGCGAAGCTGCGACAGTCAGCGCCGGAACACTTTTGGGAACGGGACTTGCGACGGCGGCAGCGTCCGGTTTTGTCCCGTTGTTCCTGGGCGGACAGGTCTTCCAGAGCGCGATCATCGAGTTCTGGCTGCCCGTCTTCGGAGACGTCAAGTTC
>Ga0308171_1004512_pt1 | contig 11358 bp, 10 predicted proteins | sample PhyGR1_FD_202135 | JGI IMG/M metagenome (GOLD analysis project Ga0308171, IMG submission 202135) | Phyllosphere microbial communities from UC Gill Tract Community Farm, Albany, California, United States - DLSLSG.R1 | ecosystem: Host-associated > Plants > Phyllosphere > Unclassified | place: USA... | reverse complement strand
TTATAACACCCTGAGTCGACAAAAAGAGGAATTTACCCCTATTCATGCTGGCAAAATCGGCATGTATGTCTGCGGCATCACGGTGTATGACCTCTGTCACATTGGGCACGGGCGCACGTTTGTGGCTTTTGATGTGGTATCGCGCTATCTGCGTTACGTCGGCTATGACGTGAATTATGTGCGCAATATTACCGACATCGATGACAAAATTATCAAGCGCGCCAACGAGAACGGCGAGAGCATCGAAACCCTGACTAATCGCATGATCGCCGAAATGCACAGCGATTTTGATGCACTGGGCATCTTACCGCCGGATTTAGAACCGCGCGCCACGCGCCATATTCCTGAAATCGTCGAACTGGTGGAAAAGCTGATTGCCCGTGGTCATGCCTATGTTGCGGATAACGGCGACGTGATGTTCGATGTGCTGAGTGACGTGGACTACGGTGCGCTGTCGCGTCAGGATCTGGACCAGCTTCAGGCCGGTGCCCGCGTGGAAGTGGCGGATGTGAAGCGTAATCCCATGGATTTCGTCCTGTGGAAAATGTCTAAAGCGGACGAACCCTCATGGCCTTCGCCCTGGGGCCAGGGTCGTCCGGGCTGGCACATTGAGTGTTCCGCCATGAACTGCAAACAGCTTGGTGCGCATTTCGACATTCACGGCGGCGGCTCTGACCTGATGTTTCCGCATCACGAAAACGAAATCGCCCAGTCCACCTGCGCCCACGATGGCCCGTATGTGAATTACTGGATGCACTCCGGCATGGTGATGATTGACCGTGAAAAGATGTCGAAGTCGCTGAATAACTTCTTTACCGTGCGCGACGTGCTGCAGCATTACGATGCCGAAACGGTGCGCTACTTCCTCATGTCTGGTCACTATCGTAGTCAGCTCAACTATGGCGAAGACAACCTGAACCAGGCACGCGCGGCGCTGGAACGTCTTTATACCGCGCTACGTCATACCGATCGTAACGTGGTTGCCCACGGCGGCGAAGCCTTCGAGGCCCGTTTCCGCGAGGCGATGGACGATGATTTTAACACTCCGGAAGCCTATTCCGTGCTGTTCGACATGGCGCGTGAAGTGAACCGTCTGAAAAGCGAAGACATGACGGCAGCCAATGCGTTGGCCGCTAAGCTCCGTGAAATCGCCAACGTGCTGGGTATTCTGCAACAGGAGCCAGAAGTGTTTCTGCAAAGCAGCGCTCAGGGCAATGATGATGAAGTGGCGGAAATCGAACACTGGGTGAAAGCCCGTGCTGATGCGCGTGCGGCTAAAGACTGGGCGCAGGCCGATGTGGCCCGCGACAAGCTGAACGCGCTTGGCGTGATTGTCGAAGATGGCCCCCAGGGCTCCAGTTGGCGACGCAAATAACAGGCAACACAGGAGAGGACGAGCCATCGCCCTTTTTTGTCTATGACGATAAAACAGATTCACCTTCGTGGTTTTCGTTCGGTACGTGATCTGATTCTGCCGCTTCAGCAACTGAACGTGGTAAGTGGACCGAACGGCTGTGGCAAATCCAACCTGTATAAGGCGGTGCGCCTGCTGCACGAGGCCGCCAATGGTCGCCTGGCGTTAGCGCTGGCAGAAGAGGGCGGTATTCAAAAAGTCATGTGGGCAGGGGAACTACATCGCAGCGCTCGTCGTCAGGATGCCAGCCGACTCATCCTCTCAGTCCTGATGGATGACATGGATTTTGAGCTTGCGGTGGGGTTTCCTCAGAAGCTTGAGACCAGCCTGTTCAACCTCGATCCGCTGGTTAAAGAAGAACACATCTGGCTTAGTGGCCAGCAACGACGTCCTTCTTCCTGTATTATGCAGCGCACGAATCAGACCGCCTTTTTACACAATGTAGAGGGGGAGCGCGTAAGCTATCCGGCGGTACTGCATCCCGAAGAGTCCCTGTTTGGTCAACTTGGTGAGCCACACCGCTATCCCGAACTTTCTCAGATGCGTGAACGTCTGCGCCAGTGGCGCTTCTATCATGAGTTTGCCGTCTGGCCCGGTTCGCCGATTCGTGCGCCACAAATTGGCGTGCGCGCCCCCATTCTGGCGCACGATGGCGCTAACCTCGCGGCGGCATGGGCAACCATTGTCGAACGGGGTCATCACGAGTTGCTTTATAAGGTGATAGCTAAAGCCTTCCCTGATACCGAATTTCAGGTGGATGTCCAGAACGGTCGTTTCCAGATGCTGATGCAGCGACAGGGCATTTTGCGTCCGCTGGAAAGCGCCGAGTTCTCTGACGGGACGCTGCGTTTCCTGTGCCTTGTGGTCGCGCTGCTCAGCCCGCGCCCGCCAGCCTTTATGGCGCTCAACGAACCCGAGAACAGCCTGCATGAGGATCTGCTACCGGCCCTGGCGGCACTGATTGCCGAAGCCAGTCAGTTTAGTCAGTTGTGGATCACCAGCCATTCACCCAGGCTGGCCGCGCTGATTGCGCAGCATGCAGAGGTGAATCACATTGAGCTGGAGCAGATGAATGGGGAAACACGGATAGTGGGAGAAGCACAGCTTTAAGGCGCCCCGAGCGGGGCACCTGACGATCAGGCCACGACGGTGATGCGCTGCCCGGCAAACTCGACCGTTTGCCCCTGATGAATTTTGCAGCGCTTACGGGTTTCGACTTCCCCATCGACCAGGACTTCACCTTCACCAATCACCACTTTGGCCTGTGCACCGCTTTCCACCCAGCCTTCAAGTTTCAGCAGATCGCAGAGATCAACGTGTGGGAACTTACCCAAAGAAAAAGTCGCCATTATGCCTGCTCTCCATCGTGAAACTCTTCACATGCCTGTAAGGTATTTTCGATTAAGGTTGCTACCGTCATCGGCCCCACGCCGCCAGGGACGGGCGTAATATAAGAGGCGCGCTCAGCGGCGGCGTCAAAATCCACATCACCGACGACTTTACCGTTTTCGAGACGGTTAATACCGACATCGATAACGATCGCACCCGGTTTGATCCAGTCGCCCGGAATAAAGTTGGGCTTACCCACTGCCACGATCAGCAGATCGGCATGCTCAACGTGATGGCGCAGATCGCGGGTAAAGCGGTGCGTCACGGTTGTGGTGCAGCCCGCTAACAGCAGTTCCATGCTCATTGGACGACCCACGATGTTCGACGCACCGACGACCACGGCATTCAGGCCGTACGCATCAATGTTGTAGCGTTCCAGCAGCGTAACGATGCCGCGCGGCGTGCACGGGCGCAGCTTGGGGGCGCGCTGACACAGGCGACCTACATTATAGGGATGGAAGCCGTCTACATCTTTATCGGGCGTGATGCGCTCCAGCACTTTGACGTTATCAATGCCTGCCGGGAGCGGCAGTTGCACCAGAATGCCATCAATTTCTTTATCGTTGTTGAGTTTATCGATCAGCTGCAGCAACTCGGCTTCGCGGGTGGTGGCGGGCAGATCGTAAGAGCGGGAGATAAAGCCCACTTCTTCACAGGCGCGGCGTTTGCTGCCGACGTAGATCTGCGATGCAGGGTTCTCACCCACCAGAACGACTGCCAGACCCGGTGCACGTTTTCCGGCGGCCAGGCGTTGCTTTACTTTTTCTGCAACCTCAAGCCGTACCTGCTGCGCAATCGTTTTACCGTCAATAATTTTTGCTGCCATCAGAGCGTAAATCCACTGTGTTGAGTTTAAGTCGGGGATGGCACCTATTTTGTCAGAAGCGCGTCCGGCTGTCAGGTAGAGATTCTTGTTGCAGGGTGGTTGACGATATTTAGCCGTGACGAAAGTGCGGGTTAACGCTTATGATGCCTGACAGGGAATTTACTGGATGACGTGATGATTTGGTTAATGATTGCCACCCTGGCTGTGGTGTTTGTTGTAGGATTTCAGTTGCTGACTGCCGGTTCTCGCCATGCTGCGCAGGCGCTCAGCAAGCGGCTGCAACTGCCGCCGGTACATATTGAATCAATGCTGTCGCAGATGGGTAAAGAGGCGGCGAAAGAGTTTACCGACTACATCGCCGGCGATAACGAAGCGCATTTAAATAATGGCGCGGCGGTACTTTTGATCTGGCAGGTACTGATTGTGGATGGCAGCGACGAAAATATCCGGCGTTGGCACAGCGTGTTAACCGGCGCAGGTTTTTCTGCCACGCTCACTCGTCAGCAACTGTTACTGGCATTGGGTTTTCTGCGTCAGCTCGAACCCGACAGCCAGGAGCTGAACGCGCTGCGCGAGCAGTATAACGCGCGCGTCACGCAGCAGGGCATTGAGCTGGAAGGGGAAACCACCGAGGTGAGTAATCTGGTGTCGCTCAGTGCCTGGCGCGACCGCCATTAGTGGAAATTGGTTATTACCTGGGCACTTACCGCGCCACCGCGGCAAAAACGTTGACGTTACAGCGTTCAACCGTATAATTCGACGCAACCTCTCCGCGCCCTTAGCTCAGTTGGATAGAGCACCGGCCTTCTAAGCCGTAGGTCACAGGTTCGAATCCTGTAGGGCGCGCCAATACATTTCAATGACTTACCTCCTTTTTTATTAAGCCAGTTTCCTATGTGGGACAGATTTGGGACACTACTGCCAAAAATCGCGTCAATTTGTCTTGCGTGCTCAGTTATCAGTTAAGTGGCTGGGTGTAAGGTGAGCATAACGCTGTACTATTTCAATGCTTTCCCATCCGCCCATCTCCTCCAAAGCCGACTGCCGAACCCCGGCCTGAATGAACCCGCTCGCATATATCTGCCTCAGATCATGACACCAGACGTATCCCTTACCGTCCCGCTTAAATTAAATTCACAATTTTTGCTAGTGAGTCCACAGAGGCGATCTTGTTGTGTCATTGACCAGTAAAGTTTATGACCTTAACAGCTGAATCAGATATAGATATATATAAGAGGCTGGTTAACTTACTTAGGGAAATTAAATTATGTTGAAAACAGTAAAAGCCTCGATCGTAGCAGTTTCTTTAATAGCATCTTTTTCAGCCATGGCAGACTGGCAGTCTTATAAGACTGTTACGTTAGACGGGCTAAATAACACAATTCCCGGAGGGAGTGCTTATAATGAAACTAATGTGGCTTCAGGTGTTTATCGCTTCCGTATTGATCCCGCTTCAGCAGGAGTAGATTATGCCACTGGTCAGTCAGGGAATACACGTTCTAAATCTGCCGCATTAATGGTTTATGATCGTACCACCACGACAGATAAAACCGCTGCTGTAAGCTTTTATGGTTGAAATGATGACGGGCTCCAGGCCTCATCGCTCATCCATGCGTTTCCACAAGGCGGTGGGTTTGATCTGTATTTACAGGACTGGCAGCGCTCAGATAACTCCGGCACAGTGAATGTGATCATTGAAAAGTGGCAGAATTAGTTTGTCAGTAGAATTTAACTGAAGTAATGCGCTCTATATTAACTAAAAGGTTATACAGAGCGCTCATCACTGATGCTTTCATTGTGCCCATTTAAAAAACTTAAGTCCTTTTATATTAAAGTAAGGGATTTCGACAGGTTGCTTGTGGATAAAAGCCAGAAAGGCCATCAGCCCTGGGTTTTGGCTTGCCGTGCCTTTGCTTGTTAAATCTAAAAAGGGAAAGGGATGGGCAGGTAGAGGGGTTATGATCGTATTAAAAGAACTAACGCCTCAGCGAGATTACTTAGCAATGCCACCCAGCTTAACAATAGCCGTTCCGTTTTCTACATAAACAGAGTACGCCGAATTAGAAACAACCGGATTTATTCCTTTTTGGACCATTGTTTGCAGCAACCTGATATTATCGACTTCATTGACATAACCATGAGTGGTTTGCGTAAGCCCTTTGTTAATCATTTGGAAGGAAGCTAAAAACTGAGAGGCGGGGCTAAGAAAATATCCAATCAACGGTTTGTTTTCCATCAATAATTTTGCACGCTCATCAATATTTACCTGTCCTACTGTACCCACTGACTGGATATTTTTAATATTGATAATGTCGCGAGCGACCATATTAAATACAAAATTCTCATATTCCCGCTGTGATTTAAGCGCACTACTCAATTGAGCGCTAAATGCAATGGCAGTAATAACAGGAATGAGCGTGAGATATTTAAATCGGGGTGCAAAAACCACAAGAGGAATCGCGATCAAGATCAGAATAGCAGAAAAAGAGACGATGGCGCGTGGGGCGACGGGGGCATCCTGAAGTAAAATGGTTGGTCCCATAAGCGATACAAGAAAGATAAAGAATGCAACTGCGCAATAAATAAACAAAGCAGGTATCTTGCTTGTTTGCTGACGGAATTTATATAGCATCAGTAAAAATGCGATTGCAACAGGAACGAGGAAGTAAATATAAACCGGGCCATAAAAGTAGGAGAGCAATAATTCTTTTAGAGCATCGATAGTGTTTGAAAAATGCGTGAGGCCCTCTTTATTGGGTTTGATAAGCTCTGCGCGGGAATTTCGTTTAGATGCAAAGAAAAGCATATAAACCAGGAAGAAACCAACAAATAATGATGCTTTATTAATTATTATTCTGGACAACCGGCTTACAGTTACTTCGCTTTTTACAGCCAGAAGCATAATATCAACGGCAAGTAAGGCAATGAATATGTTTGCACAGGGCTGATAGAGAGTCAGTGATAAAACGCCCGCTATGATTTTAACTGAGTATTGACGGATTGAGCTTCTGTTGCTGTAAGTGTAAGCAACGACGGCAAGAAAATAGGCAATGGCCATGCCTAAAGAATCGTACCTGTAGGCAATGTTCTGCAAAAAATAGGGATTAAAAATCAGCAGGGCAGCGAGCCACTTTTCATTAGGTACGCCCATGTTCAGCAAATGCTTGCTCAGCATAAATGAAGCGGCACCGATGAAAAGACATGACACAATCATCGTATAGGGGAACAGATCAAGATTATAGTGACCGCTGGCGGACAATACTTTCATAAGTATATCGGCCATTGGCCGGCCTAGCCCACGCCAGCCATATTGCCCTGTGATGGCTCTGTCTAAATCATCCCTGTAAAAAACACCTGCCTGAATCAGAGGATAGATGAATAACAACGTCAAACCTGAGTAAAGGGCGAGTGTTTTTTTATCATTTTTGCACATCATTAGAAATTCCATCTCACTTTTTTATTATGTAACGCGGGCGATTCTTACTCTCTATGTATATCCTTCCAATATACTCACCAAGAACGCCAATACCAATCAGCTGTACGCCGCCAAGAAAAAGTATCGAGACCAAAAGCGAAGGATAACCGGGAACGCTGTTGCCAAACCAGATTTTGTCGACGATCATCCATGCGCCATACAGAAACGACAAGCCAGCCACGATTAAGCCTATATATGTCCACATACGTAGTGGAAACGTTGAAAAACTGGTTATTCCTTCAAGCGCCAGATTCCAAAGTTTCCAGCTATTGAACTTTGACGTGCCAGCAACACGGATGGCTCTGACGTATTCAATAACATCCGTTTTGCCGCCTACCCATGAAAGGATACCCTTCATAAAGAGGTTCCTTTCTGGCATTTTTTTTATGTTTTCAACAACATCCCGCGACATTAGGCGAAAGTCACCCACGTTTTCTTCAATTTTCGGGTTACTGATTTTGTTGTGTAATGTGTAAAACCACTCTGCGGTCTTTCTCTTTAGCCGGCCGTCAGTGGATCGATCGGCTCGCTTAGCCAGCACAATATCCGCACCCGCCTGCCATCTCTCAATCAGTAAGGGGATGACCTCAATCGGATCTTGTAAATCGACATCAATAGGGATAACCGCATCACCACTGGCGTGCTCTAAACCCGCGAAAAGTGCCGGCTCTTTACCGAAGTTCCGTGTAAGGGAGAGCGGCACGACCAGAGGGTCCGAAACCGAAAGCGCATTGATGATAAATTCTGTTGCATCTTTACTACCGTCATTGATGAAAACTATTTCAATCTCGTGATGTTTTAATGCCTCGAACTCACGGACTGTTTTATAAAATACTGGGATAGCGTCTTCTTCATTGAAAACAGGAACAACCAACGATATTTTCATCTTGCATCTCTGAAAACGATGTATTTTGAGTATAAAAAGCCGCAAATGAGACTGATTAAAGAGAAGATTATCAGTGTGTAAAGGGGCTGAAGCATGCTTTTATCTGAAATCCATCCCACCAGAGAGGCGATAGAACCCATAAATAGCACGTATATCATGTAACGAATCGTTGATGCTTCTGCATTGAATGTCCACTTTGCATTAACGAAAAATGAGAATGTCACCGCGACACAAAAAGCCCCAAAGTTAGAGAGGGTTTGTGAGGAGCCTGTTGCATACAGGATCGAGAATACGCCCCAGTGAATCAATGTGTTGAGAATGCCAACAGAGAAGTATTTTGAGAAGAGCTTTATCATCATCACCACCGTTTGAAGTCTGCCGATCTTATCTATTCTGAGCGACAAGGCAACCACTCTCTGATGAAAAAAAACAATCAAGCAGAATTGTTTAATGGCAAGGACTGACTCAGCATGGGAACCCCATTGTGAAGGGGTCATGCCCAAGGCTGTTTGGGTGGGACTTCTTGAAGAATGTCTGCTTATTATTTTGCCTGAACAAGCTGAGCGAGGCGGACACTATTTCAAGAATGTTTCAGGTATTAATGCAGACCTGTAATAAAGCGATGTCTGTTCATCGCCGTTTTAACGCTTCTGCATCAGATTGTTGGATATCAGCACAAAAATTGTGTGGCTCGGTCCGACAGGCAACACATCAAATCCCCACTCGTTCAGAAAATTAACGTCTTCAATCAGTAAAATGAGAAACGATCTTCTTTACAGAAGATGTTGAGTCATCGTTTATCCCATCTTCTTTATCTTATTAAATGTCAAGCGTTTAAAGGCTTACTCACTGTGATCTGTCATGTCTGCCAACACGGTTTCAACATAACGTGTCATGGCAAGGGATGAGGAAAATAGAGTTGGCAGAAGCCAATAGCGGCGTGATGGTGATGGGTAAGACATCAGGAATCAATATGTTGAAAAATTGCCGGGAAAACGCCGTAGCTGACAAAACCAATTTCAGAATTTAAAAAGCAGACAGGGCAGGCGAGCCAATCGTGAATACCAGAAACTACCAGAGTGTCTTTCCTGTCACGCGGGCAGCAGGTCCAGAGGCGTTTTTACCGCTGGCAGCAACGCACACAAGTGACACTCACGCCTGTCATGTCCGGTCTTTTTTGCCAGTCTCACAGCAAATTTCACTATTATTATGCATCATTATTTTCACCTGCTGGTTACTACCGGGGCTTGTGGGTCATGAGCCGTGGAAGCCGGATGAGGCTTATACCTTTGGGCTAATCCGTCATATTGCCCAAACCGGTGACTGGGTAGTACCTACGCTGGCGGGCGAACCCTTTATGGAAAAGCCGCCGCTCTATTTCATTGTGGCCTCGTTCTTCCTCCGGCTGTTTAGTCCATTACTGGGCGAACCGGATGCAGCGCGTCTGACAACGGGCCTGTTTATCTTAATCACCTGTTACGCCATCGCACTGACGTCCCGGGAGCTGTTTGGCAGGGGAGCGGGCCGCTGGGCGGTGCTTATTCTGTTTGCCTGTGTCGGTTTTCCTGTCCGGGCTCACCAGATGATTACGGACACTGCTTTGCTGGCAGGCGGTGCTATTGGCATTTACGGTTTCGTTTTGGGAATTCGCCGCCACATGTTGGGTGGAACGATACTGGGCGTTGGCGCAGCCATCATGTTCCTGTCTAAAGGGCTTCTCGGCCCCGGCATTCTTGGGCTGACAGCACTGGCGCTACCTTTGCTGAATGCAGAATGTCGTAGCAGACGCTATGCCATATTTTGTGCCATCGCGGTGCTGGTCTTCTGCCCGCTGGTTGCGCCGTGGTTATATGCGCTCTGGATGCGTTCAGAAAAACTGTTTTCAACCTGGCTGCTGGTGAATAACGTTGGCCGTTTCGATGGCACCGCTAAACTTGGCCCCAAAGCGAAACACTTTTTTTACTTCAAACTGCTTCCCTGGTACGCCTTTCCTGCATTGCCGATGGCTTCATGGTGGCTCTGGCGCACATGGAAAACCGGCATTCGTGCGCCTGCGAAGGTGCTGGTAACGTTTTTTTCAGCCGGTTTCGTTACGTTGTCAGTCGCTTCCGATGCGCGTGAGCTTTACGCCATGCCGCTGCTTCTGCCGCTGGCCATACTGGCCGTTGGAGCCTGCCAGCAGAAAAGCACCTGGACAGAAAAGTTACGGCCCTGGGCACTTGGACTATTCTGCCTGCTCCCTGTGGTCATGTGGGGGGCAGGGATCATCCTGATGACTGGCTGGCCTGCACCGTTGTGGAACAAATGGGTCTTGCACGGCGCACCAGGCTTCACGCCGCAGCTCTCTCCGGTGATGCTTATCGTGGCATTACTGGCAACGCTGATGCTCAGCGGGCTGGTGTTGCTTAACCGCACCTGTCGGCAATGTCCCTTAGCTGTTTTTACCAGCTGCATCACGCTGTGCTGGGTTTTAGCCATGACATTGGGCATGCCGTACCTGGATTACACTAAGCGCTATTCTGATGTGTTTATCCCGTTGCGGACCTGGTTACCGAAGGACGAGTGTGTGGCAAGCAAGCACCTTGGCGAGCCGCAGCGAGCTTTACTGGAATATTATGACGGGCTGATAACCTTACGAGAAGGGAAGCACAGAGGCGCTTATCGTTGTCACTGGCTGCTGGTGCAGCATGATAAAAAGCATCCTGAAGAGTATGTCGACGGAACATTGGTCTGGCAGGGGGAAAGGCCTGCGGATAATGAAGAGAACTACCAGTTTTACCGACTGAACAGGTAAACCGAAATATTACGGACTTAACGCGCCTGCATTCATCCTGCAGGCGCAGTTAATATTCCACACTGGCGCTATCGTCATTCAGGGGAGTGAAAGATGAACTTCATTTTCCTTTGGCGCCCAGTCTCTGTCCGAGAATTCATCAACAGAATGGGAAACATTGCGCAGCCCCTGGGTGCCAAGGAAGTTTTTGACGCCTTCCTGAAGGTTACCGTCTCGGAAAAGTTCGGCAATAACAAATAGCGCATCGGAAAGTGACAGCGTTCTGATTTGAGCAGGTAGCCAGTTTGTACGCGTAAAGATCAAGTGATAAAGCGCTTCCTCTCCTGATAAAGGAAAATAGCGCGTGCCAAATTGTTTGCGGTGTTTGTCCAGAATGATTTCAAGAATGAATATTTGAGCCGTACGTTGCCTGATCTGATTAACAAAAACATTTTCAGAATTGCCCATGTCCAGCGTCGTGGCATCGTTGTTCTGCTTGACGCGCGTCTCAATAGCATTCCAGAGATTGTCATACTGATTCATAGCTTACCTTGTCCGAAAGTGTCGTTATCATAACAACGTTAGCAGAAGGAAC
>Ga0308171_1004510_pt1 | contig 11362 bp, 9 predicted proteins | sample PhyGR1_FD_202135 | JGI IMG/M metagenome (GOLD analysis project Ga0308171, IMG submission 202135) | Phyllosphere microbial communities from UC Gill Tract Community Farm, Albany, California, United States - DLSLSG.R1 | ecosystem: Host-associated > Plants > Phyllosphere > Unclassified | place: USA... | reverse complement strand
CTCAGTAGTGTCCAGCCCGTAGGTTCGGAGCAACCAACGAGTTTCTCCACCATACGCAGTACCGACAGGCGATCGGCCATGCAGGGCGATCCGGTTGTTTACAAGCACGATATCGCCTGGGGATAGAGCAATGTCCTGTACGCAGTTTCTGCACGCATCTTGGAAAGCATCCATTGCCTTCTGAGCAGAGCTTTCCTTGTCAACCGGGTCAGTCGTTCGATGGCTAAAGCGAATCCACTCCGCATCACCGACCCGGAACAACAGTCGAGCCTCGTCCAAGGTAAGCTCGTCACCGAGGATTTCTATCATTCCCTCTTCGAACGTGCGCTGGGAGCCAATCACGTAGTTGGGCTCGCGCAACTCTTGCACCAAATGCGCTGGCATTTCTTCAAGGACGGCAGAAAGCGGCATCACCGTGGTCGGTACACTCCCAGGATTTCGTAGGCAGCAGAGCCCGACAAAGTCGGGCGATGGCGCAATACGGGCATCATCAGGATCTCTGTAGCCACGCAGTGGGAACGACACACCATCGGTGTGTCCTTGCATTCCTCGCGTCGATTTCTGCGGTATGTCCCCTTCTCCCGGGATCACGACAAGATTGACGAAAAGGTGGCCATCATTCTCTGAGCCATAGGAAATCGTCGCTGAATTCAAGGCTGCAAGAGCTGCTATAGCTGTGACCATCGCCACAGCTGCCCCAGGACAAACAGGCACCGGAGTGAAGTCCTCCGGCGTGGGAGGCAAAGCACCAGGCTCGAAAACAGAGCGCAGGTGAAGTGCTGGTGCAGTCCAAGCATGCTCAAGCACCTCAGCAAGCGTCGTAGCTCCCGCCGCAGATAGCTTGGCCTGAATGACCGGCAGTAATTGAGCGCCGAGCGCGACCGGATTCTCGAGGGCTTCACGGATTTGAGGCTCGCTCTGAGCTCCCATCCACTCCCTCACTACTGCACGAACAGCCGTGCAAAAATGAGCAATGACCATTGTTTCCCTACTGAATCCGGTGATATAAAGTTGATACGACCTTAGCTGTATCCCCCACACAGCACCGACCTGATGACCAATGCCTCATGAAAAGCCCCAACGTTATTGCCTCCGATTGTCTCAAGAGCTGGGCCTATTTGCTAGGTGGCCTCGCAGATAATGTGAGCACCCGAAAAACCAGTGCAGGCCTACGATGCAAGGTCGTGCTACCGTCGGGACAGAACGTTGCGGCTGTCGGTGAAGACTCTTCCGAAGCCGTTCGAAACCTGCTGATCGAGCTCACTAAGCAGATGCCCCACTTACCAGGTTGCGAACATGGGGCTGTGGATCTTGTCCCACACGATATGAAGCCAGCGGCGCCATGTAAGGTGTTGCTGACAGCGCAAGGTAAGGATGAGGGCAAGCTTATGGACGCAGCGACAAAAGCACGTAGAGAGACGATCGGCGTTACGACCAAGACTTCCCTTCATCTCGCCATTGCACATCTAGCAGCGGCGAGAGGATTGGACACGTCGACGATGGCGCGAACACTCCTTTCGGATGGGTGGAATAATTTCCGAATTCAGAGGATCAAAACTGATCCTGATCGATTACTTGAAAGCTACGAACGACTTACTTTGAGCTATGGCGGAATCGATACCAAGCAATGGATGGTTCGAGTCGATCGTAAGCTCGCAATCAAAGTCCAGTTGGCAGCTAAAGAGCATGAGCGTTCTTGCTCGTTTATTGCTTCGTGCTTGCTAGCAGAAGGCCTTCAGCTAGAGTCCTATTCTGCCCCGCAGTCGTCCCCAGAACCTGCAGTGGACGCTGCGGCTGTTGAGAAAGCTGTGGCCCAGATATCCGAAATACGTGGCGCTGCTACCCGAGAACTCGCTCGTAAGGTTGGGCTTGGAGAGCAGCGAGCTCTGATGAACCAGGTTCTCTCTGGAGCAGTGGTCACCCCGATCAAGATTCAACAGAACGTAGCTGTAGCGCTGGGCATTCCATTAGAGGTGCTATTGGTAGCTTTGAATGATTGCTTCAACCTCCAGACCGTTTCTGGATTCAAAGCCCAGGATGGTAAGCCGCAGGTACGTATTCAGCCTGAGACATGGGAGGATGCCGTCCTTGGACTCAAGCTTTCCCCAGAGGAAGAACAGCGCCTCCTGAGTTTCGATAAGTGAATCCATTTGACCGGGCTCGCCAGGAAGCGTTAAAGACTCGAGCTCTGCTCGCCTCAACGCTCACCTCTCCTCATACGTCAATACAGCTGCTTGAGAATATCGAGACCCTGCTGGATATCGCAGTAGATAGGATGCCTTTCGGACATTCGTTGCTTGGCAACGGCTGTGGAGCACTGCGACGAGATCAAAAAGCGATCTACGTCAGGAACGACGTTTCTAGCTCCGACGAATGCTACCTGATCGCTCACGAGCTCGGTCATTGGTTTCTAGATGCTGACAAGAAAGAGCTCACGGTAGCTGAGCTATCCGCAATTTATGCATCCCATGGCAGCTCGGCGACTGTCATCGTTGAGTCCTATGGTACCCATGAGCGTTTAGAACTACAGGCCAACGTATTCGCACGAGAGCTCTTGATGCCCAGGGATCTGGCCCGCGAGCTCTGGAGAAGTGGCTTAACACCGAGTCAGATTGCTGATCGCTGGGTCGTTCCACTTGAAGTAGTACGCCAGCAATTGATGGATGCTTTGATGCTGCCGGCACTTGCACCTCATCCTGGCTCACCTTTACCTGCCCTGGACAAAGCCCAATACAGCGCTGCCACGGCGACCGAAAGATTCGTGAACGTCGTTGCCGGCCCTGGCACAGGTAAAACCACCACACTCGTACACCGAATCAAGCACTTGATCGACACGGGTGTAGAGCCACACAAGATTCTGGCTCTGACCTTCACCAACAAGGCAGCTAATGAGCTCGTAGAGCGGCTAAAAGCCTCCTCTATCCCTGGAGCCTCAGATGTTTGGGCTGGCACATTCCATGCCTTCGGCCTTGAATTTCTTCGCAAGTTCCACCAGTTGTTCAGCCTCCCCTCCGAAGTCAGGGTCGCGGATCAGCTGATGCAGGTGCGGCTACTGGTTCGCCAGCTTCCCAAAGTAACTCTGAAATACTACAGACGACTGCAAGATCCATACGACTGGGTGCCAGAGGTACTGGGCTACATCAAGCGTCTGAAAGAGGAGCTTGCCTCACCTCAGGAGTACATTCGTCGGTTGACATTGCTCGGCCCTTGCAATGCTGACGTTGAGGCTCAGCGGCATGACATCGCAGCGCTCTATGATGTCTATCAGGCCGCGATGAAGGCTGAAAAGCTAGTCGATTACACAGACCTCATTGCATACCCGTCGCAGCAAGCAAAAACAAATCGAGCTTCAATCGGCCTGTTCATTGACCATTACAGCCATGTGCTAGTGGACGAATACCAAGACGTCACCGAGGTAATGGTCGAACTATTGCGGCATCTCGCGGTAAGCGCTAATTCCGTCTGGGTAGTAGGCGATGTCAGGCAGGCCATTCACCATTGGCGTGGCGCCTCCATCATGAGCCTGGTCAAGTTCGGACCCGCATTCTCGGGCCTTGCTAGTCACTCAACAGCAAAGAGCTATTCGTTGGAGATCAACCGCAGGAGCAGTCCTGAGATACTGAAGCTTTTCAGCATTGCAGGTCAGAAGCACGCGCTTGAGGCTCGCCAGCCTCTCGAAGCAGTTCACCCCTCTCGGCCATCAGTTGGAAAGACTCCGGTTCTTTTGACGTGCTCGTCGGAGCGGGCAGAGTCAGCCACTCTCGTCCAGAATATTGAGCGTCTTGAGCGGTCTGGCACCCTTTACCGCGACCAGGCGATCATCAGTCGGCGAACGGCAGATATCGAGCGCATTGCTAATGATCTCGAGTTGGCAGGCATACCATTCCTGCATATTGGGGATTTGAACCAACGCCCCGAAATCAAGAAGCTCATGTGCCTGATTCAGTTGCTGTGTACTAGGCAACCCCGGTCTCTTGTAGGCTTGATGCACGATCCTCTATTTCCGTTCACCGAAGCTGACATCGCCCTGCTCATCAAAGCAACGGCTGCAGGAAGCGGCATGGCTTTGCAACGCGGGAAATGGATCAATAAGCCAATAGCCGGACTGAGTCCTGGAGGCATGATAGGAAAGGCAAATCTCGCGCGCCTGCTTGAGGGATGCCACAGACGAATGAGCCCATGGCTCTTGGTGTGTCGACTCATCCTCGATAAACGATTCAACGTACCGCCACTGTCCGACCAGTCGATCAGCGCGCACACAACCAGGATTTCCCTCTGGCTGTTCGCCAATAGCGTCCGTAATGGTGACGGTGATGGATCCCAGCCAAAGCTCTCAGCATTTCTATTGAGTGAGGATCTGCGCCGACGGATTGGTGAAAAGCTTGCGGATCGCGGCCTTCCTCCCGAGGCAAGGGCTCTAGATGCAGTCTCATTGCTAACCGTACATGCAAGCAAAGGGTTGGAGTTCCCCGTGGTGCATGTGACTGACATCGATGACTCCGCTTATGGGCCTGATCGTCAATTTAACTATGATTACCGGCCATTGGCGCTCCTACCGCCAGAGATCTTCAACAGCAATGCTACAGAACATGAATTCGAAGAATCTGTCGAACGTAACAACCTCTTGTACGTTGCGCTTTCCAGAGCGAAGGACGATCTGCTGCTCTATGGTGTAGAGGGCAAAAAGCTTCCTTGGCCGATACGTTTAGCTGGAACAGCACTGGCACGTTCGACCGGGGTGAGTATGGCAAGCCCGCCTAAAGCAGCAGCCATCCATTCCAGCGGAGCACCAGGAAAGCGAATCACTTTCAGCGCCCTTGAAACCTACCTTGCTTGCCCACTGCAGTACCACTATCGATACGAACTGTCTCTGACCGCCGAGATCGAGATGGATATCTCAATTCGCGCACGGTGGGCTGTCATGGAGATGCTCAGATCTCATCTGGTTGATGGTGTGAAACCTCAGGAAGCGCTTGATGCCACCTGGGCGGCTAATCGCTTGCCATCCGCTACGGATGACCCAGGGCTGCGACGCGACGCGATCAACGCAGCGAACCGAGGCCTTCAAGTCTCCAAGGACATCGGAGGCACCATCGTAGAGGGGTTGGTCTCAAATGTTCAGGGACTGGAAATCGAACTGCCATGGCTGATCTATACAAAAACGGGTAACCAGCACCATCTCCATTGGCTCAGAGCTCAAGGCCTGGGATTCACCATGAGTCAGTTCCGGCCGATGATGCTGTCCGTCAATGGCCATCAGATACAAAAGGGCTCGGTGCACTCCCTTACAACAGAAACGGTAGCCAGCGAAACGTACTCCAAACAACCTCAGCAGACGGCTGTGTACAACGCTGCTACCAAGCTCATTGCTGGAGACAGAACACTAAGAAAAGGCTGGGCTTGCAACCGCTGCGCATACTTGAGCATCTGCGAGAATCGCCCGTAAGCACAGCACCTCTCGGCGCTGAAGGCCAATGACGACCTCCAGCACTGAGCCCCATGGAGGGACACAGTTCAAAACTCAGCCTTTTCTAATTGCTTCGAACACATCAATGGGATCACAGCCCACCGCTACGCCCCTCAGCCATGTTTTCGACTGCCAGAGCGAATTCAAGTGGCTGGTCAAGTCGAATGCAAACGTGTGGTCAAGTGGGTGCAATTACGCATCCGCTGACCGCCCTGACCTTGTACGTGGCCGGACTCCCTCCCACCCAACGCCCTTCCCGATCTGAGTGATGACACGAAGCTTTCAATCGGAGATCTATGCGGCCTATACTGTTTATACATACAGACTATCCTGCGCGCCGCATCTCCCGTTTTAGCCAGATTGGAGCAACCGATGCCATCAACCGAGTTCATGGAGTTCAAGACCTTATCTGACATCCAAGGTCATTTCGAAATCGCACTCGATCTGCTGCTTAAGAAGGATAATTTCAGCCATGGGGTGTGGCCCTACAAACTCTACCAACATGAAGCAAGCTGCCAGTATGAAAAGCTTGGTAAGCGATGTGCTCAGCTGCACCAGAAAGGTTATGTTGTCGGCTGGCTACAACGTACAAACAGCGGTCGACGACAAACACCATCTCATCATTGCCCATGAGCTGACCAACGTTGGTAATGATCGCGGGCAACTGAGCAATATGGCGCACCAGGCACGTGCAGAGATCGGGGCTGAATCGCTCACGGTGGTGGCCGACCGAGGCTATTACAAGGGGCTGGAAATCCTTGCTTGCTAGCAAGCCAGCATCGCTACCTTCGTACCGCCCCCCCTCACATCTGGCAGCAAAGCCGAAGGCAGATTCGGCAAGCAGGATTTCATTTATCTTGTTACGTCGGCGAGTATCGATGCCCTGCGGGGCAGTTACTAACCAGGCTCATTCGTCGATGGAAGACGGCATGTTATTGCATTGTTACTACTTCTCGGGCTGCCAGTCCTGCTCAATGCAAAAGCAATGTACGACGGGTAAGGAGCGCCGTGTGAAGCGCTGGGAACAGGAGGCTGTAGTCGACGCGATGCAGGTTCGGCTAGAACATGATCCAGCGATGATGAGGGTTCGTCGACAGACCGTTGAACATCCTTTTGGAACGCTCAAATACTGGATGGGACGTACCCACTTCCTGACCAAAACCCTGCCGAGGGTGAGCACTGAGATGAGCCTTCATGTTCTCGCCTACAACCTCAAACGAATGATGAGCATCTTCGGCATCGCAGCACTTCTTGAGGCGATCAGGGCGTGAATCCAGCCGCTTGGCTCGCCAGTTAGTAGCCGTTTGGGCCGCTGATGCGGCCCAAACGGCATTACGAACTTCTATGTCACTGACTAAGCTAATTCGCGCTTCCGCCCGATGATTCCAAAGGAAACCTTCGCGACTCTCAGTTTTCCAGGTGTTTAGCGCGTTTTCACACAGCCTGGATCGAATTGAGACGACCGCTCGTTTTTGACTGTTCCATCCTGGTCCACTCTTAATGTGGAGGACAAGTTATGAATACCACCACTAGATTCCGCCACCGGCCTTGGAACAAGGGAAAGCTTGTCGGGCAAAAGCTCCGCTCCGAGTCAGAGATATCGCCAAGTAGGGCACTGCAGGCCATACAGGCATTGGAGCATGACTACAATGCCGAAGAGAAGAGCAGAGTTTTATGAGGCGGCAGATGCAGTCAACGCTACAATTCGGAAGATTGTTGGTTTAATCGATAAACTATGCCGTATGATGAGCGTTTTAGGTTAGTTGTTACGTAATTACAATTCCAGGGATTTCGAAGCAAACTTTGTCATACCCTGCAGGAATCGCGCAAAATTGTATTTCGCATCGATGACTGTTTCTTGAGTAAGTGCTGCCAGATCTTTTTTCGCTACCCCAATACTGGGTGCGCTTGAAATATAAAAGCGCTTTTTCATCACTAATTAGATGCCAAAAAGATCCTCTAGTTGTAGTGTCATAGCTTGCGTTGCCGTCTTGCTCTGACTTTGATCGCTCTGGTGATATGTTTTTTGGCGTTCCTAACGATGTTGAAAGTGCACTGACGTATTGGTTGAAATTTTCCTTGGAGCACTCATCGCTAACGCTTTGGACCGTAGCGCCATTGTGTTTGTTGTCGTACTCGGAATAACTGCCCGCAGTGCTGCGCCAAAATCTCGACATTGCGGTTTTTCCTGATTGTAGGCCCTGCGCGACTTCAAAGTTTTTTCCAATAAGTGTTTGTGTAAAACGAATGAATTGTTTTCCGTTGTCATTGGACTCTAATGATACATTCGCTGCTATTTCTGAATATGGCCTGTCAAATCCAAACTTCAAAAAGGACTCTAATTTTGTTTTATCGGCTGGTGCGCCGGGTTTAAGGTTAAGAACTTTGTCTTGAAATTTCTCCCATCTGTCAATTTTTTCGGACTCATCTAGCGAGGACTCTTTGAGCATGCTGCAATAAGTGGATATCATGGTTTGAGAGAGGAGTAATTTGTCAATACTTGGATATTTGTCGTATAGATTTTTTGCGGTAACTTCAGTTTTTGAGGATATTTGACTCGCGCTCACTGGCCCTAGCTTGCCAATGCTAACTTCCACATCATTTTTTACATCGCTATTCACTGATGTTACAGCTGCAGGCATTTCGTTGCATGTAAAAGCATAGGCGAAGCTTGGGAAAATTAGCATTGCGATAAAATAAATGCGCAGTATAGCCATTATTTAATCTCCTGTGAGTGAGCCACCTTCTGAGGCTCAGTCAAATTATAGGCAGCATTTTGGAATTTGCATGCCATGCGTATGATGCATACATTTCAATGGATGCGGCGAGAAATTTTGCCCCCCTCATCGCATCGAAAAATGTTAGGCACAAATCAAATTCCGAAAATAGATAAGGGAACGAGTTGGTGATTTTATTCAGGACTGCTTAATTTTTGGAATGCAAAAAATTTGGCTACCGTACCTCTCAGACATCCCCATTTTGGTGGCATGCACCAGTACCCAGTCAATTGCCGTTACGAGTAAATCCTAGGCGCATAGGGATGAGCCACCCTCATACGCAGATAATTGTTCTGCAGGGTGACCCATAAGCGGTAGCGAATGGACACTTCACCCAACTGCACACACTCTAAGCAATATCGATTTCGGAAACTTTCCTTGGCTCATCAAGCTGTAGAAGGGCTACTTGTCAAACACCTCTATCACACCAATGACAGCGCCCTATAGACCAAGAAAAATCCCTGACAGAGTTATTTGGAATTAGCTATATAGCTGTATCGAATCGATGATACTTAATGCATTAACTAAGCTGGGTTTGACTTCTCGAACCACTGAAAAAGGGCTTCGCCATGGCCAACATCGTCATTTGCTGCGACGGCACCTGGAATACACCTGACCAGCTCGATAAAGGCGTACCCGCCCCCACCAATGTCGTCAGACTGCACAATGCCGTTGCTGAGACGGATGTAAAGGGCGCGTTGCAGGAAAAGTACTACCACCCCGGCGTAGGGACTTCCGGCAAGTGGTGGGACAAAGCGATTGGCGGTGGCACCGGCGCCGGATTGGACGACAACATCAAGAGTGCCTATCAGAAGCTGTGCTACAGCTATAAGCGAGACGCCGACATCTATCTATTCGGTTTCAGTCGCGGTGCCTATACGGTGCGAAGCTTGTCCGGTTTCATTACCAGTTGCGGCTTGTTGAATATCGCTGATTTAGAACCTGCCGAAGTTTGGCGGCGGATCGATCAACTGTTGAAACGGGGTTACCGACGCAAACTGGAAGACCGATCCGACTGGGATGACTTGGATTGGAAGTTTCACAACAAACCGAATGCCAGCGTTCCGATTCGCTTTATTGGCGTGTGGGATACCGTTGGTGCGTTAGGCATCCCGGATGACATGGCTTTGCTCAACTTGCTCGACGACCGAAATCGCTACACCTTCCACGACACCACATTGCACAACTCGGTCAAAACGGCGCGCCATGCTGTGGCTATGGACGAGCGCAGGGCCACGTTTCAGCCAACCTTATGGACCGAAGTGCCAGCGGCTCAAGACGTAAAGCAGTTATGGTTTCCCGGCGTACATTCCGATGTGGGCGGCGGCTATCACGAAAACGGCCTAGCGGATGGCGCCCTACAGTGGATGATCGAAGAAGCGTCCGTGTGTGGATTACAATTCAACAACGCAATCAAACAGGTCAAACCCGATTACCACGACATGATGCATGACTCCTGTGACGGCGTTTTCAACCTTTTGCCAACCCAGCCGCGCAGCATCGCCAACCTCGTCACCCAACCGGACCGCTTTCACGACTCCGCACTGAGACGCCAGGACGATCCGCCTATCACCCAATATCCCTATCGGCAATCACGCCTTATAGCCCCCAAACCACCCGTGTCGCTGGATGTCTCGGCACGCTCGCCCTGGAGCGAAACGGGTCTATGGCTGGAAGCGGGCGTGAGCTACACCTTTAGCGCTTCTGGAGAATGGCTGGACAGCTCCATCAGATGCGGCCCCGACGGCACCGATGATGGCAACTTCCAGCCAGCGGAAGTCGCACAATTGGTGGCCAGCGCTTTGGGGCAGGTGGAATCCTGGTACGGCAAGCTGTTCAAAAATAGCGATGCCAATTTCCGCTTTACCAAGCGTCACGAACAACATCCGTGGTTCTGCCTGATGGGCGCTATTGCTAACGGCGATGGGGTGGATGCCAAGGGTTATTTGATCAAACCCGAGACTTTCAAGATCGGTACGGGGTGCAGCTATGTGCCGAAGCGTTCGGGGTATTTGTATGCGTATGCCAATGATGCTTGGAATTGTTATGGAAACAATCGAGGGCATGTGGCGTTGAGATTAGAGGTTAAGAAGCGTTAATACAACGAGGTGGGTGGACGATTTTGTACTGAGCTTTTCTAGTTGAAAGCAAACACTCGCAAAGGACTGCTTTCGGCCCAGAGTGTGTAAAAACTCCAAAGCTAGTTCGGATGATTAAAAATCGCCTCAAAAACGCGCATTGCCGCATCTGTCCGGCGTCAGTAGGATTCGGTCATCGCTGACAAAAATGAATCTTTAAATGGAAAGCATGCCGAGAATGGAAATTGAGCGCGTTGCGTATCAAGAGTTTTTAACTCTTTGGGAACGCGGAGCGTTCGATAATCAGCGCTTAGGCCAAGCGTTCTATAACCATTTTCGGCTTCATCGTCTGAGCGACCAAGCACGCCTGTTCGGTCTCTATGAAACTGACGGAGACAAGGCCATGACCGCGATCTCCCGCCTGTTCCAAATCTGATAACTCCGACCCCGCGTTTCGCGAGAGCAGGGTCAGCCTTGGGTTCAAAAGCCCTGTCGAACTGACGCTCGCGGTGCTGATGAGCCCGTTCAGGGTGATCGAAGTCCGTGATTAGGACAGCTCATGTCTGTGCCCCTGTTGCCGATACCGTTTTACCATCAGCGAAGGTGTTCGTATTTAAATGTCAAACATTTCTTCCGTTAGCTCAGTCGGCTTCCAAGTCGTGATAGCAAGCCCCGTGAAATCGACAAGTTTTGAGCCGACCAGTCAGGCCAGCATGAATAACGGCGAAGACAATCCGTCGACCAGGGTAGAAATATCCGCGGAAGGGAAAAAGAAAGCTGACGAGGATAAATATGCAGATATCGAAAATACCAGCCTGCCGGATGATGTGAAAGAAGCACTAAAAAATATTCGAAAGCTACAAGAGCGCATTGCAGCCAAACGCCAAGAAATTCAGAAAATAATGGAGGACGATTCTCTCTCGGACGAGACCAAGAAGTCCCGCCGCGGAGCTGCGTTGGCAGAGCTTCAGGTCATGGAGTCAGCGATGTCTGATGCGATGAACGCTCTCAACACCAGGATGAGCTCTCACAATCTCAAC
>Ga0308171_1004505_pt1 | contig 11376 bp, 7 predicted proteins | sample PhyGR1_FD_202135 | JGI IMG/M metagenome (GOLD analysis project Ga0308171, IMG submission 202135) | Phyllosphere microbial communities from UC Gill Tract Community Farm, Albany, California, United States - DLSLSG.R1 | ecosystem: Host-associated > Plants > Phyllosphere > Unclassified | place: USA... | reverse complement strand
TTGCGACCAACGACACCACTCATCTTGAAGGAATTGACCAAAAAATCAGTCAGATAGAAAACTTTCTGGATTCACTTTCCAAAGACAATTCAGACGGCGTAGAAGAAAGGTTAATTCACAGATTGAGCGTTCTTGCAATGGAAAAGAAAACGACGAAGGATAAATTGCTGCTTCGTTATCACACCCTTGGAAATATGGACGACAACACTTCCATTGCCAATCCAAGGGCGAGAAAAATTTCGAATGAAATCACTTCCATCACTGCAAAAATCTACGAAAGCAGAAAACTTCATATGGTCGACCTCAGCAAAGAAACTGAAGCGATGGGACAAAAAGCGAGATTATATGATATTTCCCTATTGATTCTTTTGATTTTAAGTGGTTCCATTGTTGGTTATCATATTCTTCGCCAATTTAAACGTCAGCGATTATTAATTCAGGAATTGGATGTTGCGGAGAAAAAAGCGTCGGTCGCCGCACAAACCAAAGAAAATTTCCTTGCCAATATGAGCCACGAAATCCGAACACCATTAAGCGGAATTTTGGGCTTTACCAACCTTTTGCAGAAAAGACCTTTGGATGCAACTTCCGTAGAATTTGTCTCATCCATTCAACGTTCAGGGGAAAATCTAATGGCGATTATCAATGATATTCTGGATTTATCAAAAATCGAAGCCGGAATGATGCGCATTACCAAAGGTATATTCAGCATCAATGGATTGGTGAATTCTGTCGAAACTTTTTTTGTGGAACGGGCGAAGGAAAAAGGATTGACGATTTCCAGCAAAATTGATACTTCAATTCCTGATACTTTGAATGGCGATGCTACGAGACTGACTCAAATTTTGGTTAACCTCATCGGAAATGCGATTAAATTTACGCATCAGGGAACTATTAATATCGAAATTTACAACAAACAACAGAACGAAAACGAAGTCATAGTCGGTTTTAAAGTTTCAGATACCGGAATCGGAATTGATAAAGAAAAACTTCTTGAAGTCTTTGAAAGATTCAATCAGGGAGAAGATTCTACGACACGGAATTACGGCGGAACCGGACTTGGTTTATCCATTGTAAAAAGTCTGATTCAGTTGCAGAACGGTGATATCGAAGTCATCAGCGAACAGGGAAAAGGCACGACTTTCCATTTTTATATTCCTTATGCAATTGCGAAAGAACAGCTGAATGTAGTTCCGAAAATTGATACCGATTATTTTAAAGATAAAAAAAACGCGCCTTTGAAAGTCTTAATCGTGGATGACAACGCTATCAATCAAAGTCTGATGAAACATCTTCTCTCACAATGGAACATCGATTTTGAAACTGCAAACAACGGTCTGGAAGCAGTGGAATTTCTCACAAACAACGATTGCGACTTGGTTTTAATGGATATTCAAATGCCACAAATGGATGGTTACGTTGCCACGCAAACCATCCGTGAAGAACTGAAACTGAACACCCCCATCATCGCAATGACTGCACACGCTTTGGCAGGCGAACGCGAAAGATGTATGAGCCGTGGAATGAACGAATACATTTCTAAACCTATTACAGAGGAAGAGTTATTCAAATTAATTTCCAATTTCGGATTAAAAGAAAACGAAAAAACGGAAACTAAAGCTGAAGAAATTGTTTCTAATTACGAGTTCATCGACCTTACTTATTTGAAGTCTATCAGCAATGGTGACAAAGATTTTGAAAGAACAGTGACGCAACAGTTTTTAGATAAAGTCCCAACTCATTTGCAGGAATTGAAAATGGCTTATGAAAATAAAGATTTTAAATTGCTGAAATTAAGAGCTCACGATTTGAAATCGAGTGTGGCAATAATGGGATTACTTATTTTATTAGAGGAAAAATTAGATATTTTAGAATTAACAACCGAAGTAAATCCGGCATCGCAACATGCTTTGGAAGAAGTAAAAGATGTTTTATTGAAATCTTTTTTCGAAACTAAATTATTTATGCAAACCATCAATAATTAAATTAATTAAAACCAATTTCGTTATGGAAACTCAAGGCGCATCGGTCGTTATCACCCATCACGTTCTCGACGGCAAACAAACCGAATATGAAAAATGGCTGGATGAAATTCTCCCCGTTTCCAAAAGCGCCAAAGGTTTTATCGACTGGCAAATCGTTCGCCCAATTCCGAATCTGACGTTTGTTTACACAGTCATCATTCGCTTTGATACAATTGAAAATCTCAGAACTTGGATGGAATCTGATACCAGAAGAAAATTGATTGACAAAGCGCATCCCTTATTCACCAAAGAAGATAATTACGAAATAAAATCAGGTCTTGATTTTCTCTTTTATGGCGAAAAATCAGATGTAAAAGTTCCGGTTCGCTGGAAACAATATCTGACAACCTGGTCTGCTATTTTTCCTTTGTCATTGCTGATGCAATTGCTATTACTACCATCTTTACGACTCATTGACATTCCTGCCAATAGGTATTTTGACACGTTGGTGAGTACAGGCTGTCTGGTTTTTCTGGTGATTTATGTGGTGATGCCGAATTATACGAAGCTGATTAGGAAATGGCTTTATAAATAATTAAAATTTAATTCTAAAATAAAATCCGTCTCAAACAAAATTGAGACGGATTTATTGTTTAAAGCTTTTCTTAAAAAACAATTTGTTTAGACTCAAACTCAACTTGTATTCTCTCAAAAAAACCGTTTAGACTAAGACACACTTTGCTTTTCCTCAAAACAACTCGTTTAAACTAAAACACAACTTGTATTTTCTTTAAACAACCCATTTAGACTAAAACTCAACTTGTATTCTCTCAAAACAAATTGTTTGAAACAAAACAACTTTTAAATTTAATTAAAATCAAGTGCTCTGTACCCAACCCAACTTTACAGTTTTAATCTAAATTATAATTCTTTTATCTCTACTCTATTTTCTTTACTCTAAAGACACCACCTACTGCTTTCAAATTCCCACCGACTCATTTTGCCCATTCACCGAAAACCACTTCAAAACCTCATCATTCCGAGGTAGCTTTACAGTAGAAATAAAGACAAATTATCATTAATTACAAAAATTACTATTATGAATACTGCATCATTAAGTTTCAAATACGAATTAGAGAAAAAAGAACCAAGAACCAACGATGGTGGAACGACAAGAGGCGCTTCTGTAAAAGATTTCCCTACTTCTATCGGCATTGCCGGTGTTTCTATGAGACTGCAACCGGGAAGTATGAGAGAATTGCACTGGCACGCCAACGCTGCGGAATGGGCTTACGTGATTTCAGGAACAGTTCGTACAACGATTATTCATCCCGACGGACACAGCTATACAGATAATTTTGAACCGGGCGACGTTTGGTATTTTCCAAAAGGTTACGGGCACTCGATTCAGGCGACGGGAACGGAAGAATGTCATTTCATTTTGATTTTTGATAATGGTAATTTTTCCGAAGACCACACGTTCAGCGTGACGGATTTTGTTTCATCAGTTCCACCCGAAATTGTTGCTCAGAATTTAGGTTTAACTTTAGAAGAAGTGGCTGCTTTCCCACAAAAAGAAGCGTACTTCGCAGCAGGAATTGTTCCGGACGAGATGTCTTTCGTTGCTGAAGCTCGCCCAAATGAATCAGATATCGAATTGACAAGTTTTCACCGTTATCCTTTGCATTCCCAACAGCCGAGAATTGTTCCGGGTGGTGGTTTGCAAAGATTGGTTACAAGTAAAGAATTTCCTATCAGCAATACAATGTCTGGTTCTATTTTGGAATTACAGCCGGGCGCTTTAAGAGAAATGCATTGGCATCCCAATGCGGACGAATGGCAATATTTTATTTCTGGACAAGCAGAGATGTCGGTTTTCTTAGCAGAATCTACTTGCGTTACAGAGCAGTTCAGTGCCGGAGATGTTGGTTATGTTCCAATGGGAGCCGGACATTATATCAAAAATACAGGCGACACGGTTTGCAGAATTCTGATTGGCTTTAACAGCGGAAAATATGAATCGATTGATTTGAGCCAATGGCTTTCAGGAAATCCGAAAGATGTGGTGGTTACGAATTTCGGTTTGAAAGAAGGCGAAATCGAAAAATTCCCGACTGAGAAAGTTTTTATTCAGCCTAAGAAATAAGATTTAAACATAATCTCTCGAAATAATGGATAATTCTGTCATTAAAACAAATCCTTCCGTTTCATCTAATTTGATTAAGATGCAAGAGAGATTAGCCATATTCTTAGCCTTGATTGCTGGATATATTGATTCAACGGGACTGATTCAATGGAAAACGTACGTTTCTTTTATGAGCGGAAATACCACTTCACTGGGAGCGGCCATTTCAACGGGGAAATTTGGACTCATTATCACATCACTTACAGTCATAAGTTGTTTTTTATTAGGAATTTATGCCGGAACCTGCCTGTCATTATGGAAGAGAATTAAGAACCAAATATTAACATTTTATCTTGTTTCAGGAATTCTTATTTTCTATACAATAATTGCTTATTTTTATGATATCAATAATTTGTCATCCATTGCAATTGTCGGATTTTCAATGGGAATGATGAATACGATCGTGACTTCTGTTGGAAGCCAAAAAGTAAATACAGATTTCGTGACAGGAACTTTGAACAGCCTGGCAAGGAACACCGCAATGCTGACGATGACAGATGATAAAATGGAAAAAGCAGAATATCAATCCAACGCCATTCATCTTTTGCTGTTGTGGATTGGGTTTTTGTCCGGTGCGTTCAGCGCTCCTTTCCTACTCGATTATTTTGGAAAATGGACTTTGATGATTCCAGCATTATTACTAATGATTTGTGGACTATTGATTTCAAAAATTAACACTAAAAACTAATATTATGTTACAGAAAAACGATGTTGCCCCAGATTTTACATTGTACGCAACGCCCGACCAGAAAATTACACTTTCAGAATTCAAAGGAAAGAATGTCATCCTTGCTTTTTATCCCGCCGACTGGAGTCCGGTTTGTAGCGACCAGATGGCTTTGTACAATGAAACTTTGAAGTTTTTCAAGAAATACGATGCAGAGATTTTCGGAATTTCCGTCGACAGCAAATGGTGTCACTTGGCATTTTCGCAATCAAGAAATTTACACTTCCCTTTACTCGCAGACTTCGAAGCTAAAGGCGAAATCGCAAAACAATATGGCGTTTACGACGATGAAGAAGGTGAATGTAAACGGGCGTTATTCGTCATCAATAAAGACGGAATCATCGAATGGAGTTATCTGTCACCAACGGCCATCAATCCTGGCGTAGACGGAATTTTAGACGCTTTAGAAACACTTAAAACAAAATAATTATGTCACTAAAATCAGCTGTCAGCAACTCTGACCACGCACAAGGTAACTTAGATGCCGACCTCGTCATCGTAGAATACGGCGATTATCAATGTCCATATTGTGGCGCCGCTTATCCGGTTCTGAAAGAATTGATGAAAGAATATGGAAGTCAAATCAAATTTGTCTTTAGAAACTTTCCGCTTTCCGAAATGCACCAATATGCAAGACCAGCAGCAATTGCAGCAGAGGCAGCCAATCTTCAGGGTAAATTCTGGGAAATGCACGATGCGATTTATGAAAATCAGAGAGATTTGAATGAAAATTTACTGATGAAATTGGCAGAACAATTAAAACTAAACATTCCTCAATTTGAAAAGGATTTGGAAAGTACTGAGTTGGCAGAAAAGGTTGATTCAGATTTTGAAAGCGGAATTATGAGTGGCGTGAACGGTACACCTTCTTTCTTTATGAATGGAAAGAAATTCGATGGTGGCGCGGAAGATTTGTTTGAGCTTTTGAGGGAGAATACTGAGAATTAAACAACAAAGTCACAAAAGATTTTAAACCCTTAAGTAAGTATAAGTTTCTATTATGACGCGTATAAGAACACTAAAGTTTTCTTTTTCATATTGAAATTTATTTACACCGAATCTGCAGCCCGACTTGAACGGAGCTCATTTTTTGCAAGGGATTTTAGCTTGGGAAAAAATAGCGGGAGTGGAAGGCGGAAATAGCTGCCCAAATAAAAACAAATCATCAAAAATGTACGATATTAAACTAGATTAACGAGAAACGAATTGAACCATCCTACATTTGCTAAAGAATTAAGACAACAAAATATTAAAATAAATTAATCACAACATTTAAAAAATTAAATTATGAGCACACTAAAATTAAAAGACGGAACAGAGATTTTTTACAAAGACCAAGGTGAAGGACCAGTTTTGATGTTTCACCACGGATGGCCGTTATCATCAGATGATTGGGATGCACAGGTGATTTTCTTCTTACAAAGAGGTTTCAGAGTGGTGACGCACGACAGAAGAGGTCATGGCCGTTCCAGTCAGGATATTTACAATCACACGATTGAGCAATATGCTTCTGACGCAGCGGAATTGGTAGAATTCTTAGATTTGAAAGATGTCGTTCACATTGGTCACTCTACAGGTGGTGGCGAAGTCATCCGTTATGTGAATAAATATGCGAATGGAAGAGCGAAAAAAGCAGTTTTAATCAGTGCAGTTCCGCCAATTATGGTAGCGAGCGACAGCAATCCTGATGGTGTTCCAATGTCGGTTTTTGACGGTATCAGAGACCAGACTTTGAACAACAGACAACAGTTTTATATCGATTTGACTTTCCCTTTCTACGGCTACAACAGAGAAGGTGCTGATGTGAAAGAAGGCGTACAGAGAAACTGGTGGAGACAAGGAATGATGGGTGGAATTGTGGCTCATTACGACGGAATCAAAGCGTTTTCTGAGACTGATTTCACTGAGGATTTGAAAAATGTAGATATTCCGGTTTTGGTTCTTCACGGTGAAGATGACCAGATTGTGCCTTACCAAAATGCGGCTTTGAAATCAATCAAATTATTGAAAAACGGAACTATAAAAACGTATCCTGGTTTCCCTCACGGAATGCCAACTACGGAAGCAGCAACAATCAACAAAGACCTTTTGGAGTTTATTGAGGCTTAATTTCAAAATAAATTGAGATAAAAAAAGGATGAATCTGTTGGTTCATCCTTTTTTGTTTATCGTACTAATGAGTTCTCATCTTGCTTCATCCTATTGACGACAGGGTTTGCATACATTGCCAGAAAACTCTCTTTCAGAACCGGATCGGAACTGTCGATTCGCATTTCCAGTCTTCTGATGAACAATTGCTTCTCTTCTTCTGTGTATTGTTCTGCATATTTGTCTGTTTTATGGAGCAGATCGTAGGCGATATATTTCGTCGGCCAAAGTTTATAATTCTGAATGATCGAATCATCGATGATCTGGGCAATCGCCTGAAGTTGTTTATTTTTGTTATCAAACTCGTTGGCAATGTTGTCTAATTCTTTGTCCAAGACTTTTCCGGCGTGGAGATGGATCCGTTTTTTCTGTCCCAGTACGCCGCTTAACATAGTATTGAAATCTTCGTTGTCATCTTTCACATAAACTTCGTTTCTTGATTTGGCCATCAGTTGTGGCATCTTCAAAGAATCTGTTGGGTCATATTCGTAAGAAATGGAAAGCGGAACTATTTTGAGGCTTTTGAAAAAATCAGTTAGTGTTTGATCGCCGGCTGCCATGGCCAGCATTTTCAGAACACCTTGTTGGGTGATGTCATTTCCGTCCTTGGCTCGGCCCTCGCGCTGCGCCATCCAGACCGAACGGTTTTCTTTGGTTAAAAGGTTGTAGATGTATTGCGATAAAGTTTTGGAACTATCGAGCTGCTCGCGGATCGAAACACTTCTTTGAACCAGAAAGTTGCGGTTCAGTTTTGCAAGGATATGAAGAAAAGGCTTCTGAACCAGATTATCTCCGATAGCCGAAGAGGTCATCACAAAACCGCCGTTTAACAATGCTAAATTCAACAATGAAGTATCCAAGACAATATCTCTATGGTTGGAAATGAAAAGATAAGATTGGTCTTTGTCCAATTGATCAAATCCCGAAGTCGTCAAACCTTCCGAACTTCTTTCCAAGATCTGAAGAACGGTCTGAGAAATAAACTGACTTTGAAAATCTTTGATCGAATGAACATTTTTGAATTTGTTGGTCCAAAATTCCTCATCCCGATCTGGAAATGTAAAACTCATCAAAGCCTTCATCATGGGATGCCTTGCAACACTTTGCAACGCTTCATTCACTTCATCATCATAATAAGGCCTTATATCATCAAACTTAGACATACTTTTATTTAAATTAACAATTTGCAAAACAACGAAAATTTATCGAACTCAGCTTATGATTTTTTTTAATCAAATTCATCTTAAAGACTTAGATCGATATTAGAAAGGATATCCGATAGCAATATTCAATATCAAATTATCTTTTCTCCAAGAGCTATCTCCAAATTTGACCCTATCTAAAACCCAACGGTCGCCTTTTTCATAATAAGGAACTCTCAATGGCATCGCAAGATCTAATCTTAAAACCAATATCGAGAAATCCAATCTAAGTCCAACCCCTGCGCCAACCGCTACTTCACTCAAGAAATCTTTGGAGAATTTGCCACCAGGTCTTGTATTGACACCTTGTTCGTTGATATCATCATTCACCAACCAGATATTTCCTGCATCCACAAAAGCGGCAACATTCAGGAATTTGTAGATATTGGCTCTGTATTCTGCATTCATTTCCAGTTTGATGTCGCCTGACTGGTCAAAATAGAAACTGGCATTTTGAGTTCTCGGATCATAACTTCCCGGACCCAATGTTCTTGCGCGGAAAGCTCGGATACTGTTACTTCCGCCGACGAAGAACTGTCTGGAGTAAGGTACAAATTCTGAGTTTCCATAAGGATAGGCAATTCCGGCAATAATTCTGGAAGCAAAATTCGTCTTCTCATTGAATTTGTGATAGAATCTGAAATCGTGTTCCATCTTCGCATATTGACTGAATGGAACGCCGAAAATATTTTTCTGATCACCTTTTTTCGCATTCGCTCCCGTTACAAGTCCTGTGATATTTCCTGCCAGATCCAACATTCCACGATAGTAGATGTTATTGGTTTTTGGCGTCGTAGTGTCCGTGTAAGTGTAAGTGTAAGTTGGCCCGAAGATCAGCTGTTTTTCCACCACTCGTCCCAAAGTTGGATTTGGTGGTATTCCTTTTTCAATATTTCCATCGATTTGTTCCTGATATTTATCGGTTACAGTCAGAGGGGAAACCATTGTAATATCAATCACCTTCAAATCGTGTTCTTTTCTGACGTTCTCTTTCCAGACATAACCAAATGAAGCATTTAAATTACTAAGTGTGTACAATTCCGTACGGCTTTGATATTCATAACCAAGGCTGATATTCGTTCTTGGAACAAATGCACTTGAAGAATTAAAACGGAAAGGCGCGACAATTCTCGGAATAGAAAGTTGTGTGTTCGCACCAACTCTAATGATGTTATTTGCATCTTTTGCGCCGCCCAATTGAACATCGAAAGCGCCATAAACAGCCGCTTTGAATTGCTCAGCACCTCGGAAGAAGTTACGGTGCGTCCAGTTCAGGTTCACCTCGCCTCCACCATAATTGGCTGAGTTGGTTCGTCCCAAAGTTTCCAAACGCAATGACTGGATCTGTCTTGGTGTCAATAAGTAATAGGCATCAAACTTATGATTCAAAGAATCTGAAACTACGAATTCATTTTTCACAAATTTGAAAACGCCCAAACTGATCAGTCTGCTCAAAGTCAGATTGTGATCTTTACGATTGTAGACATCGTCTTTTTTAAAGTACAAGGCTCGGTCAAAAATTCTCGGTTTGAATTTATGATCCGGATCGATCACATAGATATCTTCGTAGGCATATTTGGAAAGTGAATCTTCGCTCATTGGAACACTGTATTTTCCGTCTTTCACATCACGAATGTTGTAATTTGGGAAAACCACGACTTTATCAATGGAGAATTGTTTCGTTGCCAGATCTGGCGTTTGTTCTTTCAGTTTGACATTCAGTTCGACTTTGTGATTTTTGGCTACCGTGCTGTCTGCCTGAACAATAATATTGTCTGGATGGAAATAGTAGAAACCTTTCTCTTTCAACCCATTGTCAATTCTTTCTCTTTCGGCTTTGATGACGCCGAGATCAAATGGATTTCCTACTTTCAAAAGAGATTTGTCTTTCAAATTCTGAATTTCCTGATTGACCAAAGTGGAATCTTCCTGAAACTTGACCTGACTGATCAAATATTGATTTCCAGGCTTCACTGTGTAAATGACCTGTGCTTTTTTATTCTTCGAAACCGTGTCGTACTTCGCTTGCGCATTGAAATAACCTTTGTTCTCGGAATAATTGACCAAAATATCTTTGTTGAATTCTTTATCAACATCGCCTAGCAATACTGGTTTTTCACCAAATTTATACTTCAACCAATAATTGAATCCTTTCTCTTTCTTTGGTTCTTTGGCAATATTGTAAGCATACACTTTCGGTCTCAGTCCAAGAAAACTCGAGTTGGGTTTCGGCGTCAGATTTTCTTCTAGTTCAGCCTTCAAAGCTTTTTTTTGCTTTTTCGGAAGGCTGTCGTTTTCGATTTTAACTTCGGCGCCTGTGTAAAGCATTTGTCCGTCTTTCAGAAATTTGGTATTGCTGCAAGATGAGATGATCGCGATGGATGACAAAGCAATCACTGGTCTTAAATGGATTGGAAATCGGCTCTTCATTATTTAAAATCTACTACTTGGTTATTGTTTTTTTGTCTTTCTAATTTTCTTTTCTCACGCTTGGAACTCTGGAAGATCTCACGGAATTTATCATAATCCAAAGTGATGATGAATCCTACTCCAGTTTCCACGATCTGCCCTTGTAACGCGACTTGATATTCATTTTTACGGTAAGCTCTCAGCATATATCTGCCATCTCTGGAAAGGCTATAATCTATCGTGACATCGCCGGCGATATTGGTCGTGTTCTCATTTTGTCGGGCATCACCTTCCAATCCGAAGTTACTTCCAACGGACACTTTCAAGCGGTCATTCAGTAGTTTTTTACTTAAGCCGACATTCAGGTCTGTTCTTGTGTTTTGAGCTCCTGTTGAATAATCTTCGGAGGATTCCAGATCAAAGTTAAGGTCAACACCTTTTATTAAGTCGGAAGCCAAATTGTTCAATTGTTGAGAAAGGATCTTGCTCACACTTTGTCTCGCCAAAGTTTCTGTGGAAAGTCCTGCACTATTTTCAAACGGATTCTCGCCAATAAATCTATTTAGTAAAAGCAATGCAAAAACCTGCTTGTTCATTTCGTTTTCCTCAGTTCTGAGTTGCGCCAGCTTTTGATCTACCACATCTTTCACGTTAGAAGAAATAGAGTTGTTTTTTTCATCCGTCGTGATATCAAACGAGATGATTGGTTTCAACAATTCGCCTTTCATTTTTAGCAAGGTA
>Ga0308171_1004503_pt1 | contig 11376 bp, 9 predicted proteins | sample PhyGR1_FD_202135 | JGI IMG/M metagenome (GOLD analysis project Ga0308171, IMG submission 202135) | Phyllosphere microbial communities from UC Gill Tract Community Farm, Albany, California, United States - DLSLSG.R1 | ecosystem: Host-associated > Plants > Phyllosphere > Unclassified | place: USA... | reverse complement strand
AAACTAATCTCCTCATCATTCACCAAATAAGCAGCCTGACTGTTTACCCTGGGCGCGCTTAATCATCCGTTCTTTCTCCTGTGGCTCGCCGGAAAGGGAAACCGTGGGTGAGAGGACGGTAGCCACCTGTCTGGTGGATTGTAGGCATAATAGAAGTGTGAAATATGTCGAACATTCTGGCGATATCATGAAGGGAATCACCTTGCTTATATCTGCCCAGATAATCGCTTTCTGTTTTGGCGTGTAGTAAATGCGTGTTCTTCGTTTCATGGCAACGTCCCCCTTGATTAAGGATAGCGTTGCATCGACCCGTTGAACTCACAGCTCATGCGGGACACTCATAATCACATCTCCTAACCCAATGGAGATTGAACATGACAACATCCCCCCTGGAACAAAAGCCGCATTATCGGCCAGAAACGGCCTCTTCAGATCTCTCATATCTGGGGAATTCGTATCCGTCTTGAGCTGGAAGGAAACGTTCGTGATCTGGCTATTTTTAACATGGCTCTGGATAGTCAACTTCGGGGCTGTGATTTGGTTAAGCTAAACGTTTCTGATATAGCCTATGGGCACTCTGTTTCGGGCAGAGCGACAGTGCTGCAGCAGAAAACGGGCAGCCCTGTTCAGTTTGAACTGACTAAGGGAACCCGAGAGGCTGTAGCCGCGTGGATCAAAATGGCTCAACTAAGCAATAGCGACTATCTCTTCCAGTCCCGCGTTGGTTCTTCAAGACACATCTCTACCAGAGACTATAACTGTATTTTTCATGGATGGATTGGGAAGCTGGGTCTTGATGAGACTCTCTACAGGACGCACTCAATGCGCAGAACCAAGCCATATCTTATCTATAAAAAAACGAAGAACCTTCGGGTAATCCAGTTACTTTTGGGGCACAAAAAAACTCGAAAGCACAGTACGTTACCCTGGCATTGAAGTAAATGATGCTCTGGAAATATCGGAGTCAATTGAAGTCTGGCCTGTGAGGGCTGCATCAGCAGCCCTTAGAGATACCAACGGTTCAGCGTTCAGTTTTTTAACAAAAAAATACGATGAAGACCCGCTAAAGCAACTCAGTGAGAGTTGTTTTAGAATCCCTAATCGAGGGGATTGCCTGACGGTATCTGGCTGGCGAAATACCATAATGACGCGTAAAGGCACGAGTGAAGGTTTGTTGAGACTCAAAGTGGTATTTCTCAGCAATGTCAGCAATTCTTTCGTTAGTGCAAATTAGCTCAGATGCAGCCGACTTCATTTTTTCATCTCTGATTAAAACCCCTATACTTCTTCCTGTGTACTTTTTAAAGTGCCGGTTAAGGTACCATTTTGTATAACCAGATTTACAGGCCACATCGGCAACCGTAATTTGCTTATCAGCATGTCCTTTTATCCAGGTAAGCAGAGTGTCAATAAGCTTTTTATCGGCCATATATTCTCCGTCATTCATCCAGCACTGAGTTCACTACCTTTAGATTCAGAAGGTATAGGTAATGGCCATCACACCCATCACCTGGTCGCGTCGAAATACGATCGGGCTGTCTGCAGCGTGGTCTCCCAGCCATGTGTAACCTGCCGTTATGGCACTTCCCCAGTGATCGTCGAACTGATGCCCCCATGTAACCGTGGTCGCTACGCCATAAAATCCACCTGGCGCGTTATAACGGGAATAACCAGTTCGGGAACTCTGCTGCCCACTGACACCGTAAAAGGTATTCATATATCGTCCATCGCCAAAAAGTGCTGCAGACTGTATGGCTAAAGTGTCAGCTTTGTTTTGTACCGGTAGGAATGTCAGCGAAGTCTGATAATTAACTCCCTGACTGTCGCTCACTGGCAAGGTCGCTTTGCCCTCAATGACCATCCACGGCGTCACAGACCAGCCTAGTGCCAGTGCAGTATTGACGGAGGCTTTTATATTGCCCATTCCCCTCAGCTTGTCAGAGCCATCACGCCAGTCCGAATCACGGTCAGCACGACCCATTCCCCAGCCTAAGGTATGTTCCAGATAAAGTCCGTTATCACTCTGAATGTCATAGCCAAGACCTTTTTGAGAATCGAAGAAGAGTGCACCTTTACGCGCCTGCAGGAAAGGCACAGGCTGCAGGCGCATTTTGTCAGAGCCACTATACCGGGGAGCATACTGACCTCCTGCGCCGACAGTAACGCCATCCTGCGATACGCTGTCATCTGAATGCGCGTATGAAGTGAAAAGCAGAGCCAGTCCGGCCATATACAGCGAGCTTGTTTTACCTATCATCCTTACATTCCTCTGTTTCAGATACCCTGCAAGTGCAGGTGAAATTAACCAGGCCCTCAGTATCGCAACCGATTGTCAATAAACAGCCTGGGTTTTATGTAGAAATGGTCAAGGTGCGCAATGCAGACAAAAAAAATACTGGTTATTGAAGATGACAGTGATGCAGCAGAAGTTTTGGAAGCTTATCTGCTGAGAGAATGCTTTCTGGTGAATATCGCTGCTGACGGGTATCAGGGGCTCAGACAATTTGCGCTCTGGAAACCTGACCTGATTCTTCTGGATATGATGCTACCGGGTATCGGCGGTAATGAGGTGCTTCAGGCAGTCAGACGCGAGAGCGACGTCCCCGTGATAATTGTTACCGCCATGGGTGACGCAGAGGATCGAATAGGTGCACTCCGGTTCGGCGCCGATGATTATGTCTGCAAACCATACCATCCCGGCGAAGTCATCGCCCGGGTGCACGCAGTGTTGAGAAGAGCGGAAAAAACAGATCCTTCATCAGATATCGCCTCACCGGACGGGAAGATAATCTGGCAGTCTCTGACGGTCTTTACCGAGACCATGCTCGCAACGGTGAACGATGGCAGCAGCAGTGGATATCATCTTGAACTTACCCCCACGGAGTTTTCACTGCTGACAGAACTGGTTCGATCGCCTTTCCGGCCTCTAAGCAGGCAGTACCTGCTTGAAAACTGCATACCAGAAAGCGATGCTCTGGTCAGAGTGGTGGACACGCATGTTTATAATCTCAGAAAAAAACTCGCTGCAGCAGGCATGACTGGCGTGTTGCTAAATGTTCGTGGATTTGGATACAGGTTCTCACACCCATGAAAAAAAACCATCAGACTCTGTGGCAATGGATGTGTATTCGCATCCTTACTCTTGCAATCGGTACTGTCATTCTCATTGCGTTCTGCATGTGGCTGCGTTTCGCAGTGCAATATACGTGGATTACTCAGCATATGCCCCCGGATGTTTTCAGAGAATTTCTTGCACTGAGGCAACATCCTGAAACCGATCTTGCCCGGTTCCATGAAATTGTTGATACATGGTGGGGAGTGCGTTTTTCAGATCCTTCTGTTTCCTCATCAGACTGGATTACGGTTGGCATTCTTGTCCTGGTAACCATTCCTTTTATCGTTTATTTCGGCCTCAGAGATGCGCGCCCACTTTCTAAACAGTTTGGCCATCTTAAGAGGGCAGCCGAAGCCGTCACTATGGGGCAGTTTGGTGCCCAGGCTGAACGCGTAGACAATGCGCCGGCAGAATTAGTCGATTTCTCGCAAGACTTTAACGCCATGACCCGACAACTGGCTTTATATGAAAAAGAACTGAGAGAATCTCATGTTGCGATGGCTCACGAGTTACGTTCCCCTTTGACAGCGGCAATTGGACGCCTGCAGGGGATGCTCGATGGTGTTTTTACAACTGAACCGCGCCAGTTACAAATGGTTATGAACCAGCTTGGCTATCTGAGCAGGTTGATAAATGATTTAAACATGCTTTCTCTTGCTGATGCCGGTCAGCTTCGCATGGATTTTGTCCCGGCAAATCTGTGTGAACTTATTCAGGAGCGGGTTCACGGTTTCAGCCCCATTATGGATGAAGCCGGAGTCAGAGCAGAATTCAAATATGAAAAGAAAACAATCCTGCACGTTGATCCCTTAAGGGTGGGGCAGGTACTCACCATTCTTATGGAAAACGCTGTCCGTTATGGTCGTCAGGGTGGGACGTTCAGGATAGTCATGCGCGTTGAAAAAGAGTGGTGTCTGATTGATTTCAGTGATGACGGGCCGGGGGTCCCTGAGGAATTTCTCAGCACCATGTTTGAACGCTTCAAGCGGGGAGAAACTTCCCGATCACGTCATTCGGGCGGCAGCGGGCTGGGACTTTCCATAGCAAAAGCTATATGCGTTGCCCACGGGGGCAGGATCAGTGCTCATCTGCCACCACAGGGTGGACTGCTGATAAGGCTTCATTTTCCTTTGTCCCGTTGAAAAGCAGATAAATTTCGCTTCTTGACAGGTCCTTGACTGTTCGTCAGGCGAATCTCGACAATTTTCAGTTTTAATGGCGCGAATTATTACAGGAGCAGCGCCATGAACGACGATATCACCACCCTACTTCAGCAAGGGGCAAGCCACCTGACTCAGGCGCGGCGTATGACAAATGTGCTGCCGCTTCTGCCAGTCTTAATTTTCATTGCTCTGTCACTCACGGGTTGTGGGCAGAAAACCTCTGATGCCCCTCCCATAGCACGTCCGGTCAGAACGATGGTTGTTTCTCTGCCCTCTGAACTTCCTCTACAGGTAATGACTGGCGAAATCCGGGCACACGACGAAACCTCTCTCGGATTCAGGCTTGACGGCCGGATCGTCAGGCGAAACGTCGATATTGGCGACCATGTGCGTGCAGGAGATGTACTTGCCACTATTGAGAGTGACACGACGGCTAATCAGGTGACGACCGCTCAGGCTGATGTCAGTAGCGCAGCAGCATCAGAGCAGGTTGCCTTGATTAACCTGAACAGGATGAAGCAGTTAATGCCTTCAGGCGCTATCGCCAGAGCACAACTGGATACCGCACAGTCCGACTGGAAAGTGGCCTTTTCTCGTCTGCAGAGCAGTAAAGCCGCACTGAAAACGGCAGAGGACAACTTTCGCTGGACTCAACTGACAGCGCCGGTGCCTGGCATCGTGACCAGTGTCAGCGCCTCAGCCGGACAGGTTATCAGCGCGGGACAGACAGTTCTGACTCTTGCATCCGGAACCGAAAGGGATGTGGTACTTGACGTCACTGATCCCGCCATTGTGTCGGAGCATTCAGGTGAAGCATTTAACGTTTCGCTCCTGAATAATCCGGCAGCAAAAACAACCGGCCATTTACGTGATATCAGTCCTCAGGCCGATCCACAAACCCGGACATGGCGCGTGCGCATTGTTCTGGATATGCCTTCTCCCTTGATGGTACTTGGTGCAAGCGTAACTGTCAGTCTCCCCGGCCAGGTCTCCAGCGCATTCGTCTTACCGGCATCCGCTTTAACCCGGCTTTATGATAAACCCGCTGTTTTTGTCTGTGACGAAAAAAATAAAAAAGTCTGGCGACGTGAAGTTACTCTCGCGGAATATTCAGCCTCTTCTGTTTTCGTCACCGCTGGTTTAAGGCCCGGCGAAAGAGTAGTCACGGCAGGAGTGAGTAGTCTGCGGGATGGCCAGTCGGTATCGACAGAAGGAACGGAACCATGAAATTTTCGTTTAACCTCTCCGCCTGGGCGCTGAAAAGACAACAGTTGATCACTTTTTTTATGTTGATGATCATGGCTGCCGGAATTGAAAGCTACCAGTTACTTCCACGAAACGAGGATCCGGCATTTACCATCAAAACTGCGGTGGTCTCTGCACAATGGCCAGGCGCAAACCTCCCGGATACGGTTAATCTGGTAACCGATCCTCTGGAAAAGAAACTGCAGGAGATTCCCTGGCTTGACTATGTACAAAGTGAGACACATGCCGGTCAGAGCGTAATATTTATCAATCTGCGTGATGATACGCCCCCTGCTAAGGTTGCTGGAACCTGGTATCTGGTTCGCAAAAAAATGCATGACGTAGCGGCTGAGCTCCCGGAGGGCGTTCAGGCACCTGCTGTGAATGATGAATTTGATGACACTTTTGGGACCATTTATGCGTTTACGGCTGACGGATTCACCATGCGTGAACTGCGGGACAGGGTCGATAATGTCCGCCGTGAAATGATGAGTCTGCACGATGTAGGGAAAATTCAGTTGCTCGGCGTCCAGGAAGAACAGCTGACTGTGGCGTTTTCTCCCCGAAAACTGGCTGGAATGGGGCTTAATCTGCAGCAGGTGTCCGACGCATTACGCTCTCAGAATGCGGTCGTGCCTGCAGGGACTGTGCGAACGGATAACGAAAATATTGCACTTCGTGTCGGAGGCGCATTTCGAACTGAAGAAAGTCTTCGCGCAGTAACGCTTCACTTCAACGGACGCTATATTCCGCTGACCGACGTTGCAACGGTGACACGCCAGCCTGCTGAACCGCCTTCGCCTCTGTTTCGCGTCAATGGCCAGCCTGCCATAGGTCTGGCTGTTTCGATGGCAGCAACAGGTAACATGCTCGATTTCGGCAAGGCGCTGGGCGCGCGCATGGACTCGGTTGCCCTTAGTCTGCCACATGGCATCGAAATGACAAAAGTGGCAGACCAGTCTGCTGTGGTCAAAGAGGCGGTCAGTGGGTTTGTCCGTGTGTTAATCGAAGCCATCGTGATTGTTCTGGCAGTATCGTTTGTTTCGCTGGGACTTCGGGCAGGTCTTGTGGTTGCTGCAGCCATTCCCCTGGTGCTCGCAATGACATTCGTGTGCATGAACTTTGCAGGTATAGGGTTGCAACGCATTTCCCTGGGTGCGCTCATCATCGCACTTGGATTGCTGGTAGATGATGCCATGATTACCGTTGAAGCCATGGTTTCAAGACTGGAAGAGGGTGACTCGCGTTGGCAGGCTGCAACTTACGCCTTTAAAACGACGGCATTTCCAATGCTGACAGGAACGCTTGTCATGATAGCGGGTTTTATACCTGTGGGATTTGCCGGCTCGAGTGCAGGCGAATATTGCTTCACACTTTTTGCTGTTGTACTGACGGCACTGCTGAGCTCATGGATTGTTGCCGTATTGTTTTCTCCGCTGACAGGCAGCTGGTTACTGTCCGCAAGCCTAAAACCGCACCATAAGGGTGCAGGTCGCCTCAGGAGAATGTATCAAAAACTCCTCACGTTTGTCCTGCAGCACAGAGCATTAACTTTAAGCGCAGCCCTTGCTGTGCTTCTGGTGGCAGGTTTCGGGGCAACCCGTATGCAGGGAGAGTTTTTCCCCTCTTCTGATCGTCCTGAACTTCTGGTCAGTCTTACTCTTCCTGCCAATGCTTCCCAGTCTGAAACGCTTCGCCAGGCAGCGCGGCTGGAAAATGCGCTCAAGGGTAATAAAAACATCGACCACTATTCAACTTACGTAGGTATGGGGGCTATTCGTTTTTATCTTCCGATGGATGTGCTTCTTAATGACGAAAACACGGCACAGTTAGTGGTCGTGGCTAAAGATCTTGCTGCAAGGGATCGCCTGCGCTCACAGTTGGATACTTTGTTAAGTCGTGATTTCCGCGACATTACCACGCGTGTTTCGCCGCTGGAGCTGGGTCCTCCCGTGGGATGGCCTGTACGTTACAGAGTGACAGGCCCTGATTACCTCAAGGTACGGGCAATCGCGGAAAAAGTCTCAGCCGCAATTGGTGAGTCTCCGCTCACTCGCACAGTAAACCAGACGGCTGGAGAACCTGAACGAGTCATCACCCTTAAGGTAAATCAGACCGCCGCACGGGCCGCAGGTATTTCATCAGAAACGCTGGCGCAGTTTTTGAATACAGTCTGGTCTGGCAGTGCTGTTACTACTGTTCGCGATCAAAACAGGTTGATCAGTGTCGTGTTGAGGGCTGATGATCAATCACGTCAGGATTTAAGCAGTTTATCCACACTGATACTGACATCAGACAGTGGTGCTAAAATCCCATTAGGACAGATAGCCACTCCCCAGTGGGGGCTGGAAGACCCGGTGATGTGGCGCCGGCAGCGGCTGCCTTTTGTAACGGTACAGACTGATCTGGCCCCTGGGTTACGTGCGGAAGCAGTGTCAGAAGGTCTCAGACCAGTCATAGACAGAGTGCGTTCATCTTTGCCAAAAGGTTATCAGATTAGTGAAGATGGTACCGTTGCAGAATCTGATAAAGGTAACAGTTCAGTGTATGCTGTTCTGCCCCTTACGCTGATAGCGATGCTGTTGTTATTAATGATCCAGCTACAGCGTTTCAGCAGAATGCTGCTCGCACTCTTTATGGCACCGTTTGGTCTGCCCGGTATCGTGGTGGCTATGCTGCTGACGGGAACAGCAATGGGGTTTGTTGCACTGCTGGGCGTGATAGCACTGGCCGGCATGATTATACGCAATGCCGTGATACTGATAAGTGAGACAGACAGCAACAGAGAAGCCGGTATGGAAAGGAATGACGCCATTTTCAGCGCGGCAGAGCACCGATCAAGGCCCATTTTGCTGACGGCATGCGCTGCCATTCTCGGCATGATACCAATCTCACACCAGGTATTCTGGGGGCCTATGGCATACGCAACTATCGGTGGGTTGATTGTGGCGACCTTCGTCACCCTGACAGTCCTTCCTGCTGCCATGAGCCTTGTGATGCAGGCTGAAGAGAAAACACCGTCAAAAGGGATTAGCCAGAACGCGAAGCAGCCTCTTTCCTGAGAGTGACTGTTAATAGGTTGACGACGGTGCGGAAGCCCGCACCGTTATGCCGCATAATACCTGTTAAAACGGGTGGAGCAGCGGTATAACCGGGTGGTAGTTTTTATTTACTGCCACAGTCAGATGAGGCCGGATCTGATGTTGCTGCTCTGCAGTTCTGGTTCAAAAAACCAACGCCTGAATTTTTAAGAATGCTCACTGGGTGGCGTTTCCATACTTCACCGTGAATGACTGCTGTTTTTCGTTATCTGCCTGACGCACCCAATCAGGATTGATCAGTTATACGGGCAAGAAGGGGGACAATCTTAAAAAGTGTCTCAGCTTCTTCCTGAGACAGATTCAGCCTGATGGCCTCTTCCAGCCATTCATCTCTACGCTTCCTGCTTAGCGCCAGCTCTGTCCTGCCACCGTATCCTGACTTTACGTCGATCAACCCTGTCTGGATTTCGCTCCACAAAATCCTCTTCTTCAAGCTGTTTAAGAATGACGGCCAGATTGGAGCTGTAGATATCTTCAGCCATAGCCAGAGCCGAGGGGGTGGCATTATCGCCCATTCGGTCTATGGCACTGATGACCAGCATACGTGACCAGGACTGTGGGTCATTCTGCGATATTTGTCTCAGACGTTTTGTCAGCCTGGTCAACTGGAAACGCAGCTCACCTATTTCATCTGAATGCAGCATGTTAATCTCTCAATGTTATTGCTATAGTTTCATAGGTAACTTGTTTCAGTTAACCACTTCTTCAGCTTAATTTACAGGAGCATTACTATGTCGGAGTTCGTTTGCAACAGGCTCCTGCTTACAAACGATGATGGTATAGATGCACCCGGTCTCAACACCCTTATCGCGGTTGCTTCGACTCTTGCCAGGGAAGTATGGGTGGTGGCACCTTCACAGGACCAGAGTTGTACTTCACAGTCACTGTCATTGCACAATCCAGTCAGATTCAGGCAGGTCGGAGAAAAACAGTACCGCGTTAATGGCACACCTGCCGACTGTGTTGTTCTTGCCGTACGACACCTTATGTCAGACGCACCACCGGATTTTATCCTTTCCGGAATAAACCGGGGAGCCAATCTGGGCAATGAGACCGTATTTTCCGGTACAGTCGGCGCGGCCATGACCGGTCTCCTGTTGGGTTTCCATTCCGTCGCACTGAGCCAGTTCTTTACTGACGGTGGAAATGTAAGGTGGGATACTGCCAGGCTGGCCTCAGAAAAGGTACTCAGACAGTTGCTGACAACCCCGCGGCAAACGCAGATATGTTTTAATGTTAACATTCCCGATACAGACCCCGATAAAATCCTGAATATTGTACGCACTTCACAGGGAACAGGTAATTTACAGAGTATCGGCATTACAGTGCGTGAAGATCCCCGCGGCGTGCCCTATGCCTGGCTGAATCTTGAAAGAACGGTAAAATGTGAACGGGCGGACAGTGAGAATACCGCTGTTCGTGCTGGCAACATTTCTGTCACCCCTCTCCACTACGACAGGACGCAATATGACTTCGGGTCTGTGTTTACCAGCCCTGACGTTAGCTGATTTTCGTCATGTGCTTCATGTGGCTGAACGGACGTTCTCAGCATTACGCTCTGTATAATAATTCTGCGTTATAAAAAAACTGCGTCTATTTGTTCTGACCGCTTTGTGCCAGAAGCGGACGTTTTTCAGGTGTCAGACAGGTATACCAGAGACGGATTATCCTTGGATGGTTAGCTTGATATCTGTTAAAGACTTCACCACTTTAGGCCGATAAAAACAGGAGCGACAGAAACGTAAGGAGATGCGCATGCATGGAAAACTGGTCATTACGGGAATAATGGTGACGTTGTTAAGTGGATGTTCGGCGGGGTTTAGGCCTTCGCTGGAAGACTATAAAGGTTCAGATGCAGCCAGGATTCGTGCTGCATCTGATGGTAATACAGCCCTGCAATTTTACGAAAAACAGCCGAGTGGCTGTTATAAAAAAGTTTTAGAACGCCGGGTTACGGCTGGTCTGGCTATTCTCGGTATTCCTGTGACAGGAAATAAAAAAATCGGAATGCCAGAATCAAGTAACAATAAGGGAATTTTTATAAATGAGTTTACTATCAAGCCGGGGCAACTGATAAGCGTAATCCATTACTGGACTCAGACGGGTTACTACCAAAATACAGAACGAGCTGCCGCAACCAGATTCATTCCTCAGCCACATCATGATTACGATATCGTCGTTACTGGCTCAGAATTTGGCGGGGATAACGTATCTGTAAGAGATCTGGATCCAAGCGCTAAGATAGTTGGTTGGGAAGGCAATTACTGCCCCTCCGGTATACTTGATTAATTGCATGACGCAGGTCACCGTTTGTACGCTTAAGCCCACACTGGAGTGGGCTTTTTCATGTGGTACGTACAGCTATTTTGCACCTAAAGCAGACATGAGTTCAGTTGCTGTTTGGTAACTTTACCAGCAGCATAATTGCTTACCTCTATATAAATGTTCTTCTGCGCATGAACTGAAACAGCGCGGTTTATACCGTTCAACCTGAAGTGCTGGGGTTAAAAGTGAAGCGAACGGCCATGAGCTGCAAGCAGGATCGGTATTAAAATCGTCCTCAGGGGAGGGACCGGCTCACTCAGCTTCAGTAGTGGTAGCTAATCACCACGTATAGTTAGATACAAGGAAGGGGAGAGTCAACCGCCATATCTGTAGATCAAGGTATCGTCAGTCATTCCCATGCTGTCGAGGCGCTCGTTAACCAGTCTGGCTTCCAGTTTGAAACCGCATTTTAATGCAACGGACTGAC
>Ga0308171_1004502_pt1 | contig 11381 bp, 10 predicted proteins | sample PhyGR1_FD_202135 | JGI IMG/M metagenome (GOLD analysis project Ga0308171, IMG submission 202135) | Phyllosphere microbial communities from UC Gill Tract Community Farm, Albany, California, United States - DLSLSG.R1 | ecosystem: Host-associated > Plants > Phyllosphere > Unclassified | place: USA... | reverse complement strand
CAGTACCGCAGGTACTTCGCTGTCGTCGTAAGGTCGGATGGCATCGAATTCGCCCATCATGCTCTCTTGTTGGAAACGGCTAGGGTAAGTAAAGGGTTTGATCGAAAACCCGCGGGGCACGGTCTGAAAAGTAGCCAGACAAAAATAGCCCTGCAAATAGACCGGCGATTATACGCACAAGTCACTTGGGAGACCGCGATGCTGGAAGATGCACGGTATGAATGTCCGTATTGCGGTGAGGAAGTCGAGACCACGCTGGATTTGTCCGGCGGCGATCAAACGTATATCGAGGATTGCCAGGTGTGCTGTCGTCCGATCACCTTTGTCCTGCAAGTCCATGAAGACGAGTGGCATCTGGAAGTCTTCAGCGAAAACGAGTGAGGGCCGCGTATGCAGCGCATCTACGAACCGGCGAACCTGATGGAAGGCGAGATGCTCAAGGGCATGCTCGCCAACGAAGGAATCGAGGCGCACCTGATCGGCTGTGATCTGGTGGGCGGTACGGGTGAACTGCCGATCTTCGGCCTGCTCGGGCTGTCGGTGGATAACGATCAGGCCGAATACGCCCGCGAGCTGATCAACTTGTACAATGCCGCGCTGCCGCTACACGGCGACGAACCGGAGAGCTTCCCCGGGACGCTGGTCTGTTAGGCTGGCGCTGGTTTTATTCAGAGTTATGTTGCCCCATGTGTGGACGTTATGCCCTGTTTCGCTGGAACCGCGACTTTGCGGCCCTGCCAGGTTTTCCCGCCGATCAACAGGCGCAGTGGAACATTTCCCCCAATGATTCGGTGTTGATGCTGCGTGCCGACGAAGGCGGCCAGCGCACGTTGGCCCGTGCGCGCTGGGGCCTGACACCGCCGTGGCTGACCGATCTGTCGAAGACCCCGGCCCATGCTCGCGCCGAAACCGTGGCCGAGCAGCCGATGTTTCGTGAGGCGCTGCGTCTGCGGCGTTGCCTGCTGCCGGCCAACGGTTTCTACGAATGGCGCGGCACCCAGCGCAAGCGACCGTACTGGTTGACGCCGGGGGAGGGCTCATCGTTGTTTTTCGCCGCGATCTGGGAAGCGTATCCGGTGCAGGAACAGGTCTGGCTGAGCACGGCAGTGATCACTCAATCGGCGGCGAGTCAGCGGCGACCGTTGATTCTCGATGAAGCGGGGCAGGCTGCCTGGCTTGATCCCGAAACGCCGCTGCATGTGCTGCAGGGGTTGCTCGCCAGTGAGCCGGCGGCGCTGCGTGAGCGGGTGTTGGCGAATCTGGTGAATGATCCGAAGTTGAATGGGCCGGAGTGTTTGACCCCGGCTTGATTTGCGTGGATCAAAATCCCCTCACCCCAGCCCTCTCCCGGAGGGAGAGGGCGCCGAATGGGGGATGCTTGAGAGGTACACCGACCTGAACGATCTGTTGTGAATCCATAATCGACTGTTTTTTTCAGGTCGATGTATAGCGCAAGACATCGCGGTCGGTCCCCTCTCCCTCCGGGAGAGGGCTAGGGTGAGGGGCTCTTGATCTTTCAGACCTTGAACTGATTGATCAACCGCCGCTGCTGTTCCGCCAGTTTGGTCAACCCGGCGCTCGCCGAACTCGATTCATCCGCACCGCCCGCCACTTCATTCGCCACCTGACCGATGTTGATCACGTTGCGGTTGATGTCGTCGGCCACTGCGCTTTGCTCTTCTGCCGCACTGGCGATCTGCGTGTTCATGTCGTTGATCACCGACACCGCTTGAGTGATCGTTTCCAGCGCTTCGGCCGCTTTCGCCGCGTGCTGCACGCTTTCGTCGGTGCGGTTCTGGCTGTCTTCCATGACGCGCACCACATCGCGGGTGCCCTGTTGCAACTGCTGGATCATGCTCTGGATTTCTTCGGTGGCCTTCTGGGTTTTCTGCGCCAGATTACGCACCTCGTCGGCGACCACGGCAAAACCACGACCCTGCTCGCCGGCTCGCGCGGCTTCGATCGCCGCGTTCAGTGCCAGCAGATTGGTCTGTTCAGCGATGCCGCGAATGGCAGTGAGGATGGCGTTGATGTTTTCGCTGTCCTTGGCCAGCGTCTGCACCACCTCGACAGCCTTGCCGATTTCCACCGCCAGTACGCCAATCGAATTCGAGGTGTCGCGCACGATCTGCATGCCCTGGCTGGCGGCCTGATCGGCGTGGCTTGCCGCTTGTGCGGCCTGGGTGGCGTTGCGCGCCACATCCTGGGCGGTGGCGGTCATTTCCTGCACCGCTGTCGCCACTTGATCGATTTCGGCCATTTGTTTCTGCACGCCGATGTTGGTGCGGATGGCGATGTCGGCGGTGTGTTCCGAGGAATCGCTGACGCTCTGCACCGAGGTCACCACCTGGGTGATCATCGCCTGCAACTTGCCGAGGAAGGTGTTGAAGCCTTTGGCAATCGAGCCCAGTTCATCGCTGCGGTCGCTGCTCAAGCGCCGGGTCAGATCGCCTTCGCCCTGAGCGATGTCATCAAGCATGGCGACCATTTGCTTGAGTGGCCGCGCGATGCCGTGACCCACCAGCCAGATCACCAGCAGGCCGATGCCGGCGATGATCAGGCCGACCATGGCCATGCCGAAGGTGTCGGACTTGCGCTGGGCATCAAGGTCGGCCTGCAGGGTTTGCAGATCGGCCATGACGGCGTTGAGCGGCAATTGCAGCATCAGCGTCCAGCGTGCGTCGGTCTGGCCGATGCCGAACGGCAGGTACAGTTCGATGCGGCCCTTGGCCTGATTCATCGAGTAGGTGACCTCGTCGCGCTTGAGACTGGCCAGATTGCTGGTTTGTTCGGCGTCGAGAATGTCGCTGACTTTTTCACCGAATTTGCTCGAGTCCTTGGTGTAGGCAACGATCCGCCCGTTGCCGCCGACCAGCGCCATTTCACCGGCACCGCTGTAGAGTTTCTGGTTGGCGGCAAGGAGCATGTCCTGAATGAAGTTCACCGAGAGGTCGGCGCCGACGATGCCCTGGAACGCCCCGTTGACCATGATCGGTTCAATGAACGAGGCAAGCATGACGATCTTGTCGCCGACCTTGTACGGTGCCGGGTCGATCACGCAGGCTTTCTTCGTCTCTTTCGAGCACAGGTAGTACTCGCTGGCGCGCACCCCGGTGGACAAGGTTTTCTGATCGTCGACATCGGCCAGTTTGTCCACGCCCAGACTGCCGTCGGTATTGCGGAACCACCACGGCAGGAAACGTCCATTGGCTGGATCGATACCGACCACGGTGCTGCCGATGTAGGCCGCGTCATTGTGGTCCAGTGCGTTTTTTTCCCAGCCGATGTAGGTGCCGAGAACCTTCGGGTTCTTTTCTACGTTTTCCTTGATCAGGCTGATCAGTTGCTCGCGGCTGACGCTCAGGCGCGGCTGGCCGTCGGCGCCGGTTGTACCGAGCAGGGCGTTGACGCGCACCAGGCCGCCGGCAATCAGCAGCGGCGCTTCGAGTTCGCGCTGGATCTGGCTGACCTGGGTCTGCGCCAGCGAGGTCAGGCGCTGTTCGATGACTTGCTCGAACTGCGCCTGGGTGCGCTGTTGCACCATTTCTTGAGTGCGGGCGCCGGAGAACAGCGCGTACAGCACCAGCGCCGCGACCACGCTGAGAACGATGGCGCCGGCCAGAGCGGCGACGGAAAACTGGATCGACTTGAACTTCATGGGAGCTCCGCACGCAAGAGGACAATCTGCGAGGGATTTATCGGCGGGGTGGGCGCGGCCATGAGAGACGCTGGTCGGAATCGCCGCGCGATGTCGCTGATGGATCGGTGCACGGCGGATTCAATGCGCGTTGAGGAATTTCCAGCCAGTCTTGCGGCCTTAGGTGGATGTACGCGCAATGCGTCCGTTGTATCTGGCGCCAATACAATTAGCCGCCTAGGATACGCCTCAGGTTTTCAGGGAGCTTTTGAATGAACAAGACATTAGTGGTAAGTGCTTTGAGCGCAGCGCTGTTGCTGGCCGGTTGTCAGTCGGTCAACACCACCAGCGGCGGCGCCGTGGGCGTGGAGCGCAAGCAGTACATGTTCAGCATGCTGTCCTCGCAAGAGGTCGACCAGATGTACGCACAGTCGTATCAGAAGACCGTCGGCGAGGCGTCGAGCAAAGGTGTGCTGGACAAGACCAGCCCGGAAGCCAAACGCGTGCAGACCATCGCCAACCGCTTGATCGCCCAGGCGCCAACCTTCCGCCCGGACGCGGCGCAGTGGCAATGGGAAGTCAATCTGATCAAGAGCGATGAGCTCAACGCCAACTGCGGTCCCGGCGGCAAGATCATTTTCTACACCGGGCTGATCGACAGCCTGAAACTCACCGACGATGAAATCGCTGCGGTCATGGGCCATGAAATCGCCCACGCCCTGCGCGAGCACGGCCGTGAGGCGATGTCCAAAGCCTATGGCATGGAAATGGCCAAGCAGGGCGCCGGCGCTTTGTTCGGTCTGGGCCAGGACAGCCTGGCGCTGGCCGACACCGTGGCCAACTACGGCATGACCTTGCCCAACAGTCGCGCCAACGAAAACGAAGCCGACCTGATCGGCCTGGAGCTGGCCGCCCGCGCCGGTTACAACCCGAACGCGGCGATCACCCTGTGGGACAAGATGAGCAAGGCTTCCGAAGGCGCGCCACCGGAATTCATGAGCACTCACCCGGCATCGAGCAGCCGCATTGCTGCGTTGCAGGCAGCCATTCCGAAGGTGATGCCGTTGTACGAAAAAGCCCCGAAGTCCTGAGCCAATGATCGTTCCCACGCTCTGCGTGGGAATGCAGCCCGGGACGCTCTGCGTCCCATTGGAACGCGGAGCGTCCCTTGAGGCATTCCCACGCAGAGCGTGGGAACGATCCTTCAAATCCCCTCACCACAGGTTTTGGGTAGTTCAGTAGACGGGGTTAAACCCAGCCACTGCTCTGCATCGCTTTATAAACCGCAACAATCGCCAGAATCATGAACGCCGAAGCCGCGAGGCGGCGGATCAGGGTCAGCGGCAGTTTCTCTGCGGCAAAGTTACCCGCCAGTACCACCGGCACGTTGGCAATCAGCATACCCACGGTGGTGCCGATGATCACCAGCCAAAGTTCCGGATATTGCGCGGCGAGCATCACCGTGGCGATCTGCGTCTTGTCGCCGATTTCCGCCAGGAAGAATGCGATCAGTGTGGTCAGGAACGGCCCGAACTTGCGCGCCGTGCTGGCCTCGTCGTCATCCATTTTGTCCGGGACCAGTGTCCACAGTGCCGTGGCGGCGAAGCTGGCGGCGAGGATCCAGTGCAGAACGGCGTCGGAGAAGAAACTGCCGAACCAGGCGCCTACCGCACCGGCTGCTGCGTGGTTGGCCAGGGTCGCGGCGACAATCCCGGCGATGATCGGCCAGGGTTTGCGGAAGCGAGCGGCGAGAATCAGCGCGAGCAGTTGCGTCTTGTCGCCGATTTCGGCCAAGGCAACGATTGCGGTGGGAACGAGTAACGAGTCCAGCATCAGGGATTTCCTAAGGGGCGGGTCGACACGGCTATGACACGTACAGCCTTCCCGCCCCGGGTAAGGTGTGCGTGTCATAGGTCTTGTCAAACCCTGCGATCCGTCTGGTGCGGACGCTTGGGTCGCATACGCCATGATCTGAGGATCAAGTATGTTGACGTATGCCGGACGAGCTTGGCGCTCGTGGGAGACTACTCCCCTAGGACGGAGCGGATTCTGCCTAGGCAAATCCGATTGGGCAAGAACAAATTTTCAACCGCGCTTGGCCCGGTAAATCCGGAAACCGTTGCCTTCAGCCTTGATCGCACACACGCCCAGGTGCTCCTCGATCAACGGCTGATACTTGAGAAAGCTGTTCGCCACAAGGCGCAGTTCGCCACCGTTTTTCAGATGTTTGGCCGCTTTTCGCAGCAGGTTCTCCGTAGCGAAATAATCGGTGTGCACGCCGACATGGAACGGCGGATTGCTCAGAATCGCGCTCAAACCCATCGGCGCGGCATCGATGCCGTCGCCGGTCAGCACTTCCGCCTCCAGGCCGTTGGCGGCCAGGGTCAGACGGCTGCTGGCGGCGGCGAACGCGTCGACATCCAGCAACGTCACCTGATTGTGCGGATATCGACGTTTCACCGCAGCCCCGAGCACGCCGGCGCCGCAACCGAAATCGAGCAGATGGCCGCTCGGCAGTTTGTCCAGATGCTCCAGCAGCAGGGCGCTGCCGCGATCCAGTCGACCGTGGCTGAACACGCCCGGCAAACTGATGACTTTCAACGGCCCTTCGGCCAGGGGCAGTTCGTAGGTCTGCGCAAGACTTTCCAGGGATTTCGCTTCAGGCGCATTGGCCACGGTGACTTGCCAGAGCTGGCAGTGCCGGGCGCTGTCGAGTTTGCGTGGCTTGCCGAACGGATTGAGCTGTTTGGATGCGCCTTCGATGCCGCTGCGTTTTTCCCCGACCAGAAACACCTCACGCCCGGCCAGACGCGACGCCACGGCGTTGAGGATGTAATCGGTCAGGTCCTTGGATTTGGGCAGAAACACCACAGCGCTGTCGAACTCACGCTCGGGCACGTTCACGCCGAACTGACTGCGGCCCCCGAAACGCGCGTCCAGTGCGGCTTGATCGCCAGCGTGCCAGCACCAGCCGAATGCGTTGGGCAGACGCCCGAGCAGATCGTCGGCGGGCAGGCCGGCCAACAGCAGCGAACCCTGGAATAACTCGGCCTGACGAAGCAGTACTTCACTGCGCGGATCCATAACTGCTCCTTGAAAAAAAGTGCCGCAGTTTATCAACTGACGACCCGCAGCGCCTCACCGCTGAAGAACGCCTGGGCGTTTTCGCTCAGTTGCCCGACGATACGCTGGCGCGCCTCGCGACTGCCCCAAGCGTTATGCGGGGTGACGATCAGGCGCGGGATATCGGCGGCGAGCAGCGGATTGCCCTGGGTCGGTGGCTCGACACTCAACACATCGGTCGCCGCACCGCCGAGGTGGCCGCTGCGCAAAGCGTCGGCCAGCGCCTGCTCATCGATCAGGCCGCCGCGGGCGGTATTGACCACAAATGCGCCAGGCTTCATCGAGGCCAGTTCGCGGGCACCGATGAAATGCCGGGTGTGCTCGTTGAGCGGGCAGTGCAGGGTCAGGGCGTCGATCTGCGGCAGCAGTTCTTCCAGCGGCAAGCGATCCGGTCGAGCAGGGCGCCCCGGAATCTGTCCGAGCAACACACGCATGCCGAACGCTTCGGCCAATCGCGCCACGGCGCCACCGAGCTCGCCATGCCCGAGCAGGCCGAGGGTTTTGCTTTGCAGTTCGACGATCGGGTAGTCGAGCAGGCAGAACTGTTTCGCCTGTTGCCAGCGGCCTGCGCTCACAGCTTTCTGATAGTCGGCCAGGCGCGTGGCGAGGTTGAGCAGCAGCATGATCGTGTGTTGCGCCACCGACGGCGTGCCGTAAGCCTGGCAATTGCACACGGTGATGCCGTGGGCGCGGGCGGCAGTGAGGTCGACATTGTTGGTGCCGGTGGCGCTGATCAGGATCAGTTTCAGTTGCGGGTTGGCGGCCATGGCAGCAGCGTCGATCACAACTTTGTTGGTGATCGCCACTCCGGCGCCTTGCAGGCGTTCGCTGACCTGTTCCGGCAAAGTCTGGGCGAACAGCTGCAAGTCGCTGAAGCATTCGCGCAACGGACCGAGGTCCAGATCGCCGAGATCCAGCGAAGGGTGATCAAGGAATACCGCGCGGCGCGTGTTCGTCATCAACTGTACCTTTTGTGCTGTGAGCGGAGGGCGTACTCTGCCGAGCCTACCAGATGAAACAAATCGTTACGCTGACCCCGCAGCGGACACATAACCTTGTGGCGAGGGGATTTAGCGAAACGTCGCACCGCCCCGATCGGCTGCGCAGCAGTCGCAAAATCACTGCCTGCGGCCAGGCAGAAGTTTTTGGCGCTGCTTCGCAACCCATCGGGGATAAATCCCCTCGCCACAGGACTGCGTTCTTTTCAGATTTTTTATTGACCAAGCTGCCCTAAAGGAGCCCCCATGTACTGGACCGAGTTCTTGACCGTTGCCCTGATCCATCTGCTCGCCGTGGCCAGCCCCGGCCCGGACTTTGCCGTGGTCGTGCGCGAGAGCGTGACCCATGGGCGCCGCGCCGGCACCTGGACCGCGCTGGGCGTGGGCTCGGCGATTTTCCTGCATGTCGGCTATTCGTTGCTCGGCATCGGTCTGATCGTGTCGCAATCGATCGTGCTGTTCAACGCGCTGAAGTGGGCCGCCGCCGCGTATCTGCTTTACATCGGCTTCAAGGCCTTGCGCGCACAACCGGCGAAAACCGTCACCGATGACTTGCACAGGGAAACCGGCGTACGCACCGCGCGGGGCGCGTTTACCTCGGGCTTCGTCACCAACGGCCTGAACCCGAAAGCCACGCTGTTTTTTCTCTCGCTGTTCACCGTGGTGATCAATCCGCACACGCCGCTGGCGGTGCAGGCCGGTTACGGCGTTTACCTGGCGGTGGCGACGGCGATCTGGTTCTGCCTGGTGGCGATGCTGTTCAGCCAGCAACGCGTGCGCGCCGGCTTCGCCCGCATGGGCCACTGGTTCGACCGCACCATGGGCGCGGTGCTGATTGCTCTCGGCGTGAAAATCGCGTTCACCGAGATGCATTGAGAACTGGAACACATCAATCCCTGTGGGAGCGAGCCTGCTCGCGAAAGCGCCAGTCCAGTCACCAAAAATGTCGACTGACCCGACGCCTTCGCGAGCAGGCTCGCTCCCACAGGTCGTGTTTTCTTCAACTTCGGCCCGAAATGGTGGCGCAAAGCTAGCATTTGTACGGCTCTGCAAATCATTCCTTTGGCTGATTTGACTGTCATGCAGGCGCACTAGAGTACGAATCTCTCCGCCAACACCGTGCAGTCAGAAAAGGGATTCTTATGTTGCAGACTCGGGTCATTCCGCCGGCCGATGGGGCCTACCAGTATCCATTGCTGATCAAACGGCTGCTGATGTCCGGCGCCCGTTACGAGAAAACCCGCGAAATCATCTACCGCGACCAGTTGCGCTACAGCTATCCGACCCTGATCGAGCGGGTTGCGCGGCTGGCCAATGTGCTGACGGCTGCCGGCGTCAAGGCTGGTGACACCGTGGCGGTGATGGACTGGGACAGCCACCGTTACCTGGAATGCATGTTCGCCATTCCGATGATCGGCGCGGTGATTCACACCATCAACGTTCGTCTGTCGCCCGAGCAGATCCTCTACACCATGAACCACGCCGAGGACCGCTTCGTGCTGGTCAACAGCGAGTTCGTCGGGCTGTATCAGGCCATCGCGCCGCAGCTGACCACGGTGGAGAAAACCCTGCTGCTGACCGATCTCCCGGAGAAAACCGCGGAGCTGCCGAACCTTGTCGGCGAATACGAGCAACTGCTGGCCGCCGCGAGTGCGCAATACGATTTTCAGGACTTCGACGAAAACTCGGTGGCCACCACGTTCTACACCACCGGCACCACGGGCAATCCGAAAGGCGTGTATTTCACCCATCGGCAACTGGTGCTGCACACCATCGGCGTGGCGACGATCATGGGTTCGATCGACAGCGTGCGGCTGCTCGGCACCAACGATGTGTACATGCCGATCACGCCGATGTTCCACGTTCACGCCTGGGGTCTGCCGTACGTGGCGACCATGCTCGGGCTCAAGCAGGTTTATCCGGGGCGTTACGATCCGGAGTATCTGGTGGAGTTGTGGCGCAAGGAGAAGGTCACCTTTTCCCATTGCGTGCCGACCATCCTGCAGATGCTGCTCAACGCCAAAGCCGCGCAGGGTGCCGACTTCGGCGGCTGGAAAATCGTCATCGGTGGCAGCGCGCTCAATCGCAGCCTCTATGAAAACGCCAAGGCCCGTGGCATTCAGCTGACGGCCGCGTACGGCATGTCGGAAACCGGGCCGCTGGTGTCTTGCGCGCACCTCAACGACGAACTGATGGCCGGCAGCGAAGACGAGCGCACCACTTACCGGATCAAGGCCGGCGTGCCGGGGCCGTTGGTCGAAGCGGCGATTGTCGACGGCGAGGGCAATTTCCTTCCGGCCGACGGCGAAACCCAGGGCGAACTGGTGTTGCGCGCGCCATGGCTGACCGAAGGTTATTTCAACGAGCCGCAGAAGGGCGCCGAGCTCTGGGCCGGTGGCTGGTTGCACACCGGTGACGTCGCCACGCTCGACAGCATGGGCGTGATCGATATTCGTGATCGCATCAAGGACGTGATCAAGACCGGCGGCGAGTGGATCTCCTCCCTCGACCTCGAAGACCTCATCAGCCGGCATGCGGCGGTACGCGAAGTAGCAGTGGTGGGCATCGCCGATCCGCAGTGGGGCGAGCGCCCGTTTGCCTTGCTGGTGGTCCGCGAAGGGCAGGTGATCGGTGCACGGGAACTGAAGGAACACCTCAAGCCGTTCGTCGAGCTGGGACACTTGAGCAAGTGGGCGATCCCCAGTCAGATCGCCCTTGTTACCGAAATTCCCAAGACCAGTGTCGGCAAGCTCGACAAGAAGCGCATCCGCCTCGACATTACCGAGTGGCAGGCCAACAACAGCACCTTCCTTTCGACACTTTGAGTGTCTACTGGCGCGCCGAAACCGGCGCGCCAGACCCACCAAGCAAGCGCTTGGCTTGTGAAATCGAAAAAATCAGCCATCCTTGCCCTGCCGACGTGTGTCGGACTGGCGAAAGGACTGTTCCAGAGTGGTTGGCGGCTGCAAATCACACTTTAGAGGGATCAAGCACTACCACCCGCTGGATATAGTCCGCTCAAGGACTTTTTAGAAACGGAGCACACGCACTGAACGGGGCGAGCAACTCTGGAACGATTTCGGGCAGCCCTGGCGCCCGGTCCTCCACAGCGTTTTTAAAAGTACTCACTGCCATAACAATAATGCACATGGAGTAGCGTCGATGACCTCAGTAAACCAGTTCTGGCGCCGGGCGAAACTGCCTCTGGCGGTCAGTCTTGCCTCCTCGCTCGCCGGGCCTGCATTCGGCGTCAGTTTCAACGTCGGTGAAATCGAAGGCCAGTTCGACTCGTCCCTGTCGATCGGTGCCAGTTGGTCTACTCAGAGCCCGAACAAGAACCTTATCGGCGTCAACAACGGCGGCCGTGGCCTGTCGCAGACTTCCGATGACGGGCACGCCAACTTCAAGAGCGGCGAAACCTTTTCGAAGATCTTCAAGGGCATCCATGACCTTGAATTGAAATACGGCGACACCGGCGTGTTCGTCCGTGGCAAATACTGGTACGACTTCGAACTGAAGGACGAGAGCCGCGAATTCAAGGACATCAGCGACAGCAACCGCAAAGAGGGCGCCAAGTCCTCCGGCGGGCAGATCCTCGACGCCTTCGTCTACCACAACTACGC
>Ga0308171_1004499_pt1 | contig 11389 bp, 11 predicted proteins | sample PhyGR1_FD_202135 | JGI IMG/M metagenome (GOLD analysis project Ga0308171, IMG submission 202135) | Phyllosphere microbial communities from UC Gill Tract Community Farm, Albany, California, United States - DLSLSG.R1 | ecosystem: Host-associated > Plants > Phyllosphere > Unclassified | place: USA... | reverse complement strand
CGTCCAAAATGAACAACGCTCGCCTCGTGAACGCACCATCCGCTTCGACCATCGCGTTGATCAGCGAGCCGATGATCACCCGACCGATACCGGGATAGGACCGCAGGATCGATGCGGGGATATTGATTCTTGCGACGCGGATCCAACCGCGTCGTAGATAACCTTCACGCCAAATTCTTTTTCGAAAGGCTCGATGATCCGATCCCGGATGATATCTTCGTAAGGTCCACCATAGCTGTTGACGATCAACTGCTCTGCGTCTGCAGATCTGACCAGGCCGGTTGCTGCTACAAATGTAACAAACAGGATTCCACGTTTCATCGTTCGCCCTCGTAATGGATTGATTTTTCGCAATTTGCTGGCAGACATTGGCTACGCTGCCGCGCCAAATCCAATATTAGTTTTTTATTATTGATCGTATTTCGCGAATAATTGTGTTTCCGACATGCCGGGATTTGAGCAGCACCGAGAGGCAGTCACACCTGTTCTCCGCGGACGGAATTCCGGAGCGCTCAGAAATTCCTGGAATTTTGAAGGCTGGTGGCAACTGAAGAGAGAAGACCGGGGACGCCTTGCGAAGATCGCAAAAAAGACCAAACCAGAAACGATAATGGTCATCCTTACCGTCGCCACGTGCTTCGATGGCGCACCATGCCGCTGCTGTCGCAGCATAAACTCCATAGTGATCACGCATCACCTCAAAGGCGACAGCGGCGTGTATTCCGTCGCAGGTTTCTACACGTACGAACGGCAAGGACGGCGTTGCAAAAGATTGTTCCGACATGACGACTCTCCAATGAGAGTCCGGCCGAGTTTAGAAGTTGCTTGTGGCCGGACACTGCCTTGGCGACCCTCGCCGTCCGGATGCACACCGCCTGTCATGTTTCCACAGCATAGGACAATTCTTCAACAGGGTGAAGCCTGTATGCGCCTGTCATGTGAGCCAACGTGATCGGATGCCCGTGACTGACATGGATACTCCTAAGTTTTGAGGAAATTTTGCCTCGGCAGCCTTCAGCACCACGCCGCTCACTTTTGCTCGGCTCAGAAATGATCGAAGGGCTGCGACATAAACCGTCACGTTGATCATGTAGTTCGTCGGTCAATGCGGCCCCCTAGAGCCGCCATGACTGTCGGAAGGCTACGGCGAGTGTTTTTTGTGTCGGGTGCCATCTCACGCTCGGAACGGGAGGGGGTAGACGCCAGAGGGGAGGGCGACTTTACAGTCAGAAACGGTGCGGTCGTTTAGGCTGCGCGTGGAATATCGGTATCTAAACCGGTTGAGATCCGCCAGCATATCGGTCCATATAGGACGAAGCAGAGATCGAAGAGCCATGGTCCTTTCACTTTCCGGCATCAAGAAATCCTACCAGACAGCCGAAGGCATTATCCCGGTCCTGAACGGCGTCGACCTTTCACTTGAAGCCGGCGAAAGTCTCGCCCTGACGGGGGAATCCGGCAGCGGAAAGAGTACGCTTTTGCATCTGGCCGGCGGCCTTGATTTGCCCGACAGTGGCATCATCACGGTGGGGGGTCGGAAAATAACCGATCTTGACGAGGCCGGTCGAGCGAGCTTCCGACGCCGGGAGGTGGGCTTAATCTTCCAGCAGTTCAATCTCATTCCGAGCCTCGATGTCGGATCCAATATCTCCTTTCATGCCCGGCTGGCGGGCCGTTTCGACCCGGTCTGGGAAAAAAGCCTGGTCGAGGCGCTGGGGATCGGAGAGCTGCTTGCACGCTATCCCGAACAGCTCTCCGGCGGTCAGCAGCAAAGGGTGGCGATCGGACGTACGCTTGCGGCAAGACCGCCCCTCATTCTTGCCGATGAGCCGACAGGTAATCTCGACGAGGCGACGGCTGATATCGTCATCGATATCATGTTGAGACTGACAAAGTCTGCGCAGATCACACTCCTCCTGGTGACCCATTCCAGCCGGTTGGCGGTAAAACTCGATCGGCGTATCGCGCTGAGTGGCGGGAAGGTTTCGCAATGAACTGGACCGCTTTTCGGGCGCTGCTCTCACACTGGCGCTACCGACCGCTCCAGCTTTTCACCCTCATTGTCGGCGTCACGCTTGCAACCGGCCTCTGGTGCGCGGTCCAGGCAATTAATGCCGAAGCCAGAGCAAGTTATGACCGGGCGGCCTCGGTCCTGGCGCAAAACCAACTGGATCAACTGGTGGCAAAGGACGGCGGCAGAATTTCCTCGCAAACATATGCCCGGCTTCGAAGGGCGGGTTTGCACGTCTCTCCGATCATTGAAGGCGATTACAGGTTTGGTACGACGCGTATCAGGCTTATCGGCATCGACCCTCTGACCATGCCACCCGACGGAATGGTGCCTGCACCATCTGATCCGTCCGGGCTGGTGGAATTCATCCAGACGCCCGGACAGATGATCGTTTCGCCGGCAACGGCTGCCACATTGAAAGATACCTCTGGCCTTTCCCTTAAGGCACGAGCGGATCTCCCCGACGGCGCAGCATTTGTCGATATTTCCACAGCTGACCGCCTGTTGAAACGCAATGGTGAACTGAGCCGGCTTATCGTTTCGCCATCGCAAGACCCCGATCTTCCGACGATCGGAAACATAGCCCCTGAACTTTCCCTCGAACACGCAAGTAGCAGGCCCGACGTTGCAAGGCTCACGGACAGTTTTCATCTCAACCTGACGGCTTTTGGTTTTCTTGCCTTCGTTGTCGGTCTCTTCATCGTGTATTCGGCAACGGGCCTGTCGTTCGAGCAACGGCGTGGGTCGTTCAGGACCATGCGGTCGCTCGGGGTCTCGCTTCGCTCCCTGACCGTGATGCTGGTTATCGAAACCGCGCTTTTTGCGCTGGTATCGGGAGCGCTGGGCGTTGTCGTCGGCTACGTTGTCGCATCGGCTCTATTGCCGGGCGTGGCCGCGACCCTGCGTGGTCTTTACGGGGCCAGTGTTGCCGGTTCACTCTCGCTGCGGCCTGAATGGTGGATCGCCGGCCTTGCAATGGCGCTGGTGGGGACCGGGCTCTCCTCGCTCCAACATCTCCTCCGCGTCTGGAAGATGCCGATACTGTCCACGGCACAGGGCAGGGCGTGGGCGATGGTGTCCACGAAAAGCCTCCTCCATCAGGCGGCCGCCGGGATGGTTCTGCTTTTTGGATCCGGCGCGCTTGTGTTGCTGGGTGGCGGGCTCATTTCAGGTTTCGCAGTGCTTGCAGCGCTTCTTCTGGGCGCTGCACTCATTCTTCCAACCTTGCTCGCACTGGGTATGAAAGCGGCCGAACACATCTCCAGACACGGACTGACCCGCTGGTTTTTCGCCGATACGCGCCAGCAACTGCCGGGTCTTTCCCTGGCGCTGATGGCATTGCTGCTCGCTTTGTCGGCCAATATCGGGGTCGGCACCATGGTCTCAAGCTTCAGGCAAACCTTTGTGGGATGGCTCGATCAGCGCCTGGCCGCAGAGGTCTATGTGACGGCCCGTGACGAGGCTGAAGCTGCGCGTCTGCGGCAGTGGTTTCCACACCAGGCAAGGGCGGTTCTACCCATCTGGAGTACGGAAGGGGAAATTTCGGGGCAGAAGGTCCGCATCTTCGGGGTCGCTGACGATGCGACATACAGAGATCATTGGCCGTTGATTTCGGGTTCGCCCGCAACATGGGACGAGATTGCGAGCGGGAAGGGTGCACTGGTCAACGAACAGTTCTGGAGGACAGGCAAGGCGTCGCCCGGCGCAGAGATAGAAATGCCAGGTGGCTGGAAAGCCCGGGTCGTCGGGGTGTTTTCCGACTATGGCAATCCGAGGGGCGAGATCATCATTGGTCTTGATGCCCTCGTCCAGCACTACCCGGACATTGAAAAGCTGAGATACGGCCTTCGCATGCACCCAGAGGAGGTTGCGGGCTTCAGACAACGCCTTATGACTGAGTTCGGCCTGCCCGAAGCCAATATTGTAGACCAGGCCTCGCTGAAACGGCAGTCTGCTGCAATCTTCGAACAGACGTTCGCGGTCACCGGCGCGCTGAATGTGCTCACGCTCGCGGTGGCGGGTTTTGCCATGTTTTCGAGCCAGCTTACGCTCGCTTCGCTTCGGTTGCCGCAGCTTGCTCCTGTCTGGGCACTTGGACTTCGTCGCCGTGACCTTGCGATGCTGGAGGTGCTGCGAACTCTTGCGTTATGGCTTGTGACGTTCATTGCTGCCATTCCTGTCGGGCTGGGACTGGCCTGGGTTTTGCTGGCAATCATCAATGTGGAGGCTTTTGGATGGCGACTGCCGCTGATCCTGTTTCCGCTGGACTGGCTGAGGCTGGGTCTTGTTGCCCTGCTCGCCGCCATCATTTCGGTCCTGATCCCCGTTCGACGGCTTGCTAAAACCGCGCCGGCCGATCTTCTGAGGATATTCGCCAGTGAACGCTAAAGCCGTCCTCCTGCTCCTTTGCGCTTCATGCAGTTCCTTGCCCACGCCGGTCATAGGGCAGGGCTTTGCGGGCCTCGGGTCAAATGCCGAAGGCTTCAGCATTCCCACACGCGGCGTTGAACTCGTCTTTCCAAAAGACCACAAGGCACATCCCGGCTTCAGGATCGAGTGGTGGTACGTTACTGCAAATCTGCGGACGGCCGATGGACAGCGCATGGGCGTCCAATGGACACTCTTTCGTTCTGCGCTTGAACCTGTCGAGCGCCCCGGATGGTCCGACCCTCAAATTTGGATTGGCCACGCAGCCGTGACGACTGCGAGCCGCCACCATGTTGCCGAACGGCTGGCGCGGGGAGGCGTGGGGCAGGCGGGGGTCAAAGGCGAACCCTTCGACGCCTGGATTGACAATTGGCAAATGAAGGCAGGAACTGACGATGCACGGGACGACCTCGATCAGCTTGATTTGAACGCCAGTGGCGAGAGCTTCCGGTATCGTCTGAAACTTCAGGCCCACGGGCCTTTGGTGCGTCAGGGGGACAACGGCTACTCGGTTAAATCGGCAGAGGGCCAGGCAAGCTATTATTACTCTCAGCCATTCTACAGTGTCAGCGGCAGCGTCTTTCTTGATGGTGAAACCCATGAGGTAACTGGCGAGGCGTGGCTCGATCGGGAATGGTCGTCGCAACCGCTAGCCTCGAGCCAGACGGGATGGGACTGGTTTTCCCTTCACCTTGCATCCGGCGAAAAACTCATGGCCTTCCGTCTGCGTGACGACAAAAGCGGCTACATCTCCGCCAACTGGATTTCCGCCGATGGAAGGCCGTCTCCCGTCGATCCGAAAGACGTTTTGCTCAGTCCGTTGCGAACCGCGGATATCAACGGAAAGAGCGTTCCGGTCGAATGGAGCGTGAAGATACCCAGCCGTGGCCTCGACATAAAAACGAAGCCCCTGAACGAGAAAGCCTGGATGGCGACGTCAACCCCCTACTGGGAAGGGCCAATAGAGTTTGATGGAAGCACCTCAGGACAAGGTTATCTGGAGATGACCGGATATTAGCCTGTCCCACTGTCCCAGGCGAGATATCGGCTGGAACGGTGCCTAAGCTTACAGGCGCCGTCTTATCCGGGTAGGCGCGACACCCAGGACACGCTCCGAAGGAGTCGTCTTGTGATGACAACCCATTGTTCGGCTTTGTCCCAGCCAGGAATAAGGCAACGCGGTGGATCGTGCATCTGCGGGCCGAGGTCTTTTCCCTTGGTGCTCAATACATCGATGATGTCTTTTATGTTCTCGACCCGAACTGCGCTCGGCGCAGCCGTACTTGGGACAGGGGCTACCTGGGGTATCGGTGCACTGGCGCATACAGCAAAGCTGGGCTGGTCGGCATCGACTATACCGCTACGGGTTACGACTAGTCTTTCTGCGATCGGTACCCAAGCTTTTCTGAAAGCGCGTTGGCTGTGGTGCGAAGCTCCTCACCAAGGCTAGCGATTTTTTCGTCGCTGGCTTCGCTGCGGATCAGACTGATTGCAATGCCGGCAGATGCGGCTCCCGAGTAATCGCGTATGGCAGCCCCAATGCAAAGCATACCTTCGCGGATCTGACCATCGTCGATGGAGTAGCCGCGAGCGCGCGTCAGAGCCAGTTCCTCTTCAAGCTGCGAAAGGCCAGCAACGCTCCTTGATGTCAGAGGCTGTGGAAATTGAGAGAACAGCATCCTCAATTCACCGGGCCCCAGATCGGACAGGAGGATCTTCCCGGTGGCCGTAAATGGCGCCGGCAGACGCATACCGATCCGAAACGTGTGTCCAAGCGGCTGAGCCGAGTTGCGACAGCCGATGTAAACGACTTCGCCACCCTCGCGGACGGTGAGGGTCACCGTGTAGGGATCGAGGTCGTGGCGCTGGGCGAGATGGTCGTTGAATGTCGATACGATATCGAGGTGCGACAGAAAACCATTCGCCCATCTGAGCGAGTGAGGTCCAATACGCAGGGTTCCATCGGCAGATCGCGCCAGAAGATCAAGCTCAGTCATCACCGCAAGCAAGCCATGCGCGCTGCTTTTGGGTAAATCCAGAAATCGTGTCAGCTCGGCGGCTGTAAGGTCCCGCGGGGAACCTGCCACAAGATCCAGAATACGCACGGCGCGTCTGAGTGCCGGTACAGTGTCTGATATTTGCGACGATTGTTGATCTTCAGCCATGCACCTTCCTTGACACAATTGGCCGCTTTGGCCCATAGTTCATTCTAATGATTCAAGTTCAATTAGTTGAACTCTAGTGCGGGAGAGGTCGATGATCAAGCTAAAAAATGCGGCGCTGTTGCGTGATGCCTGCCTGGTGAATGGTCGCTGGCTGAAAGCTGCGGATGGCAAGACGATTGCGGTGGAAAATCCCGCCGACTCGATGATCATCGGTCACGTTCCTTCATTGTCGGCAGATGAGGTTGAAGCTGCAGTCGAGGCAGCAGGCAAGGCATTTTCCGAGTGGAGCCGCCGGGCCGCGAAGGACCGCGCTGCCATATTGCGTCGATGGTTTGATCTCATGGTGGCAAACGCTGACGATCTTGGTGCGTTGATGACTGCCGAGCAGGGAAAGCCGTTTGCGGAAGCAAAGGGCGAAGCCCTTTATGCGGCATCTTTCGTGGAATGGTTCGCGGAGGAAGCCAAACGTGTTTATGGCGATACCATTCCTTCGCCGACCACGGACAAGCGCATTACCATCCTGAAGCAGCCGATCGGTGTCTGCGCCGCGATCACGCCATGGAACTTCCCGGCCGCGATGATCACCCGCAAGGCGGCCCCGGCACTTGCCGCAGGCTGCACGATGATCGTCAAACCAGCTGAGCAGACCCCTCTTACCGCACTTGCTCTGGGTGTTCTCGCCGAAGAAGCGGGCGTTCCCGCCGGTGTCTTCCAGGTGGTGACGGGCGCCGCACGCGATATCGGCAAGGTGTTTACCGAAAGCGACACGGTGCGAAAGATCTCCTTTACCGGATCGACTGAAGTCGGTCGTCTGCTGATGGCGCAATCGGCCCCGACGATCAAGAAACTGTCGCTGGAACTTGGTGGCAATGCGCCTTTCATCGTCTTTGATGATGCCGATCTGGATGCGGCCGTTGAGGGCGCGATCGTTTCGAAATACCGCAATGCCGGACAGACCTGCGTGTGCTCCAACCGGATCTATGTCCAGGATGGTGTTTACGACGCATTCGCGGAAAAGCTGGTCAAAAGGGTCGAAAGCCTGTCCGTCGGTGAGGGCACCGAACCTGGTGTTCTGATCGGTCCACTGATCGACCAGGATGCCGTGGCAAAGGTCGAGGATCACGTTGCTGATGCCCTTGGCAAGGGAGCAAAGATCGTCACCGGTGGAAAGCGCCATGCTCTTGGAGGCACATTTTACGAACCAACGGTTCTGACTGGTGCAACCCAGGCCATGAAGGTTGCCCGTGAGGAGACCTTTGGACCCGTCGCCCCGCTCTTTCGGTTCGGGACGGAAGACGAAGCGGTCGCCATGGCGAACGACACCGAATTTGGTCTGGCAGCCTATTTCTACACCGAGAATGTCCGCCGGACATGGCGTGTCGCAGAAGCGCTCGAATACGGCATGGTGGGCCACAATACAGGCCTCATCTCCAACGAAGTCGCACCATTCGGTGGCGTGAAGCAGTCCGGCTTGGGCCGCGAAGGCTCGCACTACGGCATCGATGAATATCTTGAAATCAAATACCTGTGCTCGGCCATCGGCTGAGATCACGCTGGGAGGATCAGATGACCATCAACCCTTTCGAATTCCGTACCGTTCCCTCCATGCAGTTTGCCTGGGGTGGCGCCCAGCGCCTCGGAGAGATTCTTTCCGGCAGGTTTCAGGCGCGCAAGGCGCTGTTGATTACCGATGCAGGTCTCATCAAGGCCGGCCTCATCAAGCCGATTGCTGACGCCCTTGCGGCCAGCGGCTTTAACGTCACGATCTTCGACAAGGTCGTTGCTGATCCGCCAGAGCATATCGTTGCCGACTGCGTCGAGTCCGCAAGACAGATCGGAGTCGATATCGTCATCGGTCTTGGCGGGGGCTCATCGCTCGATATCGCCAAGCTCGTGGCTGTCCTTCTGGTCTCCGACCAGACGCTTGCCGACATGTACGGGATCGGCAACGTAAAGGGATCACGCCTGCCGCTCGTGCTGGTGCCGACCACGGCCGGTACAGGTTCGGAAGTCACAAACATCTCGATCATCACCACGGGCGAAACCACCAAGATGGGGGTCGTTTCCCCGCAGCTTTACGCTGATTTCGTTCTTCTGGATGCTGAACTGACGGTGGGACTGCCGCAGGTCCATACGGCTGCCACCGGTATCGATGCCATGGTGCATGCCATCGAGGCTTACACCAGCAAACACAAGAAGAACCCGCTATCAGATGCTCTGGCGCGCGAGGCACTACGTCTGCTCGGTGCAAATCTGATCGCCGCCTGCAAGGACGGCACCGACCGGAAAGCCCGTGAAGGCATGCTTTTGGGTGCGACATTGGCAGGTCAGGCTTTCGCCAACTCACCGGTGGCCGCCGTGCACGCGCTCGCTTATCCGCTGGGCGGCCATTATCACGTGCCACACGGGCTTTCCAATGCCCTGATGCTGGGGCCGGTTTTACGCTTTAACGCGAAGGCTGCAGCGTCGCTTTATGCGGAGCTTGCCGACGTGCTGGGTGTTCCGGGTGAAGGGGATGCGGCAACCCGTTCGGATGCGTTCGTTCAGCATATGGAAACGCTGATGGACGAAAGCGGCGCGCCGCGACGTCTGCGCGATGTCGGCGTGACGGACAACACGCTCGCCATGCTTGCGTCCGACGCAATGAAACAGAGCCGGTTATTGGTCAATAATCCAGTCGAAGTCCGCGAAGAGGATGCGCTTGCGCTCTATCGCGAGGCGTTCTGACCCATTTCTTACAGCAATATCTTCAGTCCCAAGGGAGGAAAACGAGTGACCGATATCAGACTTTACATGCTTCAGTCGGGTACGCTGAAATGCAAGGTACACAACATCAAGATGAACCAGGGGAACGGTGCAGACTATGAGATCCCCGTTCCGTTTTTCCTGATTACCCATCCGGCCGGGCACACCGTGATCGACGGCGGCAACGCGATTGAAGTTGCAACAGATCCGCGTGGCCATTGGGGCGGCATCTGCGATGTCTATTGGCCAGTACTGGACAAGGACCAGGGCTGCGTTGACCAGATCAAGGCGCTTGGTTTCGATCCGGCCGATGTCAAATATGTTGTGCAGTCGCACCTGCATCTCGATCATACCGGCGCCATCGGTCGCTTCCCCAACGCAACCCACATCGTGCAGCGCTCTGAATATGAGTATGCCTTTACGCCCGACTGGTTTGCTGGCGGCGGCTATATCCGCAAGGACTTCGACAAGCCGGGTCTGAAGTGGCAGTTCCTCAACGGTACGCAGGACGATTATTACGACGTTTACGGCGACGGCACGCTCACCACGATCTTCACGCCCGGTCATGCACCCGGCCACCAGTCCTTCCTGGTGCGCCTGCCAAACAGCAAACCGCTTCTCCTGACGATCGATGCTGCCTACACACTGGACCACTGGGAAGAGAAGGCTTTGCCTGGCTTCCTTGCCTCGACCGTTGACACGGTCCGTTCTGTTCAGAAGCTCCGCACCTATGCCGAAAAGCATGATGCAACAGTCGTCACCGGCCATGACCCTGACGCCTGGGCGAACTTCAAGAAGGCTCCCGAATTTTACGCGTAAATAGAACGCGCAAGTCAACGGCCAGATACGGCGAGGTTGCATGCAGCCTCGCCGATTTTTATCATGTGAGCCAAGGGCACCGAGTCGAGCGGGACCGTGTATTTCGGCGCATCGGCCTTTTCCGGATATACGCCTTCGTTCAAGTCGCTCGCGTTGTCGCTTCGAATGCCTGAAAGCTATCCTCTAGCTGCGCGAGTGTGCTCATACGGCGTTTTTCGCCCCGGCGTTACGTTGAGCCATCGGGGTTCGGGCTGACAATTTGCCAATACCGGATGGCTTAGAGTGAACTTGTCTCTTTGATCCAAACTGTCTGCAAATCGAGCAGATTATGGCGCTCACTTAGCGTTCCCCACGTGTCGGGCAAGCCATGCTCCCCAAAACAGGCTTGCAAAAAACCGAAGCGGTTCGTTGAAACCAACGCCCTCCAGCAACGAAATGACCTCGTCTTCCGATCGGGGTGGCTCCGCGCCCTGCAGAATCTTGCCCATTTTGGTCTGGACCTCTTCAGGCCCGGCGCCGTTCATACGCCAGCGTGCTGCCCAGGCTGCCATGAGCAGGGGCTGAGACGCATATGCCCGATAATTCCCCGCCACAATCAGGGGCGCGTCAGGATACAGCCGCATTGCAATCTGCGCCAGAACATCCTGCTTTGCGGCGTTCCCTGGCAAATGGTGCAGCACGCCGATCATGATTGCAGCGTCAAACGATGGAGCTCTATCCAGATCGGAGACGGTTCCGAGGACGGTCTCCACCCGGTCAGACACTTCGGCCCTGACCAGATGATCGCGTGCAAGGTTGAGCATCGGTGCTGAAGGATCGACGGCGACAAAGGACCATTGCGGTTCCAGCCGAGCGGCGGCGATGATTTCGCCCGCCGTACCGCCAGCCCCGACAACCAGCACCCGTGCCGCCGTTCCTTCGCCCAGAGCTGCAGACAGCATGCAGGCGGAAAGCTCGTGGCAGGCGTCATATCCGGCCAGCGCTATCCTACTTTGTCGTGCGTATTCCCCTGCGCGGGAGGCGTCAAATTTGGCTGCAGAATCCTGTGTCATGCTGTCTCTTGTCTGTTTCGACGTGCTGGCGTGCTTCGCTCAGGGAGGATACAAGATTTGCGATCAGGAAAGGGAGGAAATACATGACTGAAAGTTCAGATTCCGGGCGAAAACATGATCGGTTGACGGCTTTCCTGAAAGCCTTTCATCTTGGCGCATCACGTTGCGAT
>Ga0308171_1004497_pt1 | contig 11392 bp, 10 predicted proteins | sample PhyGR1_FD_202135 | JGI IMG/M metagenome (GOLD analysis project Ga0308171, IMG submission 202135) | Phyllosphere microbial communities from UC Gill Tract Community Farm, Albany, California, United States - DLSLSG.R1 | ecosystem: Host-associated > Plants > Phyllosphere > Unclassified | place: USA... | reverse complement strand
ATCGCCGTAGAAGCGGATCAGCTGGCTCAGCAGCTGGGTGGACAGCATCGGTTCGCCGTCCTGTTCCTGGTCGGCGATGATCTGCAGCAGGACCGAGCGGGTCAGGTCGTCGCCGCTCTTGGCGTCGCGGACCTCGAAATCTTCGCCATCCAGAATCAGCTGGCGCACATCCTCGATGGTGATGTAGCTGGAAATCTCGGTGTCGTACAGCCGACGATTCGGATACTTCTTGATAATGCGGGTCGCCATGAAGCGGTCACTCATCACAGTAAGCGCGCAGCATGGCGCAGTGCAGCAGCCTATGCAACCGCCAGGGGTACCAAGGGCCCGCATTTATGTTGCGCAACATGACGTGCAGCAAAAACGGCTCGGCGGCAGCGCCGGGCCTTACCAGCCCATGTGGTGGCCGCCGTTGATGTCCAGGTTGGAGCCGGTGATCCAGGCCGCTTCGTCGTTGACCAGGAACGCCACCGCGTACGCGATCTCCTCCGGCTTGCCGAGGCGGCCGGTGGGGATGTCGGCGATGATCTTGGCGCGCACTTCCTCCGGCACCGCCATCACCATGTCCGTGGCCACGTAACCGGGCGAAATCGTGTTGACGGTGATGCCGAACCCCGCGTTCTCGCGTGCCAGCGAGATGGTGAAGCCGTGCATGCCCGCCTTCGCGGCGGCGTAGTTGGCCTGGCCGTACTGGCCCTTCAATCCGTTGATGGAGCTGATCTGGATGACCCGGCCCCAGCCGCGGCGGCGCATGCCTTCAATCACCGGACGGGTGACATTGAAGACCGAATTGAGATTGGTGTTGATCACATCGTGCCACTGGTCGGCACGCATCCGGTGGAAGGTGGTATCGCGGGTGATGCCGGCATTGTTGACCAGGATCTCGACCGGGCCCAGCGCGGCCTCCACTGCCTGCACCATCGCCTCGGCCGTTTCCGGATCGGCGACATCGCCGGGGAAGATCGCCACCTCGCAGCCGCGGGCCAGCATCCGTTCGCGCCATGCCAGGGCCTTGGCTTCGTCACGGTAGTTGGTGGCGACCCGATGGCCCTGGTCGGCCAGCCGCTGGCAGATGGCGGTACCGATGCCGCCGGTGCCACCGGTGACCAGTGCAACGCGAGATGTCATGAGCAGCTACTCCGAACGGCAGGGCCAACAAGGGGGGAAGGGGATTCTGCAACATCGGCGGGCGCAGCGGCAGTCCCTGCGCCGCTGCCGGGCAGCCGGATGTCGCCCGGTGGCAGGCGCGCGGGCTCGAAGCGCGCGGCGGCCTGCTGCAGCCAGCCGGCCGCATCGCAGGCCTCGGCCGTGGCGAAAGGCATCTGGCCCAGCTGGTGCCAGGCCCGACGCAGCGCCGGCAGCGGCTGGCCGGGATCCAGCGCGTCGGCACCGTCGGATTTGGACAGCTTGCGCCCCTGCGCATCCAGCAGCAGCGGCAGGTGCAGGTAGCGCGGCGTCGGCAGCTGCAAGGCCTGCTGCAGCAGGATCTGGCGGGGCGTGGAATCGAGCAGGTCGGCGCCGCGCACCACATCGGTGATGCCCTGGTCGCCGTCATCGACCACGACCGCGAGCTGGTAGGCCCAGTAACCATCGGCGCGGCGCAGCACCACATCGCCCACCTGTGCATGCACGTCCTGCTCGATCGTGCCGCGCAGGCCGTCGTGGAAGCGCACCACGCTGCCCGGGGGCACGCGCAGGCGGATCGCAGGCTGGGCGCGCTCGGTGCGGGCCACGCAGTGGTGGTGGATGCCGCCCTGGCCGGCCAGTTCGCTGCGGCTGCAATGGCAGGCGAACGCGGTGCCGTCGCGCAGCAGGCGGTCGATGGCCTGCTGGTAGCGCGCACCGCGTTGGCTCTGGTGGACCACGTCGGCATCGCTGGTGAGCCCCAGCGCGTCCAGCGCGGCCCGCTGCGCGGCAACCGCGCCGGGCACGGTGCGCGGCGGATCCACGTCTTCGATCCGGACCAGCCAGTGGCCCCGGGCGTGGCGCGCGAGCAGCCAGCTGCCCAGCGCCGCCAGCAGGGAGCCGGGGTGCAGCGGGCCGGTGGGCGAGGGCGCAAAGCGCCCGCGGTAGGGGGTGGAGGTCATGGACTATGAATCGTCGGTCAGGTTGCGACTTGAATTCAACATGAAGGCACCGCAGATTTGCACTCAATACCTCTCATCGAGCTTCCCTTTCCCATGTTCAGTCGCATTGCGCTTTTCCTTCTGACCAACCTGGCGGTGCTCGCCCTGGCCAGTGTCGTGATGTCGCTGCTGGGAGTGGATTCCCGCAGTATGGGCGGCCTGCTGGTGTTCGCGGCGATCTTCGGCTTCGGCGGTTCGATCATCTCGCTGCTGCTCTCCAAGTTCATGGCCAAGCGCGCCACCGGCGCGGTGGTGATCAAGGAGCCGCGCAACCAGACCGAGCGCTGGCTGCTGGCCACGGTGGAGCGCCAGGCCCGTGAAGCCGGCATCGGCATGCCGGAAGTGGCGGTCTACGACGGCCCGGAGATCAACGCCTTCGCCACCGGCGCCAACCGCAACAACGCGCTGGTGGCCGTTTCCACCGGCCTGCTGCAGAACATGAGCGAGGACGAGGCCGAGGCGGTGCTGGGCCATGAGATCGCGCACGTGGCCAACGGTGACATGATCACCATGGCGCTGCTGCAGGGCGTGCTGAACACCTTCGTGATCGTGCTGGCCCGCGTGGTCGGCGGCGTGATCGACAGCGCGCTGTCGGGCAACCGTGAAGGCGGCGGGCGTGGATTTGCCTACTTCATCATCGTGTTCGCGCTGGAGATGGTGTTCGGCCTGTTCGCGACCATGATCGCGATGTGGTTCTCGCGCCATCGCGAGTTCCGCGCCGATGCGGGCGGTGCGCACCTGGCCGGCCGCCAGAAGATGATCGCCGCGCTGGAACGCCTGAAGCTCAACCACGGCCAGAGCACGCTGCCGACCCAGGTGGCTGCGTTCGGCATCGCCGGTTCGACCGCCAAGAAGCTGTTCATGAGCCATCCGCCGCTGGATGAGCGGATCGCCGCGCTGCGCGCCGCCAACACCACCACCGCGGTCTGACCGCTGGCCGGGCCGCTGGCCAGGCCCACCGCAGCAATGAAAACGCCCGGCCTGTGCCGGGCGTTTGCATATCGGCAGGGCGGGCAGGGCGGGCAGGGCGGCGGCACCGGGCCGGGAAACAGAAACGGCGCCCGAAGGCGCCGTTTCCGGGGTACAGCGGAGGGGGTCGATCAGAACTTGGCGTCGAACTCGGCCGCGTAGCCGGTGTTGACCAGCACCTTCTGCAGGGCGTCGCTGACCTTCACGTTGCTGGCCACGATCTGCTGGGTCTCCGGACCACGGCTGTCCATCCGGGCCGGGGTGGCGCCCTTGTAATCGCAGACGCGGCCACCGGCTTCACGCACCAGCAGCACGCCGGCGGCGATGTCCCAGGCCTTCACGCCGGCTTCGAAGTAGGCATCGGCACGGCCACAGGCCACGTAGGCCAGGTCCAGCGCGGCCGAACCGGTGCGGCGCACGTCTTCGGCCTGGACCAGCAGGGCGTCCACCGCCTTGAGCTGGGCGCTGGCGCGCTGGCGCTCGCGCGGGGCGAAGCCGGTGTGGATCATCGTGCCGGCCAGGTCCTTGCGGTCGGACACGCGGATGCGGCGGTCGTTGAGCACGGCGCCGGCACCGCGGCTGGCGGTGAACAGTTCATTGCGGAGCGGGTCGAAGATCACCGCGTCGATCGGCTCGCCGTTCTCGACCAGGGCGATGGAGACGCAGTAGTGCGGGAAGCCGCGCAGGTAGTTGCTGGTGCCGTCCAGCGGATCGATGACCCACATGTACCGGTTGACCGACTGCACGCCGCCTTCCTCGCCCATGATCCCGTACTCGGGATAGGCGCGCTTGAGTTCCTTGACGATGACCTTTTCCGCATCCGCATCGACTTCACTGGCATAGTCCATGCGCCCCTTCTGCACGACGTTCAACGCCTCGAGCTTGTTGATGTTGCGCAACAGGACGTTGCCGGCGAGGCGGGCGGCCTTGACCATGACGGTGACGGCGGGTTTCTGCATGGCGAAAAGCTCCCGTAAAGGCAGAGTAGGGGTTTGGCGGGGGAAAAGAGCGGTCCCGGCGCAGAGGCCGGTCGCGCAGTTTACCATCTGTGGCTGTCCTGCTCGCGTTTGGCCTGTTCATGTCCATTGAAACCGCTCCTTCCCGCATCCGTTTCGTCCTGGTCGGCACTCAGCACCCCGGCAACATGGGCGCTGCCGCGCGCGCCATGAAGACCATGGGCCTGGCCCGGCTGGTCCTGGTCGCCCCGGAAAAGCCGCTCGATGAAGAGGCCTTCCGCCGTTCGGCCGGGGCCGAGGACGTGTTGGGCGATGCGCCCGTGGTGGCCACCCTGGCCGAAGCCGTGGCCGACTGCCGCTTCGTGCTGGGCTGCACCGCGCGCTCGCGCCGGGTCCAGCTGGAGGAGCTGTTGCCGGCGGTGGCTGGCCAGCGGGCGCTGGCCAAGGCGGCCGAGCCGGCCGAAGTGGCCTTCGTGTTCGGCCGCGAGCGTACCGGGCTGACCAATGAAGAACTGCAGCTGTGCCATGCCGCGGTGCACATCCCGTCCGACCCGGCGTTCAGTTCCTTGAACCTGGCCGCGGCCGTGCAGGTGCTGGCCTATGAACTGCGGATGGCGATCCTCGGCGCCGCCGATGCGCCGGTCGCCGCGCCGGCCGACCCCGGGTTCGGCGAAGCGCCGGCCAGCCACGCGCAGGTTGAAGGCCTGTTCGGCCAGCTCGGCGATACGCTCGATGAGATCGACTTCCACAAGGGCCGTGCCCCGGAATCGGCGATGCGCAAACTGCGCCGGCTGTTCCTGCGCACGGAATTGAGCGAGCAGGAAGTGCGGCTGCTGCGCGGCATCCTGTCCGATGCCCAGCGGATGGCGAGATTGGCGACCGGCAAGCTGTAATAGGCTGACGCAGTTCTCACTTTTTGAGTTAGGCTGTCCCCGTTCCTTGGGGGGAGTGACGGGGTTGTCGAGACTGCAAAGGCTGCTGCAGCGCGCACTGCTGTGCCTGGCCATCGCCACGATGGCCGGGACTGCGTGGGCTGGCCCTGCGCATGTGCTGGTGCTGGGCCGGATCAGCGACGACCCCAAGTCACACTATGCGCAGCTGCAGCCGTTGCTGGATTACGTCGTCCCGCGCATGCGCGAGGTCGGCATCACCGAAGGGCGCATCCTGATGGCCCGCGATGCCCAGCAGATGGGCAGCTATCTGCGCCGCGGCCAGGTCGACTGGGTCACCGAAACGGCGGGCACTGCGGTGGCGCTGGGCCTGCGCAGTGGCGCGCAGCCGTTGCTGCTGACCGAACGCAGCGGCGTGCGCGATTACCACACCGTGTTCTTCGTCCGCCGCGACAGCCCGCTGCGGACCCTGGAAGATCTGCGCGGGCATACCCTTGCGCTGCAGAACGTGGCCTCCACCAGTGCCTATCTGGTGCCGGTGATGACCCTGCTGCAGCACGGGCAGATGCCCGAGATACTGTCCTCGGCGCACGATCAGGCCGCGCCGGACACGGTTGGCTATGTGTTCGCGCGTTCAGAACTGAACATCGCCACCCTGGTGCACAAGCGGGTGGTCGATGCCGGGGCGGTCAGCAATCTGGACTGGTCCGATGGCCGGCGCATCCCGGCCGGCTTCATCCGCGATTTCCGCGCCATCCATCGCACCGAGCCGTACCCGCGTGCGATCGAGATGGTGCGTGCCGGGCTGGATCCGGCGGTGCGCGACCGCCTGCAGCAGGTCCTGCTGGAGGCCGCGACGGATCCGCAGGCGCAGGACGCCTTGCAGAAATTTTTTGGTACTTCCGGGTTCCACCGCGTGGATGCGCAGATGCAGCACCGGCTGGATGAATTGAAACAGGGATTGACACGCGTGCGGATGGAAGTGGAATGAGGCGGTTGGGTTCCGGAATGCAGGCACGCTTCGTGCTGGCGATGGGCGGTGCCATGCTGGTCGTGGTGGCGATCCTGGCGGTCGTGCTGGGGCGGCAGGCGACGATGCAGGACGAGGTCAAGCACCTCAGCGGCAACGTCATCCACGATCTGTTCGACCGCAGCGTACGCAGCCGCGGTGAAGCGCTGGCGCGCGAGCTGGCCGATGCACTGGCCAACCCGCTGTACTACAACGATCTGGAGCAGGTCGGTGCGCTGGTACGCAATACCTCGCGGCAGCAGGTGGTGCGCTATGTGCTGGTGTTCGATGCCGACGGTGCGCTGATCCACGACGGCTCGGTGGAGGTGCTCGGCTTCGGCCAGCCGATGTCCGATCCGCTCGCGCCGGGCGCGGTGGCGGCGCGTTCGCTGGTGGTGCAGCAATCGCCCAAGGTGCTCGACAACGCGTTGCCGATCATGGTCGGCAACCAGCGCGTCGGCGGCGTCCGCGTCGGCATGGCGCTGGACGATGTGCAGGTGATGGAGGCGCGTGCCAACCAGACCCTCGGTGAGCGCCTGCAGCAGGTCGGCAAGCGCCACCTCGGCTGGCTGCTGCTGATGCTGGGCCTGCTGATCGGCATTGGCGTGGCGGTGATCATCTACGTGCAGCGCACCCTGGTCACCCCGATCCGCTGGCTGGCCGGCGCGGCGCGCCAGATCGAAGCCGGCGATTACAACCTGCAGCTGCGGCAGAGCGACCGTGGCGACGAAGTCGGCGAACTGGTGCGTGCGTTCGGCCGGATGAGCGAGGCGATCGCCCGGCATGACCGCGACGTGCGCCACATGGCCTATACCGATGCGCTGACCGGGCTGACCAACCGGCTGGCCTTCCGTGAGGCGCTGGACCACCGTTTGATGGCCGCGCGCGCCTCCGGCCAGCGGCTGGCGCTGCTGTTTGCCGATATCGATGATTTCAAGCGGGTCAACGATACCTTCGGCCACGAGGCCGGCGATGAGGCGCTGCTGCAGTTTGCGCAGCGGATCAGCGCCGGGGTGGCCCAGGCCGGTGGCGATGAAGCCCTGCTGGCGCGGTTCGGGGGGGACGAGTTCGTGATCCTGATCGGCGAAAGCGATGTGGCCGCCGGGGCCCGGCAGCTGGCCGAGATCCTGGTGCGTGAGCTTGGCCAGCCGCTGGTGGTGCAGGGCCGCGAACTGTTCCTGGGCACCTCGATCGGCGTGACCCTGTTCCCCGATGATGCCGCCGACGCGACGATGCTGCTCAAGAACGGCGATATCGCGATGTACCAGGCCAAGGTCGCCGGCAAGAACTGCTACCGCTATTACAGCCGTGCCATGGACCATGCGGTCGAGCGCCGCGTGCACATGGAGCAGGAGCTGCGCGGTGCGTGGGAGCGCGGCGAGCTGCGGCTGGCCTACCAGCCGATCTTCCGTGCACGCGACCGGCGCATGGTCGGGGTCGAGGTCCTGCTGCGCTGGCAGCATCCGGTGCTGGGGACGATTCCGCCTTCAGTGTTCATCGAAGTGGCCGAGCAGAGCGGGCTGATCGAGGTGATCGGGCCCAAGGTGCTGCGCGCGGCCTGCATGGAGGCCATGCAGTGGCCCCGCGGCAGCGATGAGGAAGGCCTGTTCGTCTCGGTGAATGTCTCGCCGCGCCAGCTGCGCGGCGGCGAGCTGCCGCGGCTGGTGGCCGAGTGCCTGAGCGATTCCGGGCTGCCGGCCTCGCGCCTGCACCTGGAGCTGACCGAGACGGCCGTGATCGGCGATGAAATGCTGGCCGCGCAGCTGCTGGACAAGCTGCACCGGACCGGTGTGAAGGTGTGGCTGGATGACTTCGGCACCGGGTTCTCGGGCTTGAGCCACCTGCGCCAGGTCCCGGTGGACGGGGTCAAGATCGACAAGAGCTTCGTGGCCGACATGCAGCGCAATCCCGATGATCTGGCGCTGACCACGGCGATCATCGCCATGGCCCACGCGCTGGGGATCACGGTGGTGGCCGAAGGCATCGAGCAGGAAGTGCAGTTCGACCTGCTGTGCCAGCGCGGCTGCGACCTGGCGCAGGGCTACTGGCTGAGCCATCCGGTCAATGCCACCGAAGTGGTGGCGTTGATCGAAGCAGGGGTCTAGCCCCGGGTGGGTCGCGGCCACGCCCGGCGGGGCGCCGCGGCCCGGCTCAGACCGGGCGCTTGCTGCTGTCGCCGGCGATCTCGCGGACCAGCTTGGGCACCAGGTAGCCGGACAGGCGCGCCATCAGCTGCGCATGCAGCGCCTTGGCGGTCTCATCGCTGACTTCGAAATGCGCCACGCCTTCCACGCGGTCGACCTGGTACAGGTAATAGGGCAGCACGCCCGCGGCGAAGCTGCGCTCGCTCAGCGCCTGCAGCGCCTCGATCGAATCATTGACCCCGCGCAGCAGCACCGCCTGGTTGAGCAGGGTGGCGCCGGCCGCGCGCAGGCGCGCCATCGCGGTATCCACCGCCGCATCGAATTCGTTGGCGTGGTTGGCATGGATCACGAATGCCACCGGCCACGGCAGCCCGGCCAGCCACTGCACCAGTTCATCATCCACGCGCTCGGGCAGCACCACCGGCAGGCGGCTGTGGATGCGCAGCCGGCGCAGGTGCGGGATCTGCTTCAACGCGTGGGTCAGCTCGACCAGTTTGTGGGTGGCCAGCGACAGCGGATCGCCGCCGGAGAGGATCACCTCGTCGATGTCCGGGTCCTGCGCGATCGCCTCCACCGCCTCGCGCCAGCCTTCGCGGGCCGCGTTCTCGGTGCCGTAATCGAAGTGGCGGCGGAAGCAGTAGCGGCAATTGATCGCGCAGCTGCCGGTGGTCACCAGCAGGGCCCGGCCCCGGTACTTCTGGATCACCCCGGTGGCCTTCTTGGCCAGGCCGTCGCCGACCGCATCCAGGCTGAAGCCGGGAACCACCTGCATCTCATCGGTGATCGGCAGGACCTGGCGCAGCAGCGGATCGTGCCGGTCGCCGTGGCGCATCCGGTCCACGAAGCCCTGCGGTACCCGCAGCGCGAACTGGCTGGCGGCCTCGGCCGAGACCTTCAGTTCGTCCGGGTCCAGGCCCAGCTGCTCCAGCAGCGCGCGCGGGTCGCGCACGGCCTGCCGCCACAGCTGCTGCCAGCGGGTGGGGGTGGGCAGGGGCGTGGCGGAAAGCTGCATGGAATGGGGGCCTGCGGTTATCATATGGGGCAGAAATATCGAGTCACCCCACCGGTAGCGGCGGGTCTTCCATTCTATCCGGCTCGCCGCGCCTGCGCGGCGTTTGCCCATTCAGGAGTTTCAGCATGGCCACTGTCGGCATGAACGACGTCAAGAACGGGATGAAAATCCTGGTCAACAATGAACCAGCGGTCATCACCGAGACCGAATACGTCAAGCCGGGCAAGGGCCAGGCGTTCACCCGCATGAAGTACCGCTTCATCAAGTCGGGCCGCGTGGTCGAAATGACCATGAAGGCGACGGACGACGTGGAGAAGGCGGACGTGGTCGATACCAACATGGACTTCATGTACAGCGACGGCGAGTTCTGGCACTTCATGGACCCGGAAACCTTCGAGCAGGTCCAGGCCACCAAGGCCGGCATGGGCGGCGCCGAGAAGTGGCTGAAGGGCGAGGAAGTGTGCATCGTGACGCTGTGGAACGGCGAGCCGATCTTCGTGCAGCCGCCGAACTTCGTCGAACTGAAGATCACCGAAACCGATCCGGGCGTCCGTGGCGACACCTCCGGCGGCGGCGGCAAGCCGGCCACCCTGGAAACCGGCGCGGTGGTGCGCGTGCCGCTGTTCGTCAACCAGGATGAAATCATCAAGGTCGACACCCGCTCGGGCGAATACTCCGCGCGCGCAGGCAAGTAATCCGGGCAGGCGGCAGCGCGGTGGCGCTGTCGCTCCCACGGTCCGCGCGGCGGATCGTGGGCCCTGACACCCGCACTCCGCCGCTTCGCGGCCGCCCCTGACCCAGGGGCCAGTCCTCCAGACGCATCGCGGTAGCCGTCCCGGCCTGGGACCGGTCTTCTGGAGGTTCGAGGTAGGCCCTGCCGTAGGCTGACCTGTTTCTCCCGCACAGTGAGCCCGCATGACCGACACCGCCCGCATTCCCGAAGCCTGTGACCTGTTGATCGAAGCCGGTTACGTGGTCCCGATCGAACCGCATGCGGTGGTGCTGGAAGACCATGCCGTGGCCGTGCGGGGCAGCGAGATCATCGCGATCCTGCCGCGTACCGAAGCGCGCGAGCGCTTTGCGCCGAAGCAGACCGTCTCGCGCCCGGAAGCGGCGCTGATGCCGGGCCTGGTCAACGCGCACACCCATAATCCCATGACCCTGCTGCGCGGCGTCGCCGACGACCTGCCGCTGATGGTCTGGCTGCAGCAGCACATCTGGCCGGTTGAAGCGGCGGTGATCGGCCCGGAGTTCGTTGCCGACGGCACCACCCTGGCGATCGCCGAGATGCTGCGCGGCGGCACCACCTGTGCCAACGAAAACTACTTCTTCTCCGACGTCCAGGCCGCCGTCTACAAGCAGCACGGGTTCCGTGCGCTGGTCGGCGCGGTGATCATCGATTTCCCGACGGCCTGGGCCAAGAGCGATGACGAGTACTTCGCCAAGGCCGGCGAGCTGCATGACCAGTGGCGCAACGATCCGCTGATCGGCACCTCGTTCGCCCCGCACGCGCCGTACACCGTCAACGACGCCAATTTCGAACGCGTGCGCATGCTGTCCGACCAGCTGGACATGCAGGTGCACCTGCACACGCATGAAACCGCGCAGGAAATCAGCGACTCGCTCAAGCTGCATGGCCAGCGTCCGCTGGCGCGCCTGGATCGCCTGGGCCTGGTCAACGACCGCCTGATCGCGGTGCACATGACCCAGCTGACCGAGGCCGAGATCCACCTGTGCGCCGAGCGCGGCGTCAGCGTGGTGCACTGCCCGGAATCCAACCTCAAGCTGGCCTCCGGGTTCTGCCCGGCCTGCGCCCTGCAGCGCGCCGGCGTGAACCTGGCGATCGGCACCGACGGCTGCGCCAGCAACAACGACCTGGACATGTTCAGCGAGAACCGCACCGCGGCGATCCTGGCCAAGGCCGTCGCCAACGACGCCACCGCGCTGGACGCGGCCACCACGCTGCGCGCGGCCACGCTGGGCGGCGCCCGCGCGCTGGGCTTCGGCGACCGCATCGGCTCGATCGAGGTCGGCAAGCAGGCCGATCTGGTCTGCGTGGACCTCTCCGCGCTGGAAACCCAACCGCTGCACCATGTGCTCTCGCAGCTTGTCTACGCCACCGGCCGCCATCAGGTCAGCGATGTCTGGATCGCCGGCCAGCCCAAGCTGGTCCAGCGCGAACTGGTCGGCATGGACACCGCGGCGATCGTCGCCAACGCCCGCCAGTGGCGCGAGCGTATCCGACACATCCGTGCTTGATGCACCAAGGATCCCCATGAACACCCC
>Ga0308171_1004496_pt1 | contig 11393 bp, 13 predicted proteins | sample PhyGR1_FD_202135 | JGI IMG/M metagenome (GOLD analysis project Ga0308171, IMG submission 202135) | Phyllosphere microbial communities from UC Gill Tract Community Farm, Albany, California, United States - DLSLSG.R1 | ecosystem: Host-associated > Plants > Phyllosphere > Unclassified | place: USA... | reverse complement strand
CACCCCGCACGCCCCTCCCCCTCCACCACCGCCTGCGGCGGCGGTCCCCCTCCCCATCGCTGCGCGACAGGGAGGATTGCGTCTGCCTCAAAATCCGATATTAATGTGATATCACTTTTAGAGGGGTGCCACCGATGTCCGATTCGCATCTGCCCATCAACGCCAGCCGGGAGAGCATCGCCTCGACCCGCAGCGGCTACCTGATGCTCATAGTATTCCTGGCGCTGCTCGTGGCGATCGTGTTCTGCGTCGTCACGCTGGCCAGCGGCGATCCGGGACCGGGCACGGTGCTGGGCTTCCTCGCCTTCATCCTCCCGGCGGTGATCATGAACGTTCTGATCCTGAGCGGCTTCTACATGATCCAGCCCAACCAGGCCGCTGCCGTCACCCTGTTCGGCAGCTACAAGGGCACCGATCGCACCCCCGGCCTGCGCTGGGTCTGGCCGTGGATGGGCAAGACGAAAATCTCGGCCCGCGCCAACAACGTCGTCTCGGAAAAGCTCAAGGTGAACGACCTTCGCGGCAACCCGATCGAGATCGCCACCAACGTCGTCTGGCGCGTCGCCGACACCGCGCAGGCGCTTTACGACGTGGACGACTACAAGGCCTTCGTGAACGTCCAGATCGAGGCCGCCGTGCGCTCGATCGGATCGCGCTACGCCTATGACGACGTCGAGGATGCCGAGATCACCCTGCGTGGCAGCCACGAGCAGGTGAATGCCGAACTGCGCACCGAACTGATCGCCCGCCTGCAGGTGGCGGGCATCACGGTGGACGAGTGCGGCCTCACTCACCTCGCCTACGCGCCAGAGATCGCCGGGGCCATGCTGCGCCGCCAGCAGGCCGAGGCCGTCATCGGCGCGCGGCGCAAGCTGGTGGAGGGCGCGGTGTCGATGGTCGAGATGGCGCTGGCGCAGCTCTCGGAAAAGAACGTGGTCGAACTCGACGACGAGCGCCGCGCGGCGATGGTCTCGAACCTGATGGTCGTGCTCTGCGGCGAGCGGGATACCCAGCCCGTCGTCAACACCGGCACGCTCTACTCGTAACGGCCCCGTGGCGTCTCCCGGCAAGAAGGCGTTCGCGCTCCGTCTCGATCCGGCGCTCTACGCGGCGCTGGAGCGGGCGGCGGCGGCGGACTTGCGCTCGGTGAACGCCGAAGTCGAAGTGCTGCTGCGCGAGGCCCTCGCCCGGCGCGGCGTCAAGGTCGAGGCGGGCGAACCGGCAAGGCGCGGACGTCCGCCGAAGGATGGAGACTGATCATGCTGCACAAGCTGTTCGAGAATGATCCGTGGTTCGCCCCCAAGCGCTACGGCTACGGCGCGGGGCTGCCGATCGCGTGGCAGGGGTGGGCGCTGCTGGCGGCCTACCTCGCCATTATCGTCGGGATCGCGCTGCCGGGGACCGGCGGCACGCTGGGCGCCCGGACAGCGTCGTTTGTCGGCGTGCTGCTGGTGACGGGCGTGTTCATGGTGATCGCCGCACGCCACACGCACGGCGGCTGGAAATGGCGCTGGGGCGGGGATTGAGGCGGTCCGTCGTCCCGGACTTGATCCGGGACCGCTGGCCGTGAACAGCCCATCTGTCGGCGCGCGCCGCCGGGGCTTCGACAAGCTCAGCCTGAGCGGAATTTAAAGACCTGCTCTCAAAACCGCTCAGCCTGAGCTTGTCGAAGCCCTGGCCGATAACGCCCGCCTAAAGACAGCCAGCGGTCCCGGATCAAGTCCGGGACGACGTGGAACATTACAACTTCGCGAAAACCGCCACCATCGCCTTCCACGCCCGATCCGCCTCGCCCGGATCGTAGGCAGGCGAATCCGGCACGCACCAGCCGTGGTCGGCGGCGTAGACTTCCACTTCGGCCGGGCGCTTCGCCGCATCGGCGGCCTTGCGCAGTTCGGTCTTCACCTCGGGCTGCTTGGCATCGTCATTGCGGGCGATGGCAAACAGATAGCTGGCCTTCGTCTTGCCCAGAACCCTGTGCGGACTGTCGGGCGCCTCGGTCACCAGCCCCGCGCCGTGGAGCGACACCGCCGCCTTCACCCGCCCCGGCACCGCCGCCGCCGTGCGCACGGTGAACGGCCCACCCATGCAGTAGCCGTTGCTGCCGATCCCGCGCTTCGTATCCACCGCGTCCTGCGTGTCGAGGAACGCCACGTAGGCCGTCGCATCGCGCGTGACCGCCTCGGGCGTGAGCATCGCACGCATCGGGCCGACTTTCGCCTGACCTTCGGGCGTGCGGTACTCGGCGAAGCTCTTCATCACCGGCGCCGGGCCGGAGCGGTAGTACGGGTTGACCACCAGGACAGCATAGCCCTGCGCGGCGAGATTGCGGGCCATGATCTTCTTGGCATGACGCAGGCCCGCTATGTCGGGCCACATCACGATGCCGGGATGCTTGCCTTTCCCCGGATGGACGAAGAACGCATCGCACACGCCGTCCGCCGTGGTGATCGAAACCATGCGCTCGGTCAGTTCGCCGCCGCTCTCCGCCGCCACCGCTCCGCACCCGGTCAGCGCGAGTCCGGCGCCCAGCACCGAGAACGCGCGGCGGTCCATGCGGGTGAAGTCGTCGGCGGTATAGTCGTCACACATGTGCTGGCCTTTCGCTGCTTTCCCGGCAGCCTAGCAGAGCTTCGCGCGACCTCAATCGCCGTTGAAGTTGAGTTCCAGATTCACCGCATTGGGATCGGCGAGGAACAACTGCCTGAGGCCGATGTGCGTCAGGTCGTTGAAGCGGTAGGCGAGACCGAGTTCGTCCAGCTTCGCGCGGGTCGCCTCGAAGCCGCTGCAGCGCAGGGCGACGTGATGGAAACCGTTGGTCGATTCGCCCGGCAGGTAATCGTCGTAGCGCCCCGGCGCGGTCGTGCGATCCACGAGATGGATGATCGGCAATCCCGCCGCGTCGCGCATCCAGTAGCCCGCCGTGCCAGCGCGGATCGAGGGGTTCTCGCTGCGGATCAGGCCGAGCACGCGTTCGTAGAAGGTGGCAGTGCCTTCGAGGTCGTCGGTCAGGATGTTGACGTGATCGATGCCGCTGACCTGCATGGTGCTCTCCCTTTGTTGGACAAGGAGTACCCACCCCTGCCCCCTCCCGCAAGCGGGAGGGGAATGAGAGCATCGTTCTTCGCCCTCCCGCTCGCGGGAGGGCCGGGAGGCTTGAGAGCGAAGTGAACTAGCCGGACGGGGTGGGCCTCAGCTCCGGAACACCACCGTCCGCGCTCCGTTCAGCAGCACCCGGTCCTCCAGATGCAGCCGCACCGCCTCGGCCAGCACGCGGCGTTCGATGTCGCGACCCTTGCGGACCATGTCCTCGGGCGTGTCGGAGTGCGTCACCGGCTCCACGTCCTGATGGATGATCGGCCCTTCGTCGAGGTCGGCCGTCACGTAGTGCGCGGTCGCCCCGATCATCTTCACCCCGCGCGCGTGCGCCTGGTGGTACGGCTTGGCGCCCTTGAAACCCGGCAGGAACGAGTGGTGGATGTTGATGCAGCGCCCCGACAGGAATGCCGCCATCTCGTCCGAGAGGATCTGCATGTAGCGCGCCAACACCACCAGTTCCGCCCGCGTCTCGTCGACGATGGCGCGGATCTGCGCTTCCTGCGCGGCCTTCTCGCCCTTGACCATCGGCAGGTGGTGGAAGGGAATGTCCCCCAGCATCAGCGTGTTGATCGCCTCGCGCGGGTGGTTGGAGACGACGCCGACGATCTCCATCGCGATCTCGCCGATGCGGTGGCGATAGAGCAGGTCCGCCAGGCAATGGTCGAACTTGCTGACCAGCAGCAGGACGCGGCGCGGCCGGTCGCGGCGCTGCATCGACCAGGCCATGCCGTATTCGTGCGCGATCGGACCGAAGCCTTCGCGGATGTCCTCGCGGTCCGTGGCGCCCGGATCGAAGGCCACGCGCATGAAGAAGCGGCCCTGCTCGAGATCGTCGAACTGCTGCGCCTCGGTGATGTTGGCGCCCATCTGCGCGAGATAGCCCGTCACCCGGGCGACGATGCCCGGGCGGTCGGCACACGAAAAGGCGAGGATCAGCGGCTCGGCCATACCCTTGCCCCTTACGCCGCGACGGCGCCGCGATTGGTCAGCGCGGCCTCGCTCTCGGCCATGAGCGCGGCGATGATCTCGGCCACCGGCTCCTCCTTGCCGACCATGCCGACCGACTGGCCCGCCATGATCGAGCCGCTCTCGACGTCGCCGTCGATGACCGCGCGGCGCAGCGCGCCTGCCCAGAAGTGCTCGATCTTGAGCTGCGCCTCGCCCATGTCGACCTCGCCCGCGTCCAGTAGGCGCGCGACTTCGATCTGCTTGGCGGTGAACTCCTCGGTGCCCTTGTTCTTGAGCGCGCGCACCGGGATTACCGGCAGGCGCGGATCGACCTGCACCGATGCCACCGCATCGCGGGCCGAGGCGCGGAAGAACGCCTTCTTGAACGCTTCATGGGCGATCGATTCGCTCGCGCAGGCGAAGCGGGTGCCGAGCTGCACGCCGGCCGCGCCCATTTCGAGGTATCCGGCGATCGCCTCGCCCCGGCCGATGCCGCCCGCGACGAACACGAGGTTGTCGGCGGCGAGGCTCGGCAGGATTTCCTGCGCCAGCACCGAGGTGGAGACGGGGCCGATGTGGCCGCCCGCTTCCGAACCCTCGATCACCAGCGCGTCCGCGCCCGAGCGCAGCAGCTTCTTGCCCAGCGCCAGCGTGGGCGCGAAGCAGATGACCTTGGCGCCATTGGCCTTGATCGCCTCGACGCTGCCCTTGGGCGGAATGCCGCCCGCAAGCACCACATGCGTCACGCCGTGCTTCGCGCAGACGTCGATCAGGTCGAACAGCATTGGGTGCATGGTGATGAGGTTCACGCCGAAGGGCTTGGACGTCAGCGCCTTGGTGGCGGCGATCTCGGTGTCGAGCAGTTCCGGGGTCATCGCCCCGCAGGCGATCACGCCGAAGCCGCCCGCATTGCTGATCGCGGAGACAAGGTTGCGCTCGGAAACCCAGGACATGGCGCCGCACAGGATGGCGGTCTCGGTGCCGAGGAATTCGCAGCCGCGCGCCATCAGCGCGGAAGTCTTGGTGAAGGCGGTCATGAAATTCCCATAGCCCGGATTTTTGTTCAGCCGTGCGCCATAGGGTGACGAGCCGCACCGCACAAGCGGCGAGCGACGGAACCAAATGGCGACAAGTTCGTTCAGGTGAGGCACAGTTACATGGAAATCAGGGGGTCATTTCCAACATGCAACACGACGACGAACCGCTGAATGCCGCAGCCACGACACCGTCGGGCCCGGAAGCGGTCGCCGCGCAGGGCGTAACGATCGACGAACATCTGTTCGAGGACATTCTGGATCTCGAAGGCGCGTTGCGGTTGAGTACGCAGGCCACCGCCGGTCTCGGCGCCCCGCGCGCCACGGAAATCGTGATGCTCGGCCGCAAGTTGCCCGAACCTTCAGCCGCGAAGATGCAGGTCCTTGCCGATGAAGTGCGCAAGGCCACGCAGGCCGGTGATCTGGCGCGGGTCCGCGAGTGCCATCTGCGCGTCATCGACACACTGGTTTCGCTGCGCACGACGTGCTGGACCGTAAAATCCGAAGAATAGATCAAGTTTCATCGACTTTCCCGATTACTCTTACATGTTCGTATAGCTTCTCCGCCTTGGCGGGCTTCGTTAGGTCTACAGCAGAGCCGCCAAAGGGCAGCACACGCCAATCCATGACCACAGGCCCATGACCAAAGGAGAGCCGACATGCACGGATCCAACTCAGACGAGCCCAAGTGCCCTTACGGCCACGGCGCCGCTACCCCGCTGACCACGCAGTTCGGCGCTCCCGTCGTCGACAACTCCAACTCCTACACCGCCGGGCCGCGCGGGCCCCTGCTGATGCAGGACGTCTGGCTGATCGAGAAGCTGGCCAACCTCAACCGCGAAGTGATCCCCGAGCGTCGCATGCACGCCAAGGGTTCGGGCGCATTCGGCACCTTCACCGTCACCGGTGACGTCTCGAAGTACACCCGCGCGAAGTTCCTCGCCGAAAAGGGCAAGCAGACCGAGCTGTTCGCCCGCTTCACCACCGTCGCCGGAGAGCGCGGCGCGGCCGATGCCGAGCGCGACATTCGCGGCTTCGCGGTGAAGTTCTACACCGAGGAAGGCAACTGGGACATGGTCGGCAACAACACGCCGGTCTTCTTCGTGCGTGATCCCCGCCACTTCGCCGATCTCAACAAGGCGGTGAAGCGCGATCCGCGTACCAACATGCGCAGCGCGCAGAACAACTGGGACTTCTGGACCTTGCTGCCCGAGGCCTTCCACCAAGTCACTTACGTGATGGGCGATCGCGGCATCCCCAAGTCGTACCGCCACATGGACGGCTTCTCCAGCCACACCTACTCGTTCTACAACGAGGCGGGTGAGCGGTTCTGGGTGAAGTGGCACTTCAAGACCCAGCAGGGCCACGCGCACCTGACCGACGCCGAAGCCGCCGAAGTCGTCGCCGGCGACCGCGAGAGCAACCAGCGCGATCTCTACGAGGCGATCGAGCGCGGCGAGTTCCCGAAGTGGAAGGTCATGGTCCAGATCATGGACGAGGCCGAGGCCGAGACCTGCGGTTTCCACCCCTTCGATCTCACCAAGGTCTGGTCGCAGAAGGTCTATCCGCTGATCGAGGTCGGCATGATGGAACTGAACCGCAACCCGGAGAACTTCTTCGCGGACGTGGAGCAGAGCGCCTTCAGCCCGTCCAACCTCGTCCCCGGCATCGGCGTCTCGCCCGACAAGATGCTGCAGGCACGCCTGTTCGCCTATTCGGACGCGCAGCGGTATCGTCTGGGGGTCAACCACCACCAGATCCCGGTGAACGCGGCGCGCTGCCCGGTGTTCAACAACCACCGCGACGGCCAGGGCCGGGTCGACGGGAACTACGGCGGACTGCTGCACTACCACCCGAACTCGTTCGACCAGTGGCAGGGCCAGCCCGAATTCCGCGAGCCCCCCTTGCGCCTCTCGGGCGCTGCCGACTTCTGGAACTTCCGCGAGGATGACGACGATTACTACAGCCAGCCGCGCGCGCTGTTCCAGCTGATGGACGATGCGCAGAAGGAGCGCCTGTTCGGCAACACCGCCCGCGCTATGGGCGACGCGCCGGACTTCATCAAGCAGCGCCACATCGACAACGCCACCCGCTGCGATCCGGCTTACGGTGCGGGCGTGGCGGCTGCGCTGGGGATGAGCGTGAGCACCGAACTCTCGCCGGTGCCCGAACTGGCGGATTGACCTGACGGTCGAATGAAAAGGCCCCGTGTGCGGATGTCCGCGCACGGGGCCTTTTTCGTGCTTGTTCCGTCACCCTTTGACAGTCATCCCCGCGAAGGCGGGGACCCATCTGATGACCGTGCAACACGAGAGAACCGGAGATGGGTTCCCGCCTTCGCGGGAATGACTGTCAAAGGGTCGGTGCCCTACTTCGCCACCGTGAACGTCGTCGCCATGTCGGCCTTCGAACTGCCGCCGACCCAGACGTCGAAGGCGCTGTCATCCTGGACCCAGCCCCTGGTCGCCGCGCTCCAGTAGCGCAGGTCGTCGGCCGTCAGGGTGAACTGCATGTGCTTCGTCTCGCCCGGCGCAAGGGCGACGCGGGCGAACTTCTTGAGCTGACGCACCGGACGCGAGGACGTGCCCACGCGCTGGTGGATGTAGAGCTGCGCCACCTCGTCGCCCGCACGCTTGCCGGTGTTGGTGAGGTCGAACGACACCGTGACCGGCTCGCCCGGCTTCACCGAGGCGCGGTCCACCGCCAGCTTGCCGTAGGCGAACGTGGTATAGCTCAGGCCGTGACCGAAGGGCCAGGTCGGCGAATTGTCCTCGTTCCAGTAGCGCTTGTCGGCGCTTCCGGGCTGGTGCGAGGGCAGGTAGGCGTAAGTGTAAGGCGCCTGTGCCGCGCTGCGGATCCAGCTGAAGGGCAGCTTGCCGCCGGGATTGACATCGCCGAGCAGCAGGTTGGCGACGGCATTGCCGCCCTCAGAGCCGGGATACCACGCCTCCAGCACCGCGCCGGGCTTCGCGTCGCCAAGGCTCAGCGGGCGGCCGTTGACCAGCACTACGACCACCGGCTTGCCCGTGGCGATCACCGCGTCGAGCAGTTCCTGCTGATGGCCCGGCAGCCTGAGATCCGAGCGCGAGGCGAATTCGCCCGCCATGTTCTGCGCCTCGCCCAGCACCATGACCGCGACGTCGGACTGCTTCGCAAGCGCGATCGCCCTGGCCAGTTCCGCCTTCTCGTCGATCGCGGGATGCTCGCCGGGCTTGTTCATCGCGTCGAAAAAGGAGGGGTTCTTGCGGGTCGGCCATGCCGTGCCTGTCGCATATTCGACCTTCACGCCCGCACCCAGCTTGGCGCGCAGGCCTGCAAGGACGCTGACGCCCTCCGGCTTGTTGGAGGAGAACACCCAGGGGCCGAGCATGTCGTGGCCCGCATCGCCGAGCGGCCCGATCACCGCCACCGACTTGAGCTTGCTGCGGTCCAGCGGCAGCAGCCCGCCCGCATTGGCCAGCAGCACCGCCGACCGCTCGGCCGCGATGCGCGCGACTTCACGGTGGGCGGGATCGTCGAAGGTCCTGGGCACCGCCTTGGGATCGACATAAGGCTTGTCGAACAGGCCCAGGCGGTACTTGGCCTCGAGCAAACGCAGCACCGGGCCGTCGAGCGCGCTTTCGGCCACTTCGCCGCTCTTCACCGCATCGACCAGCGAAAGCATCGGCGAGGGATTGCTCGGGACCGTCATGGCAAGGTCCATGCCCGCCTCCAGCGCGCGCACCGCGGCCTGCTTCGGGCTGCCCGCCATGCCTTGCTTCTCCAGCGAATCGACGCCGTTGGCATCGCTCACCACGAAGCCCTTGAAGCCCCATTCCTTGCGCAGCACATCGGTCAGCAGCCACGTGTTCGCCGCCGCCGGAACGCCGTTGAGGCCCATATAGGCGCTCATGATGTTGCCCGCGCCGGCATCGAGCGCGGCCTTGAACGGCGGCAGGTAGGTGTTGCGCAGCTGGCTCTCCGACAAGTCCACCTCGTCGTAGTCACGCCCGCCGAAGGAGGCGCCGTAGCCGACGAAATGCTTGGGGCCGGACAGCACATGCCCCGGCGTGCCGATGGCACCGCCCTGGAAGCCGCGCACTTGCGCCGCCGCCATCGCCGCGCCGAGCACCGGGTCCTCGCCCGCGCCCTCGACCATGCGGCCCCAGCGCGGGTCCATGGTGATGTCGACCATCGGCGCGAAGGTCCAGTTGATGCCCACCGCGCGCGCTTCCGATGCCGCGACGGCCTGGCCGCGCTCGGCCGTCGCCGGGTCCCACGACGCGGCCATCGCGATCGGCACCGGCATGATCGTGTGCAACCCGTGGATCACGTCGTAGCCGATCAGCAGCGGAATGCCGAGGCGGGTCTTCTTCACTGCCAGTTCCTGCATCGCGTTGATGCGGACCGGATCGGTGACGAACAGCATCGAGCCGACCTCGCCCTTCGCGATCGCGGCGTCGATGTTCACCGCCGTCGCCTTCGGATTCGCCACGGTAGCGCCGCCGAAGTCGAAGTACTGGACGAGCTGGCCCGCCTTCTCCTCCAGCGTCATCCGCTGCAGCATCGCCTCCGCGCGCTCGCGTGCTTCCGCCTCTGTCACGACTTTCGCCTGCTTGGCCACGACCGGCGTGGCCGCCAGCGGAACGAGCGACGACGTCAGGGCCAAAGCGAGTACCATTCGGGAAAGGCGCAAGGTCGATTACTCCATTGGAATGCTGATCAGCATACTTGTGCACGCGCACTATCGCGGTTTCGCGTATTTGACAGCGCTGTATCCGACGCGCGGATAGCGGAAACGAAAAAAGGCGACGCTTGCCGCGCCGCCTTTCTCTAATCCTTCGCCGGTACGCGAGAGCGCCGCGATCAGGCGGCCGCGTCGAGCCCGTAAGCGGTGTGCAGCACGCGCACGGCCAGTTCGGTCTCATCGGTGTCGATCAGGACCGAGACCTTGATCTCGCTGGTCGAGATGGCGATGATGTTGATGCCGCGATCGGCCAGCGTCTTGAACATCGTCGCCGCAACGCCCGCGTGGCTGCGCATGCCCACGCCTACGACGCTGATCTTCGCCACGTTGCCCTCGGCGATCATGCGGTAGTAACCGATCGCCTCCTTGCGCTATTCCAGCAGCGCCTGCGCGCGGGCGAGGTCGGCCTGCGGGACCGTGAAGGTCACGTCGGTCTCGCCTTTGTCCTTGGCGACGTTCTGGATGATCATGTCGACGTTGATGTTCGAATCCGCGAGCGGCGCGAAGATCGACGCCACCGCGCCCGGACGGTCGGCGATGCGGGTCAGGGTGATCTTGGCTTCGTTCTTGTCGGCAGCGATGCCGGTGATCAGCTGGCGTTCCATGTCGCTTCCTTCAAGCTCTTCGTCACTGACGATCAGGGTTCCGGGGATGGTATCGGCGGCGGGCGCGTTCTCGTCGATGAACGAGGACAGCACCTGCACGCGCACGTTCTCCTTCATGGCGAGGGAGACCGAGCGGGTCTGCAGCACCTTGGAGCCGACCGAGGCCAGTTCCAGCATTTCCTCATAAGTCACCAGCGGCAGCTTGCGCGCCTTGGCGACGATGCGCGGGTCGGTGGTGTAGACGCCGTCGACGTCGGTGTAGATGTCGCAGCGGTCTGCCTTGACCGCCGCCGCCACGGCCACCGCCGAAGTATCCGAGCCGCCGCGCCCCAGCGTGGTCACGCGGTTGTCGGGCGAGACGCCCTGGAAACCGGGGATCACCGCGATCTGGCCCGATGCCATCGAGGCGATCAGCGCCTCGGCGTCGATGTCCTCGATGCGGGCCTTGGCGTGGGCGTCGTCGGTCTTGATCGGCACCTGCCAGCCCAGCCACGAGCGCGCCTTGCAGCCCATCGACTGCAGCGTCAGCGCCAGCAGGCCGGACGTGACCTGCTCGCCCGAGGCGACCACGACGTCGTATTCGGCCGGATCGTAGAGCGCATCGGCTTCACGGCAGAAGTTGACGAGGCGGTCGGTCTCGCCCGCCATCGCGGAGACGACCACGGCCACTTCGTGCCCGGCTTCCTGCTGGCGTTTGACGATACCCGCCACGCGCCGGATGCGCTCGGACCCGGCCATGGAAGTGCCGCCGAATTTCATCACGATACGTGCCAAGGCGCCGTTGCTCCCCTGCGTAAAAGACCCGCGCGGAGTGCGCGAGTGTGGATAAGAGTCGGCGGCGCTGTTAGGGGGGGATCATGGACAATGCAACTGCCTCTCTTCCCGCTTCGCGCGCAACAATCGATCCGAAGGAGGCCGCGCACTTCGGCGCCCTCGCCGCCGAGTGGTGGGATCCGAAGGGCACTTCGGCGATGCTGCACA
>Ga0308171_1004490_pt1 | contig 11410 bp, 7 predicted proteins | sample PhyGR1_FD_202135 | JGI IMG/M metagenome (GOLD analysis project Ga0308171, IMG submission 202135) | Phyllosphere microbial communities from UC Gill Tract Community Farm, Albany, California, United States - DLSLSG.R1 | ecosystem: Host-associated > Plants > Phyllosphere > Unclassified | place: USA... | reverse complement strand
CACATCCGTTACGACACCGGCAATGATGATCTGCTTGCGCCCGGTGGCCTTGATCGCCTTGACGAAATCTTCGTTGTCCCAAGCGTTGATCTGACCTGGGCGAGCGATGTACGGCGCGTCCGGGAACATCTCTTTCAACTCCGGAACCAGCGGGCCGTTCGGGCCTTGTTCGAAGCTGGTGGTGAGGATGGTTGGCAGGTCAAAGAACTTGGCCAGATCCGCCAGCGCCAGCACGTTGTTCTTGAACTCGTTCGGCGAGAAGTCCTGCACCAGCGAGATCAGACCGGTCTGGTGATCTACCAGCAGCACGATAGCGTCGTCTTTGTTCAGGCGGTTGTAGGTTGGAGTGGTCATGGTGTGCGTCCCTTTTCAAGTTTGAAGTTTTGTTGTTGCGTTCAAGTTGGGTACAGATTACTGACGCACAGCAAAGGGATAAATCGCTTGAAAAGGGTTACACCGTCCACTCAAACCGGACAATCCACTTCAATCGTAAAACGGCTCAACCAACGCCCGGCTGCCGACAAAGAAACTGTCCGCCACCAGGCGCAACGGTTGCAGATCCAGGTCGCTGGCCTTGTCGCTGATCAATTGCTGGAAGTGGCGATAGACCGCAGCGTACTCGCCCTCCTCCGATACGCTTTGCCGGACGCCGTCGATGCTCAGCACGGCACCGCCGTTGTCTAGGCGCAGGACGCCTTCGGCGCAGCGGATTTCGATGCTCCACAGTTCGTCGTGGCCATGGTCGAAATCGAACTCGACGCGAACGTCCAACTGCTGCGCATCGGACATTTTGATCGAGGCGGCAATCGGCGACTGGCAGTTGCTCGGCACGCGCAGTTCGGCGGCTTCGACAAACAGCGGCAGCGCCAGCAAGTGGGTGACGATCGACAGCGCGTTGATGCCCGGGTCGAAGACGCCGAGGCCGCCCGGCTGCCAGATCCATGCCTGACCCGGATGCCACTTGCGTACGTCTTCCTTCCAGTCGATCTGCACGCTTTGCAGGGTGCGGCTGGCCAACCAGTCACGGGCGGCGGCGATGCCCGGCGCATAGCGCGAGTGCCAGGCGAACAAAGCGCTGACGCCTTGTTCGGCGACTTGATCGATCAGGGCCATGGCTTCGCCCAATGTCGCACAGGGCGGTTTTTCCACCAGCACGTGCTTGCCGGCCGCCAACGCCTGTTGCACCAGTGCGAAGCGCCCTTGTGGCGGCGTGCAGAAAGCAATCGCATCGACGCTCGCGCCGTTCTCGAGCAGCTCGCCCAGCGACTGGAAGTTTTCCACGCCGACGCAAGGTTTGCCCTGGGTGGCGACCGCCACCAACTGGAACGCCGGGTTGGCGAGGATGGCGGGGACGTGTTGATCCTGGGCGATCTTGCCGTAGCCCACCAGGCCGAGACGAATCGGTTGCATTACAGACTCCTGTTGTTGTTTTGGTCTTTGCAGCGCAGCGGCAAGAGTACGTGTTTCTGCGCTCGCCTCCAATCGTCATACTATTTAAATCAAGTTTGGTCGCGGCGAACGCATCGCTTATTCGTCATTTCTTCTTACACCTTTTGTCGTCCGATCCCGCACCGCGCGGCGATCGGCAGCCGGCGATCAGCCTCAGTTTGCTATCATGCGGCGCTTTTACGGTTAACCCCTCGCCAGTCCTGCCGACTGGCGGGCTGCAAAAGGCGGTATTAGATGACGGCTTTGTTGACTCGCCGCAAGGTACTTGCGGGAATGGGCGTGCTCGGGCTCGGCCTGCTCGCCGGTTGCGACACCCGTGGCCAACTGTCGTACAAGTACGGCAAGGATCTGAGCGACAAGATCCTCGGACGCACCTTCAAGCTGAAGAACCCCGAAGGCGAAACCATGTCGCTGTCGAGCTTTCGCGGGATGATGCCGATGATCTTCTTCGGCTTCACCCAGTGCCCGGCCGTTTGCCCCACCACCCTGGCCCGCGCCGCGCAGATCAAGAAACTCATGGGCCGCGACGGCGACCGCCTGCAAGTGGTGTTCATCACCCTTGACCCTGAGCGCGACACGCCGCAGATCCTCGACGCCTACGTCAAAGCCTTCGATCCGAGCTTCGTCGCGCTGTACGGCACACTTGAGGAAACCAAGGCCACCGCCAAGGAATTCGACGTGTTCTACGAGAAAGTCCCCGCCGGCGACACCTACACCATCTCCCATACGTCCACCAGCTACGTCTACGACTCGCGTGGTGAGTTGCGCCTGGGCCTGTCCACTTCGCTGACAGCCCAAGAGTGCACGGAAGATTTGCTTACTGTTATGGAGGTCTGCTGATGCATCCCGTTCTGAATCACCTCAAACGCACCGTATGTGCACTGTCCCTGCTCGGCCTGGCCTTCCAGGTGTCGGCGCAGACCAAAGTCGACGATGCCTGGGTCCGTGCCACCGTGCCGACCCAGTCCGCCAGCGGCGCGTTCATGACCGTCACTGCCGACACCGACAGCAAGCTGCTCAGCGTTGCCTCGCCAGTGGCCAAGGACGTTCAGATTCATGAAATGAGCATGAAGAACGATGTGATGACCATGGGCCCGGTGAAGTCCGTTGAGCTGCCTGCCGGCAAAGCCGTGAGCTTCGACCCGAACGGCTACCACGTCATGCTGATGGGCCTGAGCGGTCAGTTGAAGGAAGGCGACAGCGTGCCGCTGACCCTGACAGTGGAAAACGCCAAGGGCGAGAAAGAAACCATTGAGGTCAAGGCACCAGTCCGCGCGCTGACCAACATGGGCGGCCACGATCACAGCAAGATGCATTGATCGCTGACGGAAAGACTGTTCGCCCGACACATAAACGGGGCGGCCTGATCGATGATCGGGCCGCCCCGTTTTTTATTGGCCGGAAGAAGGCTCACGCCGCTAAACCTGTGGGAGCGAGCCTGCTCGCGAAGGCGTCAGGTCAGTCAACTCATCTGTGGCTGAAACTCCGCTTTCGCGAGCAAGCTCACTCCTACAGTAGTTCCGGCTGATGCCCAATCCCTCAACTCCCCGCACCACCATGCGCCTCTTCAAAGAAGTAATCCTTCCAGCTCGCCGCCTTGTTTTTCAACACACCCAGTTCCTGCAATTTCTCGGCATAGATAAACGTGCGTTGCGGTACGACGGTGAAGTCGATCTCCGGGTCTTTGACGATTTGCTCGACCAGTGCCAGCGGCAGTTTCGATTGCTCTACACGAATGTAGGTCTGGGCGGCGGCGGGTTTGTCGGCCTTGATGATCTTCTCGGCTTCGGCCAGTGCGTCGTAGAACGCCTTGTAGGTTTTCGGGTTTTCGTCGTGGAATTTTTCCGTGGTGTAGAGCACGTTGAACGTCGCCGGGCCGCCGAGGATGTCGTAGGAGCTCAGCACCTTATGCACGTTCGGGTTTTGCAGAGCCTGGTACTGAAACGGTGGGCTGGAGAAATGCGAATTGATTTCCGAGCCGCCGGCAATCAGCGCGGCGGTGGCGTCCGGGTGCGGCAGGCTGACTGAAATGTTATCGAATTTCTTGAACTGGTCGTCGCCGAACTCCTTGGCGGTTTCAATCTGCAGGGTGCGCGACTGGAAGCCTACGCCTGCGGCCGGCACGGCAATACGGTCCTTGTCGCTGAAGTCCTTGAGAGTTTTGATGTTCGGGTTGTTGGTCAGCAGGTAATTGGGCATCGAGCCCAGCGCGGCGATGGCTTTGACGTTCTGCTTGCCCTTGGTGCGGTCCCACACAGTGAGCATTGGCGGCACGCCGGCCGAGACGACGTCCAGCGCTCCGGTGAGCAGCGCCTCATTCATGGCGGTGGCGCCGGAAATGCTGTTCCAGTCGACCTTGATCTCCAGGCCTTGAGCCTTACCGTGTTTCTCGATCAACTTTTGATCTCGCACGACGTCGAGAATCAGGTAACCAATGCCGAATTGCTGGGCGATGCTGATCTTGCCCTCGGCTTGGGCGCCGCTACTGAACAGCGCACCCGCTGCCAGAGTAGCGGCCAACAGAGTCAGCGCAGAACGTTTGAACGGTGTGGCCATGACAACCTCGCAGCATGGGGGTGGGCTGAAAGGCCTGACTTTATAGCTATAAAAAATTGAAATTAAATATCTTTATCGCATATCGATAGCACTGAGCGATTTCACGTCTGCTGAGTAAATTTTTGAGCGGTGGAGATACCTACAACAGTCTGAAACAAAAAACTGCCCTCGGGAAAAATGGCACTACTTCCCACAACCCACGCCCGCTATGGGCACGCGCCGTTTCGGGGATCGCCGGCCGCAGGTTTAAAAAGCCGATCAGCCTTCCTGCCCTTGATATCATCACCCACACTTTTTGACCCTTTGACGACAAGCAGGCCTTTTTTGTGAGCGCTCTTTTCAACTGGCTGCGGCGGCCGAATGCCCGCCTTCTTTCTCTAATCGTTTTGGTAATGATCGTGCCGGTGTGCCTGCGTGCAGCGTTGGGCTGGTCGTCACCGCTGGGCTTTTTGTCGGATCTGGCCGTGGGTAGTCTGCTGCTGGTATCGCTGCATCGCCGTACGTGGTGGCTGGCCTTGCCGGTGCTGGTGTTTTGGGCGCTGCTGGCGATCGCCACGGCAGAATTGGTCAGCGCCGTCGGCCGCCTGCCGACGCCTTCGGATATTCACTACCTGATCGACCCGCAGTTCGTCGAGAACTCCACTGGCGGCGGACTTGCGCACCCTGCCCTGGCCATTGCCTTGCTGGGTGCGTTGGTTTTCTGGCTGCTGGCCCAATTTGTGGGGCGCGGTCTGGCTCGGCCGGCATTGCCGCGCGCTGCCTGGGCCGCGCCGATCGTTTTGTTCGCCGCGCACTGGGGCGCGCAAAACCTGTGGCCGAATGACGGCGACGCCTGGCGCCTGTACAACCTGCCGCATCAATTGCTCGCCAGCGAAGTGGCCGACCTGCAGATCCAGGCCGAGGAATGGCTGGACGGCGACGTCGATGAACCGACACCGGCGATGGCCGGGCTCACCGATGTCGATCTCATTGGCCAGAAGCTGCTCGCCGCGCCGGGTCAGGCGCGCAATGTGTTGATCATTGCCCTGGAAGGCATTCCCGGCGCCTACATCCGCGCCAACCGCCAGGCGATCGGCAGTCATTACCAGGAAGACCTGATGCCCAACCTCAGCCGCTGGGCCGAGCGCGGCATGAACACACCGGATTACGTGCTGCACACCCATCAGACCATTCGCGGTTTGTACGCCATGCTGTGCGGTGACTACGATAAGCTCAACAACGGCACGCCCAAAGGCGTGGAAATGCTCACCCTCAACGAACGCAATCAGGCCTGCCTGCCGGCGCAGCTGCGCGAACACGGCTTCAGCACTCATTATTTGCAGGGCGCCGGCCTGCGCTTCATGGCCAAAGACAAGATCATGCCGCACATCGGTTTCGATGCGACCCACGGCCTGGAATGGTTCAGCAACAGCAACTATCTGGAGTTCCCGTGGGGCAAGGATGACAGGGCATTTTTCGAAGGTGCGCTGGATTACGTCGGCCAGTTGAAAAAGCAAAAGCAGCCGTGGATGTTGACCCTGCTGACGGTCGGCACCCACCAGCCCTACTCCGCACCGGAGGATTATCTGCAGCGTTATGAGACGCCCAAGCAGGCTGCCGTCGGTTATCTCGACGATGCGCTGGATCAGTTTCTTTCAGGGCTGGAGCGCCAGGGCGTTCTCAAGGACACACTGGTGGTGATCACCTCGGATGAATCCCATGGCATCGACGGCGTGCGGCTGGCCTCCTCGTGGGGTTTCAACCTGACGCTGGCACCGGAGCAGGCGCAACTGCCGCGCCTGAATGCCGGGGTTTATGGTCACGTCGATCTGAGCACCTCGATCCTCGACTATTTCGACCTGCCGGTGCCGACTGCGCTGAGCGGGCGGTCGCTGTTTCGCGACTACGATTCCGGGCGCGAAATCATGTCGTTCACCAACGGCAAACTGCGCTACCACAACGGTCAGGGCATCTTCTCCGAGTGCGATCTGCCGCGCCGCTGCCGCTATTACCAAAGCACCGGTTTCATCGCCGAAAGTGCCACATACAAAGGCACCTACAGCGGCCACCCGGCCCGGCAGATCGCCGCGCGCGCCGATGCGCTGGACCTGTCCTTGCTGCGCACACCGCTCAATCATCGCTACCAGTTCGGCAGCAACAACATCATCCCTCTGCAAGCGCAGATAAAGGATGACTGGGCCGACAACCTGATCGGCGCGCAATACCTGGAAATGCCCAAAGGCTCGCACACCCGCGTGCGCCTGACCGTGCGCTCGGTCGATCCGCAGCAGGCGGCGTACATTCAGCTCAAGGCCAAGGAATTTGAACAGGACGTGCAACTGGGCCTGCCAGCAGAAATGGTAGCCACGGCGGATCAGCCGCTGGAGATGGATTTCAGCTTTGAAAACCCGCAGCCGCGCAAAGCCTTCTCGTTTCATTTGCTGGGCTACGGCAATGGCGCGGTTGAAGTATCGGACTTCAGCGTGATCACTGAACTGCCTGGGCAGGATGACATACTTGATGACGTGCCCGAGGACGACACCGCGCAATCGAGTTGACGTCTTTATTTATAAAGGCTGCACTCGCCTGTCACTTTGCTTCGGGGTATCGAGTGTAAGATCGAATTTGCCTGTCACTTTCCTGGCTTTTCCCAGATCCAGAGCAAAAGTGCCTGCTACGTTTTTGCGAAAATTGGCAAAGGTGACGATGAGTTCACCCTCAATAATAGGTTGGTCAAAATGATTGATCACAACCTTCCAATACCGTCCCATGGTTGGAAAAGTCACTGTGTGAGGACCATCTCCCTCCAACGCATTCGGCACAGACAACTCGACCGTGTGTATAAAATCGTCAGTTCCGATGATGATAAATTCCGTCTCGGTCTCTGCATAAACACATAACTTGCTCTCCAAAAATTTAACGTCATCGAGAAACGCGACAAAGCTACCGGTAGCATTTCGTTTGTTCAGAAGGTCACTTGTTTCGTCCTGAGACATGTCGATATTCCCTTGAGGTGAAGGTGACGTTGCGTTGACTCCAACATATTGTGATTGCGTGGTATCAACCACTGTCAAAGCTGACAGTTTTTAAGATCGCTTCGAAATAACGCCGCTTTTGCATCACGATATCGAGGTAGCAAAAGAGCCTGCCTATCGCCTGCCAAGACTGCGGCTATTAGCCGACTTGCCAACTCGGGTCTAGCCTTACCAGTCCGAAGTCGGCACGAGCCGGCCGCAGACCTGATAGGGATCCGAACATGGCAAACGAATCGAAATGCCCGTTCAACCACGCCGCCGGTGGAGGTACGACGAACCGTGACTGGTGGCCGAATCAACTCAATCTGAAAATCCTCAGCCAGCATTCCCCCAAGTCCGATCCGCTGGGCCAGGACTTCGACTACGCCAAAGCCTTCAAAAGCCTCGACTTCCAGGCGCTGAAACAAGACATCAAAGCACTGATGACTGATTCCCAGGACTGGTGGCCAGCCGATTTCGGCCATTACGGCCCACTGTTCGTGCGCATGGCCTGGCACAGCGCCGGGACCTATCGCACCGCCGACGGCCGTGGCGGCGCCGGCTCCGGTCAGCAACGCTTCGCCCCGCTCAACAGCTGGCCGGACAACGTCAGCCTCGACAAGGCCCGCCGTCTGCTGTGGCCGATCAAGCAGAAATACGGCCGCAACATTTCCTGGGCCGACCTGATCGTGCTCACCGGCAACGTCGCCCTTGAATCCATGGGCTTCAAGACCTTCGGTTTTTCCGGGGGCCGCGCCGATGTCTGGGAACCGGATGAAGACGTGTACTGGGGTTCGGAAACCGAGTGGCTGGGCGGCGACAACCGTTACGGCAAGAGTAATGGCCCAGTGCAAGAGCCCGGTGACGGCACGCTGGTGGCTGAGCCCGATTTGCATGGCCGTGAAGAAAGCCGCACCGATCAGGGCGAACGCAATCTGGAAAATCCCCTCGCCGCCGTGCAGATGGGCCTGATCTACGTCAACCCTGAAGGCCCGGAAGGCAACCCGGATCCGGTGGCCTCGGCCAAGGACATTCGCGAAACCTTCGGCCGCATGGCCATGAACGACGAAGAAACCGTGGCGCTGATCGCCGGCGGCCACGCGTTCGGCAAGACCCATGGCGCCGGCCCGGCTGACAATGTCGGCCCCGAACCGGAAGCGGCCGGTCTGGAGCAACAGGGTCTGGGCTGGAAAAACGCCTTCGGCACCGGTAAAGGCGCCGACACCATCACCAGTGGTCTGGAAGTGACCTGGACCACCACGCCAACGCAGTGGAGCAACAACTATCTGGAAAACCTGTTCGGCTTCGAGTGGGAGCTGACCAAAAGCCCGGCGGGCGCCAATCAGTGGCAACCGAAAAACGGCGCCGGTGCCGGCACCGTTCCCCACGCTCACGATCCGAACAAGAAGCTCTCGCCGACCATGCTCACCTCTGACCTGGCGCTGCGCTTCGATCCTGCTTATGAGCAGATCTCGCGGCGTTTCCTGGCCAATCCCGATCAGCTCGCCGACGCATTCGCCCGCGCCTGGTACAAGCTGATCCATCGTGACATGGGTCCGCTCTCTCGCTACCTCGGCCCGGAAATGCCGCAAGAGGAGCTGCTCTGGCAAGACCCGCTGCCCGATGTGACGCACCCGCTTATCGATGACAGCGACGCCACGGCGCTGAAAAACAAGGTGCTGGCTTCAGGGTTGTCAGTGTCGCAACTGGTTTCGACCGCGTGGGCTGCTGCATCGACCTTCCGCGGTTCGGACAAGCGCGGTGGCGCCAACGGCGGACGCTTGCGTCTGGCCCCGCAGAAGTTCTGGCAGGCCAACCAGCCCGAACAACTGGACAAAGTGCTGAGCACGCTGGAAAGCATTCAGAACGAGTTCAACGGTTCTGCTGCCAATGGCAAGAAGATCTCGTTGGCGGACCTGATCGTCCTGGCCGGTAATGCCGGGGTGGAAAAAGCCGCGCAGAACGCCGGGCATTCGGTGTCGGTGCCGTTTTCACCGGGCCGCGTCGATGCTTCGCAGGAGCAGACCGATGTCGCATCGTTCGGCTTCCTCGAACCGATTGCCGATGGCTTCCGCAATTACAGCAAAGGCAAATACACGGTTGCGGCAGAAACCCTGCTGATCGACAAGGCGCAGTTGCTGACTCTCACGGCACCAGAAATGACCGTGCTGCTGGGTGGTTTGCGGGTATTGAACACCAATGTCGGCCAGACGCGGCATGGCGTGTTCACCGATAAAACCGAAACGCTGAGCAATGACTTCTTCACCCACCTGCTGGACATGGGTGTGGAGTGGACCCCAACGTCACGGGATGCCGATGAGTTTGAAGGCCGTGACCGCAAGACCGGGGCGCCAAAGTGGACGGCGACGCGGGTGGATCTGGTGTTCGGCTCCAATGCGCAATTGCGCGCATTGGCCGAGGTCTATGCCAGTTCCGACGCGAAGGCGCAGTTCGTCAACGATTTCGTCAAGGCCTGGACGAAGATGATGAATCTGGATCGGTTTGATCTGCGTAAATAGCTGTTTGTTGTGCCAATAAAAATGCCGCTCGTTGAGCGGCATTTTTTTGTTGATCGTTCCCACGCGCAGCAAAGGAATGCAGCAAGGGACGCTCTGCGTCCCAAAGCCGATGCAGAGCGTGGAGAGAGGCATTCCCACGCAGAGCATGGGAACGATCAATTAAAGGCCCCAACATTTAATCGGCGTTACGCCAGGCTTTTGCTCACCACTTCATACACATCGCTGGACAGCGCCCCGGACGCCAGAATCCGCTCCAGCTCGGCCTTCATCAGTGCCTGACGCGCGCTGTCGTATTTGCGCCAGCGGGTCAGCGGTGCCAATTGACGTGAGGCGATCTGTGGGTTGAAGCCGTTCAGTTCGATCACCAGATCGGCAAGGAAGCGATAACCGGAACCGTCCGCCGCGTGGAAGTTGATCAGGTTCTGCCCGGCGAACGCGCCGATCAGTGCCCGCACCTTGTTCGGGTTCTTGATGTTGAACGCCGGGTGCTGCATCAACGCCTTCACCCGCTCCAAACCGCCCGGCAAGGTGCTGCCGGCCTGCACGCTGAACCACTGGTCCATGACCAGCGGATTGTCCTTGAAGTGCTCGGCGAAGCTGGCCAGTGCCAGGGCCTTCTGCTCTTCGAACGGCGAGTTGACCAGCACCGCCAGCGCGGTCAGGCGCTCGGTCATGTTGTCGGCAGCCTCGAATTGCTCCAGCGCCGCTGCCAACACTTCCGGCTTGCCGCTGAGCATCAGGTACGACAGGGCGATGTTCTGCAAGGCGCGACGGGCGAAGTGCTCGGCCTCAGCCACGTACGGAGTTTTCTTCGACAGATCGCGGTTGGCCTGATAACGCAGCCACAGCGCTTCGAACAAACCTTCGGCGAGTTGCTTGCGGGCGAATTCGCGCGCGACATGAATCGCCTCGACGTCGGCCACTTCGCTGATCTCGGTGAGATAAGCCTCACCCGGCAGCGAGAGCATTTCGGCAACCATCGCCTGATCCAGCGAGTCGTCGGACAGCACCGTGCGCAGCGCCGACACCAAACGCGGATCGAGCTTCAGGCTCTCGCCTTTCTGATGCTGGCCGATCAACTCTTGAAGCACTTGCACCGACAATTGCTGACCGGCATCCCAGCGATTGAAACCGTCGCTGTCGTGCTGCATCAGGAACATCAGTTGATCGCGGTTGTACGGGAAGCTCAGTTTCACCGGCGCCGAGAAGCCACGCAGCAGCGATGGCAGCGGCTGTTCGTTGATGTCGACGAAGGTGAAGGTCTGCTCGGCTTCGGTCACCGAAATCACCCGAGTGGTGCCTTGTGCCGATGCTTCACCAGCCAGACGCAGGGCGATTTCGTTGCCCTGGCTATCAAGCAGCCCGAGCTCGACCGGAATCACGAACGGCAGTTTTTCTACCTTGTCCGGGGTCGGCGGGCAGCTCTGGCGGAAGGTCAGGCTGTAGGTTTTCGCCGCAGCGTCGTAGGACTCGCTGACGGCCAGACGCGGTGTGCCGGCCTGGCTGTACCAGCGTTTGAACTGGCTGAGATCAACGCCATTGGCATCTTCCATGGCCTTGACGAAGTCGTCGCAGGTCACGGCCTGACCGTCGTGGCGTTCGAAATACAGATCGCTGCCCTTACGGAAGCCGTCGGCGCCCAGCAGGGTGTGGATCATGCCGACCACTTCCGAACCCTTTTCGTACACGGTCAGGGTGTAGAAGTTGGAAATCTCGATGAAGCTGTCCGGACGCACGGCGTGGGCCATCGGCCCGGCATCTTCGGCGAACTGGTGAGTACGCAGGTACGCCACGTCCTGAATGCGCTTGACCGTCGCCGAGTTCATGTCCGAGGAGAAACCGGCATCGCGGAACACCGTGAAGCCTTCCTTGAGCGACAACTGGAACCAGTCA
>Ga0308171_1004489_pt1 | contig 11414 bp, 12 predicted proteins | sample PhyGR1_FD_202135 | JGI IMG/M metagenome (GOLD analysis project Ga0308171, IMG submission 202135) | Phyllosphere microbial communities from UC Gill Tract Community Farm, Albany, California, United States - DLSLSG.R1 | ecosystem: Host-associated > Plants > Phyllosphere > Unclassified | place: USA... | reverse complement strand
AGGACGGGCGCGTCTATGTGGTCGACGCCGATCAGGGCAAGCTGCTCGGCATGGTGCAGGCAGCCTATAACGGCAATGTCGTGCAAGACCCCGGGGGACGCGCCTTTTATGTAGGCGAGACTGTCTGGTCACGCGGCAATCGTGGCGACCGCGCCGATCTGCTCGCCACCTACGACCCGCAAACGCTTGAAATCACGAATGACGAGGTTCTGCCCGGCCGTGCGCTGGTCACGCCCAAGAAGAACGACCTGACCATCAGCCATGATGGCAGCCGCGTCTATGTTTACGACATGGTGCCGACAAACGCCGTGCATGTGGTCGATACGGCCACTCACAAGATCACCATGAATGTTGGACTTCCCGGCTGTGCCCTGACCTATCCCTGGGGCAATACGGGTTTCACCTCGATCTGCGCCGATGGCAGCCTTGCCAATGTGAGCATCGGCGCCGAGAAAGCCGAGATCACCCATACCAAGCCGTTTTTCGACCCGGAAAAAGACGCTGTCTTCGAGCACAGCCCGTCGCATAGCGCCGATGGCAAGACCTTCTTCATCTCCTATAGCGGTCTCGTCTATCCTGCGACGCTCTCGGTAAAGACGACAATCGACAAGCCCTGGTCGATTCAGGAGGCCGCTGGCATGAAAGCCGCGACCAATGCCGACAGCCCCTTCACGGTCACCTGGCGCCCCGGAGGCTGGCAACTCGCTGCCCTGCATTATGCGACCGGCCATCTTTATGTGGCGATGCACCAGGGCACGTTCTGGACGCATAAGGTGTCGGGCACGGAAATCTGGGAACTCGATACAGCCACGCACAAGCTGCTGCGCCGCATCAAACTGCCCAAGCCAAGCTCGATGGTCGGCGTGACGCAGGATGCCAACCCGCTGCTTTTCACAGATGACGAGGCCGGTGATTTCTTCATCTGGGATCTGAAGTCGGGCAAGATCGTGCATACGATGAAGCATCTCGGCGATGATCTCTATTTCACGGTCGCTCTGGGGGAATGATGGGCGCGCTCGCTCTGCACCTGGCCAGTGCGATCAGTGCCGATGCGATCGGGGCGCTGTTTATCGGTACAGGTATCACGAAAATGCTCGATCAGCCCGGCTTTGCCTCGGTCATCGCGTCCTATCGTCTCCTGCCTCTCGATGCGGCTTTTCCCGCAGCACGGTTTCTGACAGGTGCCCAGATCGCGATCGGCTGCTGGCTCTGCTCGGGGCTCCTTCCGGGCGCGGCTTGTCTGGCCACCATGCTGCTACTCGCCCTCTTTGCGTTCGCTATGGGGCTCAATGTCGCTCGTGGCCGCACAGGACTCTCCTGCGGGTGTCTGCCCGGTCATGACACGGTGCTCTCGGGTCGATCGGTCCTGCGCACGCTGCTGCTCGCCCTGCTCATGCTTGGCGCTGCCATAATCGGACGCGCCCCTGGTGCGGTGCTCGGCACGGTCGCCCTGATGGGCGGGGTGTCGCTTATGTTGCTGGCACTGGCCTCCCTTCAGCTCAGCACCGCAGGAGACGCGGCATGATTGTTTTTCTGCTCGTCTCCACCCTGCTTCTGGCAGCTCTGTGCTGCTTCCTCACCCTCGCTGTGCTGGTTCTGGCCCGACAGATCGGTGTGCTGCATGAGCGCATTGCCCCTATCGGCCAGCAACCAGTCCTGTCGGGGCTTCAGGCCGGTCAGGCCCTGCCACGCCTTACGGCAAAGCGGCTTGATGAGTCACTCTTCATCATGGGCGGTCAGCATGAGACCGGGCGTTCGAGCCTGATCCTGTTCGTCTCGCCCGACTGCCCGGTCTGCAAACGCGTTCTGCCGATCGTGCAAGCACAGGCCAGCATCCATGATCTCGATCTCGTCCTCGCAGGCGAGGGCGATGTCGTGGCACTGCGCGCCATGGCTTCCGGCATCAGGCTTGGTGCGACGCCCTTCGTGACCAGCCAGGAACTGCTGCTTCTGCTCCAGATCGGCAGACTGCCCACGCTCGTGACCCTCGACCCACGCGGCGTGATCACAGCGCGTGACGTCGCCAATACCAGACAACAGGTTGAGGCGCTGATCGCGACCTTGCCTGCTTCCTCTTCCCCCTCGCTTGAGACCAAGGAGTTCCTCCATGACGCAGTCTGAACTGATTTCGGGCCGCGCGATCCAGGACGGTACCTCGTCCAGCCCGCTCGACCGGATAACGGAACGCCTGATCCGGCGCGTTGCCGGCCATAGCTCGCGACGCAGCGTGCTCGGTCGCCTCGGCGCCTGGGCCACATTCGGCGCCATCGTACCGCTTCTGCCGGTTGAACGCGCCTCTGCTGCCTCCCCGGTAAAAAAAGACGAGAAGGCGGTCGCAAAAGCGCCCTCTCCATTTGCCGCCAAGGCGCAGACCACCGATCCGACAGCCTGCGATTACTGGCGCTATTGCGCGATCGACGGGTTTCTCTGCGCCTCCTGCGGTGGCGGCGTGCATAGCTGTCCGCCCGGCACACGCCCCTCGCCCACCTCATGGATCGGTACCTGCTTCAATCCGCGCGACGGCCAGTCCTATCTCGTGGCTTATCGCGATTGCTGCGGACAGGATGCGTGCAGCCAGCCGCCCTGCCTCGGTACGGATGGCGATCAGCCCAGCTATCGCCCCCAGGCCAATAACGACATCATCTGGTGCTTTGGCATCGGTGCGCTCGTCTATAACTGCTCAACATCCGTCATCGTCGGAAACGCTTCATGACCAGACGTCTCCTTCCTCTCGCAAGCCTGCTTGCCCTGCCGCTTTTCACGGGGGGCATCGCCCATGCCGAAGACGGCCTGGCCGTCTACAACGCCAATTGCAGCGTCTGCCATCAGGCAGGCGGGGCGGGGTCGCCGGGTCAGTTTCCCCCTCTGGCCGGACGTATCGGCAAGATCGCCGCAACCGCCGGAGGCAAGGCCTATATTGCTGACGTCCTGCTCAACGGTGTTCACGGCACGATCGAAGCAGGCGGAGCCAGCTATATGGGCTTCATGCCCTCATTCAAGGCCCTGACCGACGACCAGCTTGCTGTAGTGCTGACCTATATCAGCTCTCTCGACACACCAGGCGCCCCGATTTTTACCGCCGACGAGGTCAAAACCCTGCGCGCCGCACCCAAAAAGGCCAAGGAAATTCTCGCCGAAAGAAAGGCTCTGAATGACGCGCATCCGCTTCCCTGATTTTCTGATTGTTTGCAGCATCGTCCTGCTCGGTCTGGCAGGCACGAGCGGGGCGAGGGCTGCGATCCAGACCCATACGGTGACGAATTATCTGACCCATTGCGGCGGATGCCACGGCATCGAGGGCATTTCAGGCAAGACCTTCGTACCCACCCTGCGCGATCAGGTCGGATGGTTTGCCTGCTCGCCAGAAGGTCGGGATTACCTGGTGCGCGTTCCGGGAATCTCGATGTCGCTGATACGCGACGATGGGGAGCTGGCCGATGTGCTCAACTTCGTGCTCTTCCGTCTTGGCGGCGCCAGCACTCCGACAGGCACCCGGCCCTTTACCGCTGCAGAAGTGCACAAGCTGCGCGCTCAACCCTTGCAGACAGACGACCTCATGGCCCTGCGTGCGGAAGTACTCAGCCGCGCACGCGCCGCCTGCCCGCATTGACGTCGGAGTTTCGCATAAAGAGCTTTCATCCCACGGGTCGCTTTCATTGAGTCGTGTTCCGCAAGCACAGATAATGCCACGTGAGATACGGGACGGCGAGAGCAAGGCGAAGATCCCTTGCCCCGATCAAGCCCCTGAGACACCTGCTCCGCTGTCGGAAAGCGAAAAATGAGCCCGTAATCCCGGCTCGTCTCGACAATGCCTGAAACAGATCACGACGCCGAAAAAAACTGCCAGAAGTTGCTTGAAGAACGAGGCGGTGAGATCGCTCACCGCGGTGTTTGGCACACCCTGCCTCGACATTCGTCGATACCGCATCTTTTGCGCAATACCCTGAAAATACAGACTGCTCTATCATTTCTTCAGGCGTAGTTTCGGGGTGTTACCCAACAAAAGCAGCCGCTCAGCCTGTCAGCGCCTGCGGGTTTGCCGTCATGAAGCCCTGCAAAGAGCGATATCCTGTTTCCTGCACGCCGAGCAGGCTTTCCAGATGCTCCAGATTATTCACCAGCCCGCGTGCCTGAACTGCGCCCATGGGGTCGAACAGCACGGCAAAAGGCACACGATCCACGCCGAGCAGACGACCGATCGCAGAATCATTGACGAAAATGTTGTCGGAAAGACCAAGCGTGGCGATTGTACGCCTCTGCGCCTCATCGCTTTCGTCACCGCAATACAGCAGCGACAGGCCCTCACGCCGAGCGAAATCATTGATGATTGGTACCATCTTGCGCGAAACGGGGCAGGAGCCGGAAACGAAAACCAGAAGCTGCGGCCGCCCGTCTTCCCGACTCCCCCCTGCCGTCACCTCACCGCCCGAAAGGCTGCGCAAGTGTGTCGTCGACAGATGCTCAATGGTCGCCACCGTTGGCGCCAGAGCCCCAAGGGGCGCGATACGGCGATAAAAGCCTCTCACGCGCCTGAACATCAGCACGATCACCGCACAAAGGCCGAAAATGATCAACCAGATGACGGATTGCACATAAAGCAGCGTTGTCGTGTCGCTCATTGACGGGACTCCTTCAAGCGCTTCCAGACGCGACGCTTGAGCAGGGCTAGCAGGACGGTCATCCCCGCAAGATAAGCCAGAACGACCAGCCCGGTATCCGAGCGCGCTACGCGATGCGGATGCGCCACCCAATCGAGAAACGCCCCGACATCCTGCGCCATCTGGGGGATCGTGGCTTTCGTTCCATCGGCATACGCCACCTGACCGTCACGAAGCGGCGGCGGCATCCCGATATGGTTCTGGGCGAAAGCGGTATTGTAATAGGAGCCCGGCCCGAGAACGACATCGACAGGCTTGGGCGCGTAGGAGCGCAGGATCGTCTCGATCCGTTTGGCACCGCCTTCTTCCGTCATGGCCAGACGCGAAAAATCGGGCGGCACATCGCCATGATTGGCCAGACGCGCCATCGCCTCATTCGGATAGGGTGAGCCAATCGGGTCCGTAAGATGCGCTGCGCGGGTCTTGGGATCACCATCGTCATCCACGCCGTCAGGCACCTGATGCGAGGCAGCATAGGCCTTGATATCGGGAACGGCGAGGCCGATCCCCGTGAGATCGGCAAAATGCACCTGATTGAGGCTGTGGCAGGTGGCACAGACCTGACGATAGACCTGAAAGCCACGTTGCTCGGGCGTTGACGCCTGCGCCGTCAAAGGCAGCGCCATGAGCGTGACGAGAAGATACCGCTTCATACGCTCTCTCCCCGCAAGGAAGCAGGCAGGGGGCGCGTAACCTCGATTTTGGGCAGCAGCGGTAGAAGGATCAGGAAATACGCATAGTAATACGCCACGCTGACACGGCTGATCGCAAGCCAGAGCCCGGTCGGCTTGTGCATCCCTGCGACACCGAGCGCTATAAAAGTTAGAAACAGACCTAGAATTGCCCAGCGCAGCATCGGGCGATAACGCGCCGATTTTACGCGAGAGCGATCAAGCCATGGCACAGCGAAAAGCACGGCAAGACTGCCAGCAGACAGAATGAGCCCGCCCAGCTTGGAGGGAACGGCGCGCAAAATGGCGTAGAAAGGGGCGAAATACCATTCCGGCGTGATGTCACCCGGTGTCACCAGCGGATTGGCCATGGCGTAGTTATTGGCAAGCGTCAGGAGATCGGGCACAAAGAAAATCAACGCTGCATAGACCATCAGAAACAGGCACAGACCGAGACCGTCCTTGGTGGTGTAGTAAGGATGAAAAGGCACGACATCGTCAGATGCTTTCGGCTCAACGCCGGTCGGGTTGTTGGACCCCACCACGTGCAGCGCGGCCACATGCAGCACAATGACCCCAACAATCGAAAAACCTGTCACGAAATGCAGGACATAGATCCGATGCAAGGCAACAGAGCCCAGCCCTTCACCACCCAGCAGCCATGAGGCCAGAGCAGGGCCGATCAGAGGCACGGCGTTCATGGCATTGATGACGACCGTCGCACCCCAATAGGACATCTGACCCCAGGGCAGGATATACCCCGCAAAAGCCGCGATCATGACCAGAATGAACAGACCGAGCCCCGTGAGCCAGAGCAATTCTCGTGGCGCCTTGTAGGAGCCGTAATAGAGGCTGCGCGCCATATGCACATAGAGAGCCGCAAAAAGCATCGACACGCCGCCCATATGAATGGCGCGCACGAGCCAGCCCGATGATACGTGACGGTCGATCATCTCGATGCTGTTAAAGGCTTCGGCGACGCTCGGCGTGTAATTGAGCGCGAGAAAAATCCCGCTCACGATCAGAAGGGCGAGCGCGATTGTCGCGAATGCCCCGAAATTCCAGAGATAGGTCAGATTGCGCGGCATGGCGAAATCGACATATTCGCGCCGGAAGGCCGAGACGATGGGCAGGCGCGTTTCGAGCCAGCCGCTTGGCGTGGTGTCAGGTTTACTCATGGTCGCCGCTCAGATCTGCTGGATGGAGGCGATTGAAAATGCCGGATCGCCCTTGCTCTGCCCGATACGCAATTGCGTGGCAGACAACATGGTGACAGGCGGCACGGGAAGATTATAGGGCGCGGGGGCCTCTTTATACACGCGACCCGCCGCATCGAATTGCGAGCCATGGCACGGGCAGGAATATTTTCCCGCTTTATCGTTGGCAGAAGGCGTGGCGTAGGAGGGCACACAACCCAGATGGGTGCAGATACCGATCAGCACGCCGATTTCCGGCACGACAGAGCGATGCCAGTTCATGGCATCTTTCGGCTGTTGCAGAATTTTCGAGTCGGGGTCGCGCAAATGCTGCACGATGTCAGTCGCTTTTAAAGACGCCAGCATCTCCGGCGTGCGCCTCTGTATAAATACAGGCCAGCCGCGCCATGTCACGACGAGCTGCTGGCCAGGACGAAGCGCGGCAATATCGACATCGATCGAATCATCTTCACCGAGAGTCGTATTTTTCGTGCCGTTCAGACTGTCTAGAAAAGGATAGGCCAAAGCGCAGGCGCCAACACAGCCAGCCCCGACAATCACGGTCGACAGCACATCGCGGCGCCTCGTCCCTCCCCCGGGTAGCGGACAGGAGGGAGAGGAAGTGGGGCGGTCTGCGTCCTGAGTCATGAAGTCCTGCTTGAATAGGATGAAATGATCATCCGGGGGCCACAAAAACGTGTCAACATCAAAACAACTTCCGGAGCCCAAATAGAAGAGCAGACTTGCAATCCGTCGCGACACTGGCGATCCTCCGTAAAGGACGGCGCCAGAAAAAACTGAAGGATCACAACGACATGAGAACGATTCTTATTAACGGGGAGTCGCATGACGTGGATGTTCCGGATGACATGCCCCTTTTATGGGTGCTGCGTGACATTCTGGGACTGACCGGCACGAAATATGGCTGCGGCATCGCGCAATGCGGCGCCTGTACCGTGCATGTGGCAGGGCAACCTGCGCGCGCCTGTCAGCTCCCGGTTTCTCTCATCGGCGACCGGCCTGTCATCACCATTGAGGCCATAGGGCAGACCGCGCTCGGACAGCGCGTGCAGGAAGCCTGGCTGGACGAGCAGGTCATCCAGTGCGGCTATTGCCAATCGGGCCAGATCATGGCGGCGACCGCCCTGCTTCAGACCACGTCCGCACCGAGCGATGACGAAATTGACGACGCCATGTCGGGCAATATCTGCCGATGCGGCACCTATGTGCGCATACGCGCCGCCATTCATAAGGCCGCCAGCAATGCGTAAACCCCACCAGATCGGCCCCGTGCTCAACAGGCGTGCCATTTTACGCGCGGCCCTCGCCACAGGTGGCGGGTTGATGCTGTCAGGCCTTATCCCCGGCCTGCCCGGTGCGCGTGCGGAAACCGGTGGCGTCTTCACACCGAATGCGTTCATCCGCATCGATCGCGAAGGCGCCATTACCTTCATCATGCGCCACGCCGAGATGGGTCAGGGCATTTATACCGGCATCGCCATGCTGATCGCCGAAGAGCTTGAAGTCGCGCTAGACAAGGTTGCGCTGGAGGCAGCGCCCGCCGATGCGCGGTTTATCGACAAGGCTGCCGGTGAAGAGGTGACGGGCGGCTCGGCTTCAACCCGCGATAGCTGGATTCCGCTGCGTCAGGCGGGTGCCGCGGCACGGATCATGCTTCTGCGCGCCGCAGCCGCGCGCTGGTCGGTGCCAGCCGAAAGCTGTGTCGCAAAAGATGACATGGTGTCTCATACCGCATCGGGACGCAGCCTGTCTTACGGCACCCTTGCCGAAGACGCCGCCCGACAGCCCGTCCCTGATCCCATCCCGTTGAAAGACCCTGCCCAGTTCCGTCTGATCGGCACCAGCCCGCAACGCATGGACACCCATGCCAAAAGCAATGGCAGTGCTGTCTTCGGCATGGATGTGCTTCTCGACGGCATGAAAATCGGGCGGATCATGGCCTGCCCGGTCAAGGGGGGCAAGCTGAAAGGCTTCGACCGTAAGGCTGCGCTGAAAATTCCCGGTGTGATCGATATCGTCACCCTGCCCGATGCGCTGGCCGTTATCGGCGCGCATAGCTGGGCCGCCATCTCGGGAATGAAGGCAGCCAACCCGCAATGGGATCTCGGCCCCCATGCCGGAATGTCGAGCGCTTCACTGCTTGAGGCGCTGAAAAAGGCTTCGGAAACGACCGGACTCGTGGCGAAGAAGACCGGCGATGTCGATTCTGCTCTCGTCAGCGCCTCTAGCCGCATTGAGGCGGTGTACGAATTGCCGTTTCTGGCCCATGCCGCGCTGGAGCCCATCAACACCACGCTGCATATCCGCCCTGACTCCGCCGATGTCTGGGTTGGCACGCAAGTGCCCCTGCGTGCCCGTCAGGAAGTGGCCGACGCCACCGGCCTGCCGCCAGAACGTATCACCGTGCATAACCACCTGATCGGCGGAGGCTTTGGGCGCAGGCTTGATTCGAACTCCATCGGTCAGGCCGCCCGTCTGGCGAAGCAGGTGCCCTATCCGGTCAAACTGTTCTGGACGCGTGAGGAAGATATCCGTCAGGACCAGTTCCGCCCCTTCTATTACGATCGCATCACAGCCGGGCTCGACGACAAGGGCATGATCAAAGCCTGGCATCATCGCACGACCGGGTCGTTCGTTCTGGCACGCTGGGCGCCCGAAGGACTGCAGAACGGCCTCGATTCGGACGCTGTCGAAGGCGCTACCGAAACACCCTATGCCATTCCCGCACAACGCAACGAGGCGGTACAATGCGAGCCCGAGGGGCTGGTAACCTTGTGGTGGCGTGGCGTCGGCCCGACCCATAATGTTTTTGTCGTCGAAGGCATGATCGACGAACTTGCCCATGCCGCCGGAGCCGATCCGCTCGCTTTCCGTCGCAAGCATCTGGGGGCCTCACCAAGAGGGCTCAAGGTTCTCGATGAAGCCGCCAAACAGGCCGGCTGGGGGCGTCAGCTTCCCAAGGGGCACGGGCTCGGTATCGCCCTGCATTATTCCTTCCAGAGCTGGGCCGCGACCGTGCTGGAAGTCAGGGTGGAAGAAAACGGCCAGATCCATCTCGTGCGGGCCGATACCGCCGTGGATTGCGGGCCTGTCGTGTTTCCCGACGCGGTGCGTGCGCAGATCCAGGGCGGGCTGATTTTCGGCCTGACCATGGCGCTTTATAATGAAATCACCTTCCTCGACGGTCAGGCAGAGCAGAGCAATTTTCATGATTATCGCATGATGCGCCTCAATGAAGCGCCCGATATCCGTGTGCATCTCGTCTGCGACCCGACAGCAGAAATAGGGGGTATCGGCGAGGTCGGCACCGTGGCAGCCGCCCCTGCCCTGGCCAATGCCATTTTCGCGGCAAGTGGAAAGCGCCTGAGACGCATTCCCTTCGTGCCGCAGATGAGCGCCGCAGCAAACGGGGAGAAACGCGCATGAAACGCGCCCTCGCCTTCTCCGCCACGGCCCTCATGACGCTGGCCTGTGCGTTTTACGGTAATTCGGCATCCGCTCAGGAAGCCCCGATGCAACAGACAGCACTCCCCAACGGTGAAGCCACTCAGGTCACACGCGGCCGGGCCCTTTTCGTCGCGGCAGATTGCGCGGCCTGCCATCTCTCTCAGGACGGCCGCGCCCTGACAGGTGGACGCGTATTCACCCTGCCTTTCGGCACGATCCATGCGGTCAATATCACGCCCGACCGCGAAACGGGCATCGGTGCCTATACCGACGCGGCCTGGTTGAAAATGCTGCGCAAAGGCGTCGGTCTGGGGGGCAAGCACCTCTATCCGGTCATGCCATACACCTCCTACACCCTGCTCAGCGATGACGATGCGCTGGCCATCAAGGCCTATCTGTTCACCCTGCCCGCCATTCGCGCCGAAGCCCCGAAGAACGGCCTCTCTTTTCCGTTCAACCAGCGCTGGACCATGATTTTCTGGAACTGGCTCAACAATCCCAACCGACGCATGGCCCCTGATACGGCACGTTCTGCGGAGTGGAATCGCGGCGCCTATCTCACCGAGGCGCTGGGCCATTGCGGCCAGTGCCATACGCCACGCAACTTCATGTTCGGCCTCAGCAGCCGCGCCTACGCAGGCGCGGTGCAGGTGGGGTGGACCGCCTATAATCTGACCCCGGACAAGGCGCACGGTCTGGGCGCCTGGAGCGATGCGGACCTCTTCAGCTATCTCGCGACAGGTCACGCCAAAGGCCACGGCCCGGCCTCCGGCCCCATGGCAGAAGCCATAGAGCACAGTCTGAGCCAGCTACCAGCCAATGATATCCGCGCGATGGTCGTCTATCTGCGCAGCGTTCCGGCGCAGCCCGATGGCCCGCCGCGCAATTCTGGACTGATTGCAAAAAATGACGGTCCTTCTGCGGGCAGACATGTGTTTCAGCAGGCCTGTGCCGGGTGTCATCTGGAAGACGGATCGGGCCGTCAATCGGACTGGGCCGCTCTGGGCGGCAGCCATTCACTGAACGACCCGTCGGCCACCAATCTGGTCGCCGTGCTCAGGGAGGGTACCTCCTTGCAGACAGTCCACGGCACGATGACGATGCAGAAATTCACCTCAGCCTATACGCCGGAAGAACTCGCGGCGCTCTCTTCGTGGATGCTGCATCATTTCGGTGGGGTAAATGCATCGGTCGATCCGAAGAAATTCAAACCCTGAGCTTCCGCGTCTGAGCCTGGGCTTCGGGAAATTCCGCGAGCCGCGCTCAGGCCCGATCGTTTACGACAGCAATCCTTTGCACCGCTCGCCAGAGAGGTAGAGGCGCAAAGGATGCGCATAGAGCGATAACGCTCTTTTCTACACGCGTCCCTTGAGCCTTGCCTGCATGACCGCCGCCCTGAAGCAGGCACTCAAACCACTCAG
>Ga0308171_1004488_pt1 | contig 11415 bp, 8 predicted proteins | sample PhyGR1_FD_202135 | JGI IMG/M metagenome (GOLD analysis project Ga0308171, IMG submission 202135) | Phyllosphere microbial communities from UC Gill Tract Community Farm, Albany, California, United States - DLSLSG.R1 | ecosystem: Host-associated > Plants > Phyllosphere > Unclassified | place: USA... | reverse complement strand
CGCGCTTGGAAAGCTGCTGACGCAGCGTGTAGAAGGTTTCGAGCTCCGAGGTGCGGCTCTCATCGGTGAACAGACGAATATCGTCGCCCACCGCATTGGCCGGCCAGAAGCCGATCACCGCGCGCGGGCGGAACCACTTTTCCTCGATGATCTTCTTCAGCATGGCCTGCGCATCGGCATAGAGATGGCGCGCCGCCTCACCCTGCTTCTCATCCTCGAGAATGGCCGGGAAACGACCCTTCAATTCCCAGGTCTGGAAGAAAGGCGTCCAGTCGATATAGCGCGACAATTCTTCAAGATCGTAGCCCTCGAATGTCTTGGTACCGATGAATTGCGGCTTGACCGGCTGATAGCCTGTCCAATCCACCTTCTGCGCGTTTTCGCGCGCACGCGACAGCGGCAGGCGCTGCTTTTCGCGTTCGTTGCGCGCATGCGCATCGGCAACCTTGGCATATTCGGCGCGAATGCCGTCAATATAGGCTGGCTTCTGGTCTTCCGACAGAAGTGCAGACACCACGCCGACCGCGCGCGAGGCGTCCGTCACATAGATTGCCTGGCCCTTCTCGTAACGCGGATGGATCTTCACCGCCGTATGCACGCGGCTCGTCGTCGCCCCACCGATCAGAAGCGGCAGGTCGAGCCCCATGCGCTCCATCTCGGAGGCCACATGCACCATTTCATCCAGCGACGGCGTGATGAGGCCGGAAAGACCGATGACATCGACCTTCTCTGCCACGGCGGTCTCAAGAATCTTGGTGGTCGGCACCATCACGCCGAGATCAATGATCTCGTAATTGTTGCAGGCGAGAACGACGCCGACGATGTTCTTGCCGATATCGTGGACATCGCCCTTCACCGTCGCCATCAGCACCTTGCCGGCCGACTTGCGCTGATCGCCACCGTTCAGGCGCTTTTCCTCTTCCATGTAGGGAAGGAGAACGGCAACCGCCTGCTTCATCACACGGGCGGATTTGACCACCTGCGGCAGGAACATCTTGCCTGAACCGAAAAGATCGCCGACCACATTCATGCCCGCCATCAGCGGACCTTCGATGACATGCAGCGGACGGGCCGCCTGCTGGCGCGCCTCTTCCGTATCGGCATCGATGTATTCGGTGATGCCGTTGACCAGCGCATGCTCCAGCCGCTTCTCAACGGGGAGTTCGCGCCACGACAGATCCTGAACCTTGCCTTCCTTGGCACCCGTACCCCGGTAACGCTCGGCAATTTCAAGCAGCCTTTCGGTCGCGTTGGGGTTGCGGTTCAGCACCACATCCTCGCAAGCCTCGCGCAGTTCCGCATCGATGCTCTCATAGACCGCCAGCTGGCCCGCATTGACGATGCCCATATCCATGCCGACCTGGATCGCATGATACAGGAACACGGCATGCATCGCCTCACGCACGGGCTCATTGCCGCGGAAGGAGAAGGACAGGTTCGAGACACCGCCGGAAATATGCACGAGCGGCATGGTTTCGCGGATGGTCTTGGTGGCCTGGATGAAGTTCACACCATAATTATTGTGCTCTTCGATGCCTGTTGCGACAGCAAACACATTCGGGTCGAAGATGATGTCTTCGGGCAAAATCCCGGCCTTCTCCGTCAGGAGCTTGTAGGCGCGCGTGCAGATCTCGACCTTGCGCTGGTAAGTATCGGCCTGCCCCACTTCGTCAAACGCCATAACGACGACGGCAGCGCCGTAATTGCGCACCAGACGCGCCTGCTCGAGAAACTTCTCCTCGCCTTCCTTCAGCGAGATGGAATTGACGATCGACTTGCCCTGAACGCATTTCAGGCCAGCCTCGATGATCTCCCATTTGGAACTGTCGATCATCACCGGCACGCGGGCAATATCCGGCTCGGCGGCAATCAGGTTAAGGAACTCGACCATGGCCTTCTGGCTGTCGATCAGGCCCTCATCCATGTTGATGTCGATGATCTGTGCGCCATTTTCCACCTGATCGCGGGCGACGGCAAGTGCAGCGGTATAGTCGCCGGCCGTGATCAGCTTGCGGAACTTGGCAGAGCCCGTCACGTTCGTGCGCTCGCCGACATTGACGAAGGGAATGTCCTTCGTCAGCACGAAGGGCTCAAGACCGGACAGCGACATGAAAGACTTGTGCTCCGGCACCTTGCGCGGCTCGAAACCCTTCACCGCGTCCGCAATGGCGCGAATATGCTCCGGCGTCGACCCGCAGCAACCGCCCACCACATTGACCAGACCCTCACGGGCGAACTCGGCAACCTGTGCCGCCATCATCTCCGGCGTTTCGTCATACTGGCCGAACTCGTTCGGCAGGCCGGCATTCGGATAGGCGCAGATGAAGGTATCGGCCACATCCGACAGTTCCTGCAAATGCGGACGCATGGCGTTTGCGCCAAGCGCGCAGTTGAGGCCGATGGTAAACGGGTTGGCGTGACGCACCGAGTTCCAGAAGGCCGACGGCGTCTGACCCGACAGCGTGCGGCCGGAAAGGTCGGTGATCGTGCCGGAAATCATCACCGGCAGATGAATGCCCTTGGCAGCAAAACGCTCCTCGCAGGCGAAAATCGCGGCCTTTGCGTTCAGCGTGTCGAAGATGGTTTCAATAAGGATGAGGTCGGCACCACCATCGATCAGACCATCGATCTGCTCACCATAGGCAAGACGCAGATCGTCGAAGCTGACGGCGCGGTATCCGGGATTGTTCACATCCGGCGAGATCGACGCGGTGCGGTTGGTCGGGCCGATGGCACCGGCGACGAAACGTCGGCGGCCATCCTCGCGCTCGGCGCGTTGGGCGGCACGGCGCACGATGAAGGCGCCCTCGCGGTTGAGGTCATAGACCGCGCCTTCCATCTCGTAATCGGCCTGCGCGATGCGCGTGGACGAAAACGTGTTGGTCTCCAGAATATCCGCCCCCGCCATGGCGTAGCGGAAATGGATATCCTCGATCGCATCCGGCTGCGTCAGGATCAGAAGGTCGTTATTGCCCTTCTGGTGACAGGCACACCCAATGAAACGATCACCGCGGAAGTGGTCCTCGTCAAATCCAAGTCCCTGGATCTGCGTGCCCATGGCGCCATCGAGAATGAGGATGCGCTCTTCAGCCGCCTGTTTCAGCGCCTTCAGAATTTCCGCGCCGTCGCGTTTGCCGCCCAGGGGGCCAAACAGATCTTCCAACATCGGCACTCACTCCTCATTCTTTGCAAATCAGCAAGATATCAAGTCACATAAAGATATCTTTATGTCAACATATCATACGACATTCGCGGTTCTGGGCTAAAAAGGAAGCTACGAAATTCCGACCGTGGATGACACCCTTGCGCCTCAAAGATATAGGTATGCTCGAACAGCGCATCAAAGGAGGAACGGATGACCGAGACGGAAAGCACGAAAGCCTATTGGAGCACGCTGCCCTGGCATCGCCAATGGTTGGTAAAGCAGGCGGAAGGCCTCTTCGACTTCTTCCAGTATCGCGCGGTCAATCCCAAAGGCGGCTTCTTCGATCTCGACCGGAAAGGCGCTCCCCTCTCCTCCGACAATCCGGTGCGCGGCATCCACGCGTCTGCCCGCATGGTCCATTGCTTCTCCATTGGACACCTGCTCGGTCGCCCCGGCTGCGGCGATATCGTCGACCATGGCATGACCTATCTGTGGGACAAGCACCGCGACCAGGAGCATGGCGGCTACTTCTGGCAGGTGGACGATAACGGCCCTGCCGACGCCACCAAGCAGGGTTATGGCCACGCCTTCGTGCTGCTCGCGGCCTCCTCCGCCAAGGTCGTCGGCCACCCGCTGGCTGATGCGATGCTGGCCGATGTGACCGAGGTTCTCGAAACCCGATTCTGGGAAGAGACGCACGGCGCCATCAATGAGGAGTTCCACCGCGACTGGTCGCCGATCGAGAATTACCGCGGCCAGAATTCCAACATGCATCTGACCGAAGCCCTGATGGCCGCCTTCGAGGCCACGGGCGACAAGTCCTATCTCATCAAGGCCGAACGCATCGCCGACCTCATCATCCGCCGCGCCGCTGGGGCGCTGGACTTCCGCGTGCCGGAGCATTTCGATGAGAACTGGGTGCTGGACAAGGATTATCGCGGCAACGAGATGTTCCGCCCCTCAGGCTCCACGCCGGGTCACTGGCTGGAATGGTCGCGCCTCATCCTGCAGCTCTGGATCCTGGGTGAGCGCAAGCACGACTGGATGCCGACCGCCGCCAAGTCACTCTTCGTCCAGTCCATGGCGCTCGGCTGGGACCGCGAAAAAGGCGGTTTCTTCTACACGCTCGACTGGGACAACACGCCTGCCAAGACGGAAAAGCTGTGGTGGCCGATGTGCGAAGCCGCAGGTGCGGCACACTTCCTCAACGAGCATCTGCCCGCCGACGAGTTCTACGAAGACAGCTATCGCCGCATCTGGAGCACGATCGCCAACACCTTCCTCGACCATCAATTCGGCGGCTGGCATGAAGAACTGACGGAAGACCTCGTTCCGGCCAACACCCTCTTTCCCGGCAAGGGCGATATCTACCACGCGCTCCAGGCGTGCCTCATTCCGCTTTTCCCGGCAGATGGCAGCCTGACGAATGTGATTGCCGAAAAAGGTGGACGCTTCTAATCGAAGCGTTTTCAGCATGGAGCGGTGGAGCGGACAAACGCTAGCGCCGCTCCATCGTCAACCCTCACTCGAAATCCGCTGAATTGACCGTCACACGCCATTCCAGCCGCGCTGGATCGGCCTGCTCATTGCTGCGCAGCCGAAACGGGCGGCAGGCAGCATAGGTCTCATGCGCCTCCAGCCTCCTGTCGTTTGGCTGATAGGCCTCTAGCGAGATCGGCGCGCGAAAAGCGGGCTCGAAGCCTTCCAGCGTATAGGTCAGCCGCTCGACCGCCACATCATTGGTATTCTGAAAGCTCACCCGGATCGGCGCGGTCTCGTCCTGGCAGGTCGCGTCGTAGGCCGCCGTGGCAATGATCTTCTCCAGCCTTTCGCCGGAGCGGACCCAGTCGAACAGCACCCAGCCTCCGAGACAGGCCCAAACCACGGCGAGTGTCGCCACGACGGGCTTGAGATGGCGCGGGAACGCAATCAGAAACAAAAGTAAAGCGATAGTCAGAACAATTCCAACGATCATGAACGGCGTTCCGAAGCGTGGCATATCATGTCAGTCAATCTTCCTCTCCCAGCGCCCTCGGCAAAAGGGCATGCATCTCTCCCTTTATAGCGCGCTAAACGCGAAGCCGCACAGAGAGGCGCGGTAAAGTCGGCGTGACAAGAGCACTCCGAACCGGAGAGATAATCAAACTTTTGGTGGCCACCTCTGCTCTGCCGCAACGCGGCCTTCCTACAGCATCGGCCGGAAAATCGGAATCGCTTTCCGGAAAGCGCGATGCGAAGATCAAAGAAGATAGGGCGTCCTTTGTGCGTCGAATAGGACGCACGGCGCTCTAGAGCGACGAACACGACAGCAAGGACGACCATTAAGATCGCCACGGTGGACGGAACTGGCCGGGGGCCACGAGAATTGGCTGATTCTCTTCGTAATACATGGTCGGGGGCCAGCAGCCAATAGGAACGGATGGCCGCTCAATTGACTGTTCCGAAGATCGCACAAACGAAAACAGAGCCTTGCAAAGGATATGGATGAGCTTTCGAGCTTGTTATTATATATGCAAGCCTAAAGAAATCTCAACACATCATTATAAGCGGACAGAGAATGAAATCAAGGTATGGGTCCGCGTAACGCCCCGGTGACATCAGGAGAACGGGCAGCTACACAACCTTCAGAATGATATCTGCTCGATAATTTCGACAGCATTTCTAAGCCATGCAGAATCGGGAAGACGCGCGTATATCGGTGCCAGAACACCAGCCCCTTCCAGAACTGCTTTAACAAAGATCGTGGCAACAGCACTACCTCCCCATGCCGCAACCTTCTTGGAAGACTGGGTTACGAGATCGTCAGAGAAAGACGCGGCGTAGCCAAATATCTTGCTGAACAGATTTTCCAAAGTACTAAACAACGCATAAGCAGCACGCTTGGATGTGTGCCCTGGATTAGACACTGCATCCATGATAAATCTGATCGTCTTTGGAACTTCTGGATCCACTTGTTCCGAAATCGCTTCAAGTTTTACAATTACGTCTGTAGCTACCTCTCTAGAACGACGAATGTCGGCCTCGGTAAGCTCGACAATGGCAGCGTTCTCGGAATATCTCGCCCACTCCGGGAATTGTGCGACATACATTCCAATCGACGTTAAATGAGCACGGAGTTTGGCCCCGAGGACCTCAGGCATTTCATCTTCAAATCGTTTTCGTATCTCATCGCAGGATATATTTGCGATGCCTAACTGAATTATGTCCTGGCCTCTTTGCAGTTTAAGCTGCAAATCTTCAATGGTTTCGATAAAGCGTTGATCACAATTTGAGCGACGCAATCCGTCAATTATCTTCTGGCCTTGCTCAACGAGCGCTGCACGAGCAGAGTTTGCGGACAGTCGATCTTCCGATTTCGCAATAGCAGCTGAATGCTCGACTTCTAAAATTCCATCAGAGATCGCAAATTGCACCGGACCGATCTTCTGCTCCGGAACTATTTTCGCAAGCGTTTTTGGGTCTGCGTCGGCACCAACATGAATAAAGTCCAGTTCTGAAATATCGCCCGATCCAATATGTCGACCAAATAGCTTAGGGCGTGCGATATGGTGAGGAATTCGATTTTTTGTTGGAATACCGGATTATCTTCTGACGCGCGGCTGATCGGGCGCAGACGAAACTTCCTTCGAGAAATTGTTTTAAATTCCGGCATCTGCATCAATGCAGATATTTCTTCGCGAACCCGCGCGCCGGCTTTCTCTGTCAGATATTCTTTGTTCTCATTTAGGAGTAGAATGCGAATGGTCTCAAATTTTTGGGCCACCGCGATGGCTTCGTCAATATTTCCTGTATGATTGCGTCCAATATCCGGACGGATAGAATAAATGATGTCAAGCAGATGATTGCGAATAGGGTAATCAGCCATGTCTTTTCGAGCTTCAACTATTGGTCGTCCGTCGGAATTTATTACAACAGTGATCTTTGTGTTTGGCACCACTTTCGATTTAATCAAACCCGTGTGTGATATTCCAGCTGAACAAGATGCATAAGCAATAAAAATTTCGGTCAATATAGAAGCTCAGATACCGCCGTAGCGGTTTCAACTTAATGAGCGGGTGTCATAATCAGCAACCTGTTTCGCAAAAAGCACATGACCCCGGACACGCCGCAAATCATCTTTGCGAATTTTCTGTGCATCAAGCAGGTGGTTGTAGGCCCGTATTCTGTTGCGATATCCCTTTGTCAAACGAATCCTATCACCATGAACCAACAGCCCATGGACCTTAAGGCGCTGGGGCGAAATTGCCATTTCAGTTTTCTCTGGAGCTAACTTCCAAGGCAGATCGCCGAAAAGCTGACCCATTGCTACTGGAAGTCCTTCAGGAAATTCGCCTGTTCCAGAAAACACGATGTCATCGGCGTAGCGTGACAACCGAGCATTATATCCGTTTAAAATTTCGGACAGTAATTCATCAACCTTGCGAAAAGCCAGATTTGATACTACGGGACTTGCTGGCGAACCCTGAGCCAACGCTCCATTAAAGCAAAGAAATTTCCGGATGTAGGAAGCGCTTTGCTCAGTATATCCAAGAGATATAAGCGACTGAAAAACCAGATTCTCTGTAGTTGAAGGGAAAAAGTCTCGGATATCACAGGAAAATACCCACGACGCGCCCAAATGGATACTAGCAGCTTGCAGATGTGATCGACCCGGCACAAACCCAAATACGTGCGTGGGAGCTTCGAATGCACGACTGAAGTGGACCGAGCACCACTTCTGAATTATCTTGATTGCAACTTTAGGTGCATAAATATGACGAACGCCGTTACCCTTCTTAATGGTGAAATGCCGATAGTACCGGTGAGGTCTTTTTTCGAATGACCACAGCAAACCCGGATTGAGACCTAGCATAACGGCAAGACTGTCTCTGGAGATAATCGGCGGCAAGCCGATCTTGGATAGCCGCTCAATCTCTGCAATTTCACCTATCGAAATTTCCGCGCCCAACGCCGCGACGAGGTCGACCGCATTATCAAAAAGGAAGAATGGAGATTCAAGCAAAGAGTGTGGGAGCTTCATTTAGCAAAGCTATCTTTCGTTGAGTGCCGTAAGCACGGCGAGTGATTCGAAGGAGCGCGAGTCGTGCTTACGGCAACCTTCTTATCATCGTCTTGGCCAGTGGGCGTGATACACACCCTCGCCTGAAGCCCCCACGTCATCATATTATTCTCCAGACCTAGCCAGCGCAAGTATCCTGATTATGTCAGGGCTTCGACGGCCTTTCGAAGTCCCAAGCGCTTTGAGGCCAGCGAGGGATAAGGAATACATTCCCCCCTTAGACCTGATGATCATTCCACTTCGGCGCAGCACGTCGAGCATCCTGGACATCCAGTCCTCTGACGGAACGGTAAAATGGCGACGCCTAAGGGCATCTATAATAGTCTCCATACTAGTCGGCGAGTTATTCCGGATCACTGAAAGACACATAATCCTACTAGGAAGATTGGCCGCCGAAGTTAATTCGGTTGAGAAATGATTGATGTCGAAGACCGCGAGATAAATTCCAATTTTTTGATTTATTTCTTTAAGTAAATCATCGTTTATCGCCGCCTTTGGTACCAGCCACACTCGGGCTGCCGTCCCAGAAATTGTGAGGAATGAGTTTCTAATATTTTCAGGAAAAGAGTGAAGCATGCTTGCTCTCAGACCGTCCTCAATACTCCTCTTGGTAGAATCGGTGAGAATAAACTCTACATTTATGCCGAGATCGGCAATATGCCCCTTAATTTCGTTTAATTTCTTGTTGGACGGCACCTGCAAATTGTCAGAATTTCTGAATACATCAATAAAGACGTAAAAATGCTTGTCATCGAAAATATCTTCAGCCAAGCGACCAGAAGTGCTGATTCCGTGTTCTTTGAGGACCAACTCTATAATTGACTGTTTATCCACCCAACTGCACCCAGGTCTTTTCGATCACGCTTGACCAAGTATCGGCCCTCACTGGCCAGTCATGCGCTTCCGTAATGTTGATATTGTTAAGTGAAAATCGGCCATTTCCGAGAAAGGTAATCGGAATTTGGGGATTATAGTCAGCGACGACGCGGGTCGCGGAAGCCGATTCCATTAGATTCGCTATCTCGGATGCCGCCGAGATAGCCCTAGCGCACGCCGCCACGATTTCATGATCACCGACTTTCAGCGCTCTCTTTCGGCCCTCTTGCAGTTTTTTCTTCACGGCTCCTCTCAGAGTCATGGGATAGTCGGCATGAGGCAGTTGGGACCACTTTGCATCCAGAGCACTTATCATGGTTCGTACACGCAAGAACGTTGCGTAATAGTACCTGTTATATGAAGAGCGACCGAATTGGTCTCCTTCTTGCTGCATTGCACGTCGAAGGGCTTCCAGTTGAAGGTGATGAGCCACCACTTCCATGTAGCGAGTTGAACCTCCACAGACTGTCGAAGCACGATAAGTGCCGTAGCATTCCTATTGAACGACGGGGATTACCCATTGTAACTTGCGTGCCCACATAAGCCCTTGCTTCAGAAGGAAGGGGGGCGATGCCACACCATATTCTATTTACGCGCGAACAAAAATCTAAAATCGAACACAAAAGGGAAGGAAACGGCGGAAGCGCTAGAACGAATATCGACATCGTACCGAAAACTGAGGCGTCAGATAAAAGAAGCAAGTCGAAGACGCCAACACCCTCGTGCTGCTTATCCTGCTGGTGGTGTTGGCGATGCGGAAATCCTCTTTTATGGCATACCAGCGTTCGTACATCCACAGGCCTGATCCTAATCCTGGCGCAGAAAATTGGACGTCAGATCCATAGCACGGGCTTTGCACCACAGCCCCACGGCAGTGGCATACTGCGACGGCTGCAGCCGTGCCAATGCAAGTAGAAACGTCGCATCGAGACTTCACGACATAGGACGGATTGAACGCCGATGCCCCTAGGTGTCTCCTCAGAAAAAGTTTTCTAAGTCATTGATTTGAAAAAATGGTGGGCCCGGAGGGACTCGAACCCCCAACCAAGCGGTTATGAGCCGCCGGCTCTAACCATTGAGCTACAGGCCCTTCGATGCAAAACGCGTCGATGCGCATGGCTGCAATGGTCCAGCCGGTGCGTGGGTCTCGCTCTAACGCAATTTTTCCGGTGCGACAAGCCGTTGAAAATCGGTTGACACAATCTATGCCGTAATAGTCTCATAATCTAAAGCCATAGGATGTAGAGGGACATCAACAGAGGACTTTTTCATGGTATCCAGACTGGCTCGTTCGATCGCTATTGGCTCCGTCACGCTTGCCGCGCTCGCGCCATTCGCAGCCCTTGCGCAAGACGCCAAGCCGCGCGAAGCGACGATTACGGTTTCGGGCGAAGGCAACGCCTCTACCGCTCCCGATATGGCCGTTCTTTCCTTCAGTGTCCTGAAGCAGGCGCAAACGGCCGCCGAGGCCTTGAGCGAAAACAACAAGGCGATGACGGAGGTGCAGGCAGCGTTGAAGAAGGCCGGCATTGCCGACCGCGATCTGCAGACTTCCAATTTTTCGGTGCAGCCCGTCTATAAGCAGTTCGAGCCGAAGGATGGCGTCTATATCCCGCCGGAAATCACCGGATATCAGGTGACCAACGGACTGACAGTGCGGGTGCGCGACCTGACCAAGCTTGGCGGGATCCTCGATACGTCGGTGAAGCTCGGCATCAACCAGGGTGGCGATATCACCTTCACCAACGACAATCCGGAATCTGTCTTCACCGATGCACGCAAGAAGGCGGTGGAGAACGCCGTTGCCAAGGCAAAGACGCTGGCCGAAGCAGCCGGTGTGAAGGTCGGACGCGTTCTTGAGATCAGCGAGAACAGCCCTCGCCCACTGCCGGTTCCCGCACCGATGATGCGCGCCACCATGCAAAAGGAAGACAGCGTGCCGATTGCCGCAGGCGAAAACACCTATGTCATCAACGTCAATGTGACATTCGCCATCGAGCAATAAATCAGAAAGGGCGCGCCTTCCAAGCGCGCCCTTCCCCAATCTCGACGCTGAAATATCGGCCAAAACAAAAATGCCCCCGCCATTTTCATGACGGGGGCATCGTTCTGATCGGATCAGCGATCAGGAATTAGCGGCGGATGACCGGGCAGCCACGAACATTGGCGAACACGACGCGGTCGCGGCCGTAGCGATCGAAGCCGGCGACAACGACGCGGCGCGGCGAAACATCGACAACGCGAGCGCGACGAATGCCCATGCGGCTTGCTTTTTCTTCTGCGAGCCAAGGCGAGCAGCGATCACGACCGCGATCCGGACGACCCCAACCCGGAC
>Ga0308171_1004482_pt1 | contig 11429 bp, 8 predicted proteins | sample PhyGR1_FD_202135 | JGI IMG/M metagenome (GOLD analysis project Ga0308171, IMG submission 202135) | Phyllosphere microbial communities from UC Gill Tract Community Farm, Albany, California, United States - DLSLSG.R1 | ecosystem: Host-associated > Plants > Phyllosphere > Unclassified | place: USA... | reverse complement strand
GCCATTCCCGGTACCGGCCTCACCGCCGAACAATTCTGGGAAGGTGCCGACAAGGTCATTCATGACCTGGCGCCGAAGAACAAAGCCCTACTCGCCAAACGCGATGACTTCCAGGCGCGCATCGATGCCTGGCATCAGCAGCATGCCGGCCAGGCGCACGATGCCGTGGCCTACAAAGCTTTCCTGCAAGAGATCGGTTATCTGCTGCCAGAAGCGGCTGATTTCCAGGCGACGACGCAAAACGTCGACGATGAAATCGCCCGCACCGCCGGCCCGCAACTGGTCGTGCCGGTGATGAATGCGCGCTTCGCGCTCAACGCCTCGAACGCCCGCTGGGGTTCGCTGTACGACGCTCTCTACGGCACCGACGCGATCAGCGAAGACGGTGGCGCGGAAAAAGGCAAAGGCTACAACAAGGTGCGTGGCGACAAAGTCATCGCTTTCGCCCGCGCCTTCCTCGACGAAGCCGCGCCTCTGGCCGCAGGCTCCCACGTCGATTCGACCGGCTACAGGATCGCTGACGGCAAACTGGTCGTGACGCTCAAGGGCGGCAGCAACAGCGGCCTGCGCGATGACGCTCAGTTGATCGGTTTCCAGGGTGACGCCAACGCGCCGATCGCCGTTCTGCTCAAGCACAACGGCCTGCACTTCGAAATCCAGATCGATGCCAGCACTCCAGTCGGCCAGACCGATGCCGCCGGGGTCAAAGACATCCTCATGGAAGCGGCGCTGACCACGATCATGGACTGCGAAGACTCCGTGGCCGCCGTCGATGCCGACGACAAAGTGGTGATCTACCGCAACTGGCTCGGCCTGATGAAGGGCGACCTCGCGGAATCCGTGTCCAAGGGCGGCCAGACCTTCACCCGCACCATGAACCCGGATCGCACCTACACCGTGCCCAACGGCGGTGAAGTGACCCTGCACGGTCGTTCGCTGTTGTTCGTGCGCAACGTCGGCCATCTGATGACCATCGATGCGATCCTCGACAGTCAAGGCAACGAAGTACCGGAAGGCATCCTCGATTGTCTGGTGACTTGCCTGGCCGCAATGCACAACCTCAACGGCAACACTTCGCGGCGCAACACCCGCACCGGTTCGGTGTACATCGTCAAACCGAAAATGCACGGCCCGGAAGAAGCGGCGTTCACCAACGAGCTGTTCGGGCGCATCGAAGATGTCCTGCGCTTGCCGCGCAACACCCTGAAAGTCGGGATCATGGACGAGGAGCGCCGCACCACGGTCAACCTCAAGGCTTGCATCAAGGCCGCCAGCGAGCGCGTAGTGTTCATCAACACCGGTTTCCTCGACCGCACCGGCGACGAAATCCACACCTCCATGGAGGCCGGCCCAGTGGTGCGCAAGGCTGACATGAAGGCCGAGAAGTGGATCGGCGCCTACGAAAACTGGAACGTCGATATCGGTCTGAGCACTGGCCTGCAAGGTCGTGCGCAGATCGGTAAAGGCATGTGGGCGATGCCGGATCTGATGGCCGCGATGCTCGAGCAGAAAATCGCTCACCCACTCGCCGGCGCCAACACTGCCTGGGTGCCATCGCCGACCGCCGCTGCGCTGCACGCGCTGCACTACCACAAGGTTGACGTGTTTGCGCGTCAGGCCGAACTGGCCAAACGTGCGCGCGCTTCGGTGGACGACATCCTCACCATTCCATTGGCAGTGAACCCAAGCTGGACGCCAGAGCAGATCAAGAACGAACTGGACAACAATGCCCAGGGCATTCTCGGTTACGTGGTGCGCTGGATCGACCAAGGTGTCGGTTGCTCCAAAGTCCCGGATATCAACGACGTCGGCCTGATGGAAGACCGTGCGACGCTGCGGATCTCCAGCCAGCACATCGCCAACTGGCTGCGCCACGGTATCGTCAGCCAAGAGCAAGTGATGGAAAGCCTCAAGCGCATGGCGCCAGTGGTTGACCGCCAGAACGCCAACGACCCGCTGTATCGCCCGCTGGCACCGGACTTCGACAGCAACATCGCCTTCCAGGCGGCGGTCGAACTGGTCATCGAAGGCACCAAGCAACCGAACGGCTACACCGAGCCGGTGCTGCACCGTCGTCGTCGTGAGTTCAAGGCCGCGAATGGTCTGTAATTTGCGCTGACGCTGGAAGTGAAAAAGGCCCTGATCGAGAGATCAGGGCCTTTTTGTTTGTGAGGTGGATTGGATTGTTGTGGTGGGCTTGAGATCCATCCCCCTCACCCCAGCCCTCTCCCCCAAGGGGTAGAGGGGAAAGGGAGCAGATTGGGGAAGTTTCAATTCCTGAGTTCGACTCATGAAATTCAGGTCGGTGTACCTCCAACATTCACCGCGGTCAGTCCCCTCTCCCTCTGGGAGAGGGTTAGGGTGAGGGGCTTCTAGGGCTCAATGCCCAATTCATGCTTCACCAACTCAAGCAACTTCCCCGTATCAATCGGCTTGAGCAGAAAATCCACCACGCTCAAATGCATCGCTTCGATCGCATCTTTCACGTCGGCATCGCCGGAGACGATGATGATTGGCATCGCTGCCCGTACCGATTCACGCACCTGGCGAATCAGCTCGAGGCCGTCGACATTGCCCATGCGCAGGTCGGTAATCACCAGACCGATCGAAGGCTTTTCATCGAGCATTTTCAGCGCGGTTTCACCGCTGGCTGCGGTCATGCAGCGAATGCCGTCCAGCGCGAGAATCTCCGACAACAACTCGCGGGCGTCCTTGTCGTCGTCGACGATCAGGACACGCTGCGGCGGCAGATCGGGTTCGAGCATCACTGCGCTGAGCGCTTCCCGCTCGGCGTCGCTCAAAATATCGTGGTCGGACATGGCGCTCTCTAAATGTTCAAACAATCCCTGGCAAGTCGTCAGACATCACCGGACAGCGCTTCAATGTGCACTTCGTCGGAATTTTTTCCAAGTGGCTGGCGCAAGCTTTTCCGAGCTTTTGCGTAGGTTATTTCCGAAAATCGGCCAATGGTGGCAAAACCTAGACTTACGTCCAATGGGCACCCTGCCCGCCGGGGTCGACCATGGTGGCAACGATCCGACAACAACAATTCGAAAAAGACTGCGGTAATGGTTATGAGCAAAGCGGACGCCTTCACCCAGGCAGGGAAAACCGCGGTGTTGCAGAACATTCAGGGCACCCTGCAATTCCTCCAGCGCTTCCCGCCCTTCAATCAGATGGAACACGCCCACCTCGCCTATCTGGTGGAGCAATGTCAGCTGCGTTTTTTTGCCCAGGGCGAGAGCATCATCAAACCGGCTGACGGCCCGGTGGAGCACTTTTATATCGTCAAACAGGGTCGGGTGGTCGGCGAACGCCAGCACATCACCAAGCCCGGCACCGAAACCACCTTCGAAATCACCACCGGCGAATGCTTTCCGCTGGCCGCGCTGCTCGGTGAGCGCGCCACGCGCACCGAACATCTGGCGGGCGAAGACACCTTTTGCCTGCAACTGAACAAACTGGCGTTCATCAAACTGTTCGCCCTTTCCAGCGCCTTCCGCGATTTCGCCTTGCGTGGGGTCAGCAGCCTGCTCGATCAGGTCAACCAGCAAGTCCAGCAAAAAGCCGTGGAAACCCTCGGCACCCAATACTCGCTGAACACTCGTCTCGGGGAACTCGCGATGCGTCATCCGGTGACCTGCAGCGCCGAGACGCCGTTGCGTGAAGCGGTGAAGCTGATGCACGAGCAACAGGTCGGCAGCATCGTCGCGGTGGATGAGCACAAGGCGCCGCTGGGGATTTTCACCCTGCGCGATTTGCGCCATGTGGTCGCCGAAGGTGTCGGCGATTTCAGCGACGCCATCGAACAGCACATGACTCGATCACCGTTTTATCTGTCGCCGGATCACAGCGCCTTCGATGCGGCGATCGCCATGACCGAGCGGCACATTGCTCACGTCTGTCTGGTCAAGGATCAACGCCTGTGCGGCGTGGTGTCCGAGCGTGATCTGTTCTCCCTGCAACGGGTCGATCTGGTGCACCTGGCCCGGACCATCCGCAGCGCGCAACGGATCGAGCAACTGGTGACCTTGCGCGGCGAGATAGGCCAACTGGTCGAACGCATGCTCGCCCACGGCGCGTCGTCGACGCAAATCACCCACATCATCACCCTGCTCAACGATCACACGGTGTGCCGGGTCATCGAACTGACCCTCGCGGAAAAGGGCGACCCGGGTGTGCCGTTCAGTTGGCTGTGTTTCGGCAGCGAGGGCCGGCGTGAGCAGACGCTGCACACCGATCAGGACAACGGCATTCTCTTCGACGCGCGCGATGCCGCGCACGCAGCAGAAATACGCGGCAAGCTGCTGCCGATTGCCCAGCAGATCAACCAGAGCCTGGCGCAGTGCGGTTTCACTCTGTGCAAGGGCAACATCATGGCCGGCAATCCCGAGCTGTGTCTGTCGCGGGCCGAATGGGCGCGACGCTTCGCGGCGTTCATCCGCGAAGCCACGCCAGAGAACCTGCTGGGTTCGAGCATTTATTTCGACCTGCGCGTGGTCTGGGGCGATGAGCAAGGCTGCGAGCAATTGCGCCGGGGCATCCTCGATCAGGTCGGTGACAACCGTCTGTTCCAGCGCATGCTCGCCGAAAATGCGCTGCGCAATCGCCCTCCCGTTGGGCGCTTCCGTGAATTCGTGCTGGCCCGCAAGAACGGTGAGAAAGCCACGCTGGATCTGAAAATTCAGGGTCTGACGCCGTTCGTCGACGGTGCCCGTTTGCTGGCGCTGGCCAACGGCATCGACGCCAACAACACCCTCGAGCGTTTCCGCCAATTGGTCGATAAACAAGTCATCGAGCCGCTCGACGGCGCGGCGTATGAAGAGGCCTATCACTTCATTCAGCAAACGCGGATGCAGCAGCATCAGTTGCAAACCCGGGAAAATCAGCCGTACTCAAACCGCGTCGATCCCGACAGCCTCAATCACCTTGACCGGCGCATCCTGCGTGAATCCCTGCGGCAGGCGCAACGCCTGCAGAGCAGCCTGAGCTTGCGGTATCAGCTATGAGCCTGTTTTCCTGGCTACGCCCGGCCAGCCCCGTGGTGTCGGCGGACTTGCAGAAGCGGCTGGCCAAGCTGCCGGCGCTTGCCGAGCTGAGCGAATGCAGCCTGCGCGAGCAGCGCTGGGTGGTGCTGGACCTGGAAACCACCGGCCTGAATATGAGCAAGGATCGGGTCCTGTCGATCGGCGCGGTGGTGATCGAGGACGGTGCGATCGATTTCAGTCAGCAGTTCGAGCGCACGCTGCAATGCCGCGAGCTGAAGCTCAGCCCCAGCGTACTGATTCATGGCTTGGGGCCGACTGCGATTGCCGCAGGCAGCGACCCGGCGGAAGCGTTGCTGGAGTTGCTGGAGTTCATCGGCGACAGCCCGGTGCTGGCGTTTCATGCGCCGTTCGATCAGCACATGCTCGGGCGCGCAGTGAAAGAACACCTGGGGCATAAGCTGCAGCATGTGTTTCTGGATGGGGCGGATATCGCGCCGTTTCTGTGTCCGCAGGCGCAGATTCGCGAGGCCGGGCTGGATGAGTGGATCGAGTGGTTCCGGCTTGAAGTGTTCGAACGGCATAACGCCAGTGCCGATGCGCTGGCCACGGCAGAATTGGCATTGATTCTGTTCAGCCGCGCGCGGGCGCAGCAGATTTACAGTCCGTTGCAGTTGCAGCAGCGGTTGAGCCAGTGGAAGCGGCGGCAGCAGGCGCCGTCCTTCTAGCTTTTCGGCACCTCCCCAGCCGCCTTCGCGAGCAGGCTCGCTCCCACAAGGCAACGCGTTGCTTCAGATCAGCTGACCAGTGGCCAATTGCTAACCATTCCCACCTCTGCCAGAATCGCGAACTATTCTCGTTAGTTAACATTTCCCAATCGGTGATGTCCGGTGTCGTCAGTGCCCAACCCCCACAGTGAGCTCGTCGGTGCGATGTATCGCGACCATCGCGGTTGGCTGCTGGCGTGGTTGCGGCGCAATGTGGCGTGTCCGCAGCGTGCCGAGGACCTGAGCCAGGACACCTTCGTGCGCCTGCTCAACCGCGACGAACTGCTGACGCCGCGCGAACCTCGGGCGTTTCTGGTGGCGATCGCCAAAGGCCTGTTGTTCGACTACTTCCGCCGCGCCGCGCTGGAACAGGCCTACCTCACCGAACTGATGCTGATCCCCGAAGACGAACAACCGTCGGTTGAAGAACAGCAAATGATCCTCGACGACCTCAAAGCCATCGATCGCCTGCTCGGCAAGTTGTCGACCAAGGCTCGTGCGGCCTTCCTGTATAACCGCCTCGACGGCCTCAGCCACGGCGAAATCGCCGCCAGACTCGGCGTGTCAGTGCCGCGCGTGCGGCAGTATCTGGCGCAAGGCCTGCGCCAGTGTTACATCGCCCTGTACGGTGAGCCGACATGACGGCGGCCAGTTCGCGCCCGGTGCCGGCGCATGTGCTGGACGCGGCGATTGCGTGGCAATTGACCCTCGACTCGAGCACCGCGCTGGAGCGCGAGGAATTCGCCAAGTGGCATGCGGCCCATGAGGAACACGCCCGCGCGTGGCGCCAGTTGGGCATGCTCGATCAGCGTTTCAGCGTCGCCAAAGGCCCGGCCCGAAGTGCGTTGCTGCAATCGCGCGAGGGCATTCGCCGGCGCGTGCGAAAACTCGGCAGCGGGCTGGCCAGTGTCGTGGTGATCCTCGGGCTGGGACTGTTTGTCAGCGAGCGCTATCTGCCGCTGGATTACTGGCTCGCCGATCAGCGCACCGCCACCGGTGAACAGCGCAGCGTGCGCCTGTCCGACGGCACCCTGCTCAACCTTAATACCCACAGCGCGGTCGACGTCCATTTCGATGACGAGCGCCGGTTGATCGTGTTGCAGGAAGGCGAAATCCTCGTCGAGACCGGCCATGGCGATGCGCGGCCGTTTATCGTCGAAACCCGCGAAGGCAGCATGCGCGCGCTGGGCACGCGCTTTCTGGTCAAGCGCGAGGACGATGGCACCCGCCTGAGCGTGTTGCAGTCGGCGGTCGCGGCCCATGCCCAGGCCAACCCGCAAGAACAGATTCTGCGCGAAGGCCAGCAGGTGTTGCTGCGCAGTGACGGGCTGGGCTCGATTGCCGCCCTCGCCCCCGGCGCCGATGCCTGGACGCGCGGCATGCTGGTGGTGGACAACGCACGGCTGGGCGATCTGGTGCATGAGCTCGGGCGCTATCGTCGTGGCCATCTGGGCGTGGCGCCGGAAGTGGCCGATCTGCGCATTACCGGCAGCTTTCCGTTGCACGACACCGATAAGGCCCTGAGCGCTTTGCTGCCGACTCTGCCGGTGCAGATCGAGCGGCATACGCCGTATTGGGTCACCGTGGCGAAGGCTGATATCAAGCCTGAGTAATGCGTCGGCAGGAAAACCGCCTTCGCGAGCAGGCTCGCTCCCACATTGGAATGCGATCACCTGTGGGAGCGAGCCTGCTCGCGATGACGGCATCAGCCGCACAACCATTTCCAGCAAAAAATAATTTCCACCGAGCCCTATCACTTTTCCAATCTCGTCCGGCACACAGGCAATTGAGAAATATTTCCATTCAGGAGCCGCCGTATGTCCCGTTCGCCAGACACCTTGTTGCGCCCCAGTCTGCTGGCTTTTGCCATCGCCTTCGGCACGCCGCTGATCAGCAGCCCGTTGCTCGCCGCTGAGCAAGCGTCCAGCGTGCGCGCCTACAACCTGCCGGCGGCGCCGCTGTCGACCACCCTGAACCAGATCGCCAGCCAGAGCGGCCTCGCCCTGTCGCTCAATCCTGCGCTGGCCGCCGGCAAGACCTCGGCCCCGGTCAACGGCCAGTACGACGCCGCCGGAGCCCTGCGCGCGGCTTTGCGCGGTACCGGTCTGCAACTGGAACAGAGCAGCGCCGGCACCTACACCTTGGTGGCCGTGCCTGAAGGCACGCTGGCCCTGCCGGAAACTTCGGTCATCGGCGTGGAAAACTTCGAAAGCGCCTGGGGTCCGGTCGAAGGCTACACCGCGACCCGCACCGCCGCTGGCACCAAGACCGACACTGCGCTGGTCGAAGCACCGCGTTCGATTTCGGTGGCGACCCGCCAGCAAATGGACGACCGCAGCGTGCACAGCCTCGATGACGCCGTGCGCTACATGCCGGGCATCACCGCCAGCAGCTACGGCAGCGACACCCGCGCCGACTGGCTGCGCGTACGCGGTTTCGAGCCGACCCAGTTCCTTGATGGCCTGCCGCTGCCCAAAGGCGTGTACGCCAACCCGAAACAGGAAACCTGGAACCTAGACCGCCTCGCCCTGCTGCGTGGCCCGGCCTCGTCGGTGTACGGCCAGACCCCGCCGGGCGGTTTGCTCGACATGGTCAGCCGCCGCCCGAGCGCTGAAGCCAGCAGCGAAATCCAGTTGCAATACGGCAGCGACAATCACCGCCAGATCAACTTCGCCAGCACCGGCAAGATCGATGAGGCCGGGCAGTTTCTCTATGGCCTCAGCGGCGTGGTGCGCGACAGCGATACGCAAATCGACCATATCGACAACAAGCGCTACAACATCGCACCGAGCCTGACCTGGAACATCGACGACGATACAAAAATCACTCTACTGAGCCAGTTCACCCGCGACGATACCGGCGTCACCAGCCAGTTCTATCCCATCCAGGGCACCAAGATCGACATGCCGTTCGGCAAGATTTCCCATCACAAGAATCTCGGCGATCCCGACTACGATTATTACGACCGCACCTATTACGCGCTGGGTTATGCCTTCGAACATCGCCTCAACGATGTCTGGCAGTTCAAGCAGAATCTGCGCTACACCAAATCCGACCTGTCGTTCCAGACCGTGACCGTCAACAGTTACAACCCATCGTTTGCCGGATTTACCGTGGACGATCAAGGCAATGTCGGTCGCAGTACAACTAACGCCGACGAAGACATCAGCCAGTTCGCCGTGGACAACAACTTCCAGGCCGACTTCGCCACGGGCAACATTCGCCACACCTTGCTGCTGGGTCTGGATCACCAGCGCAGCAACACCAACTACACCTCGATTTTTGGCGATGGTCTGCAAACCAACGTCATCAACCCGATCTACGGCCAGCCGATCGTACGTCCAGCGCGCTCCACCGCGTTTTACGACTACAACCAGAAGACCTACCAGACCGGCCTCTACGTGCAGGATCAGATGGCTCTCGACCAGTGGCGCCTGACCCTCGGCGGCCGTGAAGACTGGGTGCACACCAGCACTGAATTCTTCAACAAGGGCGATGCGACCAACACCCAGCGTGACAAGAAATTCAGCGGCAACGCGGCGCTCAGCTACGTCTTCGATAACGGCTTCGTGCCGTACCTGTCCTACGCCGAATCCTTCCAGCCGACCACCGGCGCCGATGCCACCTCGACCGGCTCGCTCAAGCCAACCGAAGGCAAGCAGTGGGAACTGGGCATCAAATACCAGCCTCCGGGCAGCAAGACCCTGCTGACCGCCGCCGTGTATGACCTGACCCAGAAGAACGTCGCGGTGAACACCTTCGTCAACAACGTTTCGGTGACCAGCCAGACCGGCGAAGTGAAGGTCAAAGGCCTGGAACTCGAGGCCGTGTCGGATGTGACCGATAACCTCAAAGTCATCGCCGCCTACACTCTGGCCAAGTCCGAAGTGCAGAAAGGCATCGACGAGGGCAACCGTCTGCAACTGATGCCCAACCAACAAGCCTCGCTGTGGACCGACTACACCTGGCACGCCGGCGTGCTCGACGGTTTCGGTATCGGTGCCGGCGTGCGCTACACCGGCAACACCTACGGCGACAAGGCCAACACCTGGCTGGGCAAGGCTGACGCCTACACCGTGTTCGACGCCAGCGTGCATTATGATCTCGGCCGTCTGGACAACAGTCTGAAGGGTGCATCGCTGGCGGTGAATGCGACCAACCTGTTCGACAAGGACTACATTTCCACCTGCGACAGCTTCTACTGCTACTACGGCGACCAGCGCAGTGTCGTCGCCAGCGCCACTTACAAGTGGTAAGCCAGTGAGCTGAAACAGGCCCTGTTCCCAGGCCGTCCGTACCGGACGGCTTCGGTGTTTTTGAAGGTCATGCAATGAAAAGTAAAACCATCCGCCGCTGGTCGTTCATCCACACCTGGACCAGCCTGATCTGCACCGTGTTTCTGCTGATGCTGGCGCTGACCGGTCTGCCGCTGATTTTCAGCCACGAGATTGATCACGCGCTGGGCAACGCCCCGGAGCTGCGCGAGATGCCGGCCGACACGCCGCAACTCAACCTGCAGCAACTGGTCGATGCCGCGCAGAAACACCGCCCGGGCGAAGTCATGCAGTATTTCGGTTATGACGACGAAGAGCCGAACGCGGCATTCGCGATCATGGCCAGGACTGCCGACACCGAGCCGAACTCTTCGCACACCTTCATGCTCGATGCGCGCACTGGCGAAGCGCTGGAAACCCCTTCGGCCAACGGCGGTTTGATGCTGTTCATCCTGCGCCTGCACGTCGACATGTTTGCCGGGTTGCCGGGCAAGCTGCTGCTGGCGTTCATGGGTCTGTTGTTTGTCGTGGCGATCTTCTCCGGCACGGTGCTGTACCTGCCGTTCATGCGCCGCTTGAAATTCGGCACCGTGCGTCAGGACAAATCAACGCGGCTGCGCTGGCTCGACCTGCACAACCTGATCGGCGTCGTCACTTTGACCTGGTGCCTGGTGGTGGGCGTGACCGGGGTGATCAGCGCCTGCGCCGACCTGCTCATCGCCGCCTGGCGCAACGACGCGCTGACCACCCTGATCGCGCCGTATCGCGATGCGCCGCCGCTGACTCAACTGGCGCCGGCCACGCGGCTGCTCGACATCGCCGAGGAAGTCGCACCGGGGATGAAACCGGATTTCATCGCCTTCCCCGGCACACGCTTTTCCAGCGAGCACCATTACTCGGTATTCATGAAGGGCGGCACGCACCTGACCTCGCACCTGCTGACGCCGGTGCTGATCGACGCCACGACCTTGCAGGTCACCGCCGTGGCCGAACGGCCGTGGTACATGGACGCCATGGGCATGTCGCAGCCGCTGCACTTTGGTGACTACGGCGGCATGCCGATGAAGATTCTCTGGGCGACGCTGGATGTGCTGACGATCATCGTGCTGGCCAGTGGTGTGTATTTGTGGGTGGTGCGGCGTAAGGCGGCCAAGCCTGTATTGGAAGCGGCGGAGGCCTCGGCATGAAGCCGCGTCAGTCGAGTTTCTGGAAGGTTTTCAGCACACCGATCGTGATCGCCTTGCTCAGTGCGGCGGGGCTGTTTGCGGCCTTGCTGGGGGATGGAATCTGGGATGCGTTGAGCTGGGTCGGGCTTGGCGTGCCGGCATTTCTGGCGATAAGAGGTTTACTGCCCCGACGTTGAGAATCCCTTGTGGGAGCGAGCCTGCTCGCGAAAGCGCCCG
>Ga0308171_1004481_pt1 | contig 11430 bp, 9 predicted proteins | sample PhyGR1_FD_202135 | JGI IMG/M metagenome (GOLD analysis project Ga0308171, IMG submission 202135) | Phyllosphere microbial communities from UC Gill Tract Community Farm, Albany, California, United States - DLSLSG.R1 | ecosystem: Host-associated > Plants > Phyllosphere > Unclassified | place: USA... | reverse complement strand
GCATCAGAAAACATGCGTTATTACAACGATTTCCATATCGATGCTTCTGATGTGAGTTATGTTATGGATCAAGTTCTTATCGATCCGTTCCCTCACAAGATCTTTAACCAGCCTTTTCCAATTGCTTCCTTGATCAAAATCGATAAAGACGGACAAAACAAAGGAGAGACGTTTTTCAACGGACCAGAATATGCTGAGTTTTTTGGACAGAAGCTTATCCCACATTCTGATGGCAGGCTTTTGCTGGCAGGCAGCTTGAGTAACCAATCTTTTTTCAAAGGGCTTTACTTTTTTGAAACAGAGCATGACGCAACACTGGGTCTTTCGGATGACTTAAATTCTTCGACAACGAAAGATGCGCTAGGTCAAAACTATCCCAATCCTGTTTCAAATAGCACAACAATTCCATTTACTCTCATTAATAGTGGAAAGGTTGTCATAAGACTTTACAATACGCAAGGGAGCTTGATCAGGGAAATAGCTTCGGCGGTTTATCCTGCGGGGCGTAACCTCATAACATTTGATACCAAAGGTTTACCGACCGGCGTTTACTTTTATCAATTAGAATCTTCTGGCATCAAACAAGCCAAGAAAATGATCATCAAATAGTTTTGATTACTAAAATCAAAGGCTCTGGGTAAATATCCAGAGCCTTTTTTTTGTTTATGCAGTATAAAAATTTAAATTTGGATTATTATGCTGAAGATGAATAAAGTAAATCCAATACTATTCCTGTTTTTAATTTTTCTGTTTGCCGTTTCCTGCAATGAAAAAGGCGCTAAATCTGATGCTAGTAAAAACCATTCTGCAAAAGACGAATCAGGCAATTTCAGGAAGCTTGGCGATGAGCAATGGCATCTTGGAAACTATCAGGAAGCACTTAATTATTTCACTAAGGCTTATAAAAAAGTGAAAGCATCCGGTGATGAAAAAGAAACCGCTACCCTACTCAACAATCTTGGATTGGTGCATTGGCGGCTTGAGAACAATACGGCGGCACTGGAATGCTATACCGAATCAGCGGCATTAGCGGAAAAAAATGGAATGCAAAGGCTTTTGGGTTTGATCCTAAAAGAACAACGAAATTTTGAGGAAGCATTTATCCAAAACAATGAAGCGATCAGGCTGTTCAAGGAAATCAACAAACCTCATGATCTGGCAACGGCTTACAATAATCAAGGTCAGATCTACAGATATTCTGGAGCCTATGATGAAGCTCTGAAATTCTACCTTTTATCTTTAGAGCAATGTGAAAAAATAAATGATCTGGAAGGCAAGGCGGTTGCCTATCAAAATCTGAGTACAGTTTATGCTAAGCAAGGAAAAAAGGAAAAGGCTCTTGACGCCGCCAGAAAATGCCTTAAAATAAGCTATAAGACCAAAAGCAAAGTTCGTATCAACGAGGGTCTTTATGAACTTTCCCACAATTTTGATCGATTTAAAATGCCTGATTCTGCTTTGTACTATTTCAAAAAACACAATGAGATCGAAAAAAGCCTGATGAAGGCCAATCAAAGTAAAATCCTATCTCAATTTCAAGCCAATTTGGGAATCGAGGTCAAAAATCTCCGTATCAAAAACCTGCAAAATGAAAAGGAAATTGCCAATGACCGTTTTATGTTCGTCGGAGCCTGTGTGATGATCGCCTTGTTGGTCTCGGCATTTTGTATTTACCGTTATTTGTCAATCATCAAATTCAGAAAAAAACAGCTTGAAGCAGAACTTGAAACCTCAAAACAGATCATTCAAATAAAAGAGGACGACCTGAGGACCTACATCATCGACCTTACTGATAAAAACAACATCATCAGCAAACTGCAAGAGCCAGACAAAGAACCGAGAGACATTGAAGATGAAGTCAATGAACTTTTGGAACAGAAGATCTTTACCGATGACGGTTGGGACAAATTCAAGAAGCGGTTTTCAGAAATATATCCAGATTTTTTCAAAAGGATCAAGCAAAGCAACATTCCTGTTACAGAGGCAGAAATACGAATCTTGGTTCTTATGACATTGAAACTGAATGGCAACGAAATGGCAAACAGCCTTGGTATCTCCCCGCAAAGTGTAAGAGCTTGCAAGATGAGACTCAAGAAAAAACTGCAGGTCAATGACTATGAATCTGTTGAAAATTATTTGGACTATATTTTTTCTTAGATTTAAATTATCATTTGGGTTGTCACAAATTCCATACAAGCCAATCACTCGTAAAAAACTAAGCTCTTAAGCTCTAGTTACAAGTGTAAATCTGCTTAGCTGATACTGAACGCAAAGTAATTGAACGGCAATTCTCTATGTACTCCATCTAAAGACTGAATAGTCCCAAAATTTCTATTGTAATGCCATTTGCTCCAGTCAAATGATCCTGGATCTGAGGTTTGTAACGCAATGTAAACACCTCTAGCCATTTTGAGATGTGAGGCAATATTATCGAAATAAAGTCCCATTTTGGGAGCTGTGATCTCCCTGTTCCTATTGCGGCCGGCTATTAATTTTGTAATGCCTGTCGCATATTCACTTAAGATCGGAATGATGGGATTCAGCGTTCCGAGTAAGGTTATGCCATTCTTGACAACTCCTTTTTCCATGGTGTCCAGAAGCTGGTCATCATTATCATTGGAAACATTGATGATCTCTACATCAAACTGCATCAGCTGTTTCCCTGTATTTAAACCAATAAAGATGGGATAGCCGGAGATCGGTGCATTCTGTCCTTCCTGTATGGAGAAGATTTGATTGAAACTTAAATCCTGCTCCGAAGAATCTGTCAGATAGTTTTTTGCATTGAATTTGAACAACACCCGATGCTTGCCTCTTCCTGGATATTCATAGGCACGAAAGTAATCCAATGAAATGTTGACCTGTGTATTCTTGAGGGATTCATCCGCAGAAACGTTCCGAGCTTCAAAGATCTTGAGCGAAGTTTCCGTAGAGCTGCTTTCCGGAATAAAACCAAAGGCATAAGAAGAATGCTCCCAAGCTCTCGGTTCCCGATTCCAAGGCCACGCAACTTTTTCAAGATCAGCATTGGGATTTTGATTTAAAATTTCTTCAGCTTCGGCCTTCAAATCCATTGATCGGTACAATGCAACCGCTTCCTGCGCATTCAATTGTGAAAAATTTTTCATATCATATTAATTTAAAATTGTCTTTTATTAAATGAATAATGGTCATTGATCTCCTCCTGTTCAGAAAATTAAAATACTAGAAGAAAGATACTTAAAAAATAAACAGCTTTTGAACCATATAATTTAAGTAGTCAACTCAATAAAAGAATCCTTGACCCATTGATCATCCATCGCGATCTGTGACCAGCCATCTTTTTGGCTATAAATAAAAACCTCTGTCCCTTTATCTAAACTGCCCACTTTTGGAAATGAAGTTCCGGCACCGGCCCTCACATTTAGAATATCGGATTTCACCAAAGCCCTTTTGACCTCATTGGTAAATCTGCCTGAAACCAAATGCTCCGCTGAAGAAGACACTTTGAACCAGCCATCCTTTTCTTTGTACACCCTTAAAACACTGCCGAACAATGCCGGTTTTCTGTCTTTTACTTTTGTGCTTGAGGAAGATGGTCCAGTTCTGATGTTAAGCATTTCTGTATTCACCACCACGTATTTTAAAACTTCGGATGTCGGGTTTGCACTTTTGATAGATAAAGCTTCGGCAATCAATGGGATAAAATTTCTATTGCAGTCTTCTACTTTATTACCACCGAAGAAATTGTTTCCCGGACAAGATTTGTTGTTGCCACTTCCATTATTTCTGGCACCTGTGGAGAGATTGAACCAGTGATGATAGACGATTGTGTTCGTATTGGGAAGTAGTCCAAATTTTTTGAGCAACGCTGCAGTTACGGTTATGATGGCTTCTCGTTGCTGAGTGGTCATCTGGTCTCCACCTTTGTCAAAATTCCCCACATTCTCAATACAAAAATGATTGGCATTGCTGCCATAGATGCAGGCCGGTGACTTTTCGAAGCTTCGACCTGTCACCACAGAACCATCGGGAAAGATAGAGATGTGCTGACCGATATCTGCCCAGCCGTTGGCGTTGATGTGTGTATTCTTCATCCCCTTTTGCAGTTCCAAATGATTTTTACCATTAAAATGATTGTAAGACGGGATGTAAGTATGATGCTGCTGAACAGAAAGTACTGTTCTGGCAATCTTTAATTTTGAAATATAACTTTCAAACTCCTTCGAGGTCATCTTTGTAAATCCATACTTGGTCTCCATGGCATTTTATTTTAAAAGTTTGTATTTGAACAGCTCCTCGATTAGAATGTTGGTCAGTTTATTCGAGACGGTTTTCGCAATGAAGCGGTTTCCTACGGTTTTCATAAAAGTATAACCAAGGATTCTCCACAACCTGATCTTGAAATTTTTGATGAAAACCAGTTCATTCCTTTTTTTGACAATTGGTACAGTTGCCTCATCATCTTTTTTCCTTAGATGGTCGTAGGCAATATCCACAATTCCCTTCACTCTTTTGTTCATTAATTTTTCTAAGGGAACAATGTCTTTCTTATAATCGATGGACGGAAACACCAGACCTTTGGTATTGTCTTCATTGATGTAAGGATCAAAATAAGTTCTATTGTTTTCAATCTTTTTAGATTCTATCCGAAAATCTGGAATAATAGGCAACATGATCTCATTCGTGTGTCTATCGACAAAGGCGTAGGCATCTTTCAGGGAAGAGGTCCATTCCGAAGCTGATGGATGTTGCGCTTCATTGAGGTGGAAATAATAACGCAGAAAACTTTGACAGTTCTTTCTCCCCAACATAAAATCATGCACCATGAACGACTTATGGATGAAACCCGAAAAACCCGACAATGCACCACATGCAATGGTATTTTTCAGTGGCTTTTTATTTTTATCATAGCGTGTCGGCCAGATCATATTCTTGTCGGTATTGTCGTCGAACATCTCACTGATATCCCTTTCTTTGAAAGAAGCCTGATGTCTCAGCGTGGATATCAGTTGTGGAATGATGTGGAACAGATCCTCTTTGACATCCTTGGCTTTGAAAGGATTCTCGGGTATGAAATTAGGGAAAGGATCGATCATGATCAGCTTATAATTTTTATTGAATTCCTTTCCAATGACATTCAACGCTTCTGCTATTGGTTCATTGTTGGTCATTCCTCCATCTACCGCCGTGAAACTGTATTCCTCCTCTACTCTGGGAACGAATTTGAAGCCTTCACCAAAAATACGTTTAAGGTTGGCATTGATATAATCTTTGGGAATCCCGGTAAAAGAAATACTTTTAAGACCAACTGGGAATGCACCGCTTGCCCTGGCACATTTTAGAAAGAACCGAAGAGAGTTTTCATCACCAAGATCCAAATCGAGTTTGGAGACATCACTTTTAGGTTTGTTGTTCTGGAAATAGGCAAATGCTTTGTGGTAGGACATCGTGTGCGCTACCCTTTTTTTGTCAGAATCGAAATACAAATCGATGGGAATTCCCTTCAAGTTACTCAAAGTAAAAAGGACATCCAGATTTGGATTGATAAAGGTTGGCAATATATTGACCTCAATCGATCTGGCCTTCATCACGATCTTATCGATAAGATGGTCCATAAATTCCACATTGAGCAGAGCGTCCAATTTACCTTCTTCCAGGTCTGCAGCGGAGAACAGATATTCGCTAATTTCCTCTTCAGACTTCAAACCGAAATTGACCCAAGTATCAAACAACAGATTATCAGAAGCCTCCTTGGAATATGGATCGATGACCTCTTTCAAAGAATCTTTGGCAAGTCCTATGAGTGCGACCGCTGCAGCAATACTTCCCGCAGATGCTCCTGTGAAAATATCAATAACCACATTGGGTTTGGGTGTATTGGTCGGATCTTCTTTATACTTCTCGTCCCAAATAAATAAGGTATTGAAAAGATAATCCAAGACACCAGCAGTATAGGCTCCAGCTGTTACGGCGCCCGCCAATACCAGACCAATATGAATTTTTTCTTCTGATGTTTTATCCATAATTATTCTTTTCAAAAAAAGGAATTTAAAACTTTATATCTACTCTCGATTTTTCGTCTTTACAATACTTACATTCAAATTTAGAAATTATTTCAACGTCTCTGTACATCTTTAACAAAGCATAACGTCAAATGAGTTCTATTAAAATATCTGTAATGTTTTGAGAAATGTTTTAAGACAATAAAAAGATAGCAAAGAAGAAATGCGGAGTTTCTTTCTGGCGTAAAAAAATTTTACAATGTAAAAATAGTAGCATTTGTATCAATTTTTATTATATTTGTTGATACAATTCATACCAATGTCGAAATTAGCAGATAACATCAAGTTGTTGAGAGCCAGGCAAAAGATCTCTCAGCAAAAAATTGCAGATGCATTACTTATAACCAGAGTAAGATATGCCAAGTATGAGGATGGCACTTCTGAACCACCGATAGAGATCCTGTTGAGACTGTCAAAATATTTTGGTATCAGCATCGATCTATTGGTATCGGTAGACATCAGAAAATATCCTTTGGAAGAAATGCTCAACCTGCCGGACAACAGGATCCTGGTACCAATTACCGTTGATGCTTCCGGGAACAACCAGATCGAGATCATTCCCCAGAAAGCCTCCATGGGTTATCTGAATGGCTACGCAGATCCCGAATATATAGAGAGTCTCCAGACCATATCATTGCCTTTCCTCCGAAATGGAAAGTACCGCGCTTTCCCGGCACAAGGCGATTCTATGCCACCATATAAGGATGGAACGTATATCGTTGGAAAATATGTAGAAGACCTTTCTGAATTGAAGACCGACAAGACCTACATCTTCATCACAACCAATGATGGGATCACCTACAAACGGTTTCAGTTTCATGAAGCCACTGCTATTTGCGTAAAATCTGACAATAATTTTTATGAACCTTACAAGATCCCGCTAAGCGAGATCAAGGAGATCTGGGAATTTGCCTGTAGCATCTCTACTCAGGAATATGAACCGGAGGAGTTTTCCCAACATAACATCCAAAATCTTTTTGTTGAAATCAAAGAGGATATCAAGAAGATCAACAGCCGAATGACTTAGAATACACTGCTCTCTCTTTGGCAAATAAATTGAAGTTCAATTATTAAAGTTATAAAATATGATCTAAGTTTTCTCTGATGAATATTTATACGTAACAATTGAATTGCAAAAAGAACAAACATTATGCTGAAAAAAGGAGATAAAGTCAAATGGAGATTTCAGTTTGGCGAAACACACGGGATCATCACAAATGTCCATACCAAGGATTTTGTCTTCATGAACAGACAAAGAAGAGCGTCCGAAGAAAGCCCGCAATATGAGGTCATGAGCGAGAAGACCGGTAAAAGTGCTGTTCACAAATCTTCTGCTTTAAAGAAAATTTGACCTTGAAAATAAAGAAGGTGAATCTTCGGAAATAACTTGGCTCCACTCCTATCCCACTCCTATCTTCATCAATTTTAATGTAGATCCAGAATTAATAATTTCGGATACTACAATTGGTCAATCTGCTTTTGATCCTTGCTATTTCTTCTTTGCTGAAGTTATTGCCTTGGATCTGAAGTTCCCTTAATTTTTTAAGTTCAAGGATAGATTCTGGTACAAAATCGATCTTCATGTCTGCAATTGACAGTCTAAATAAATTGGGAAAATGATCAAAAACATCTGGAATTGACACTTTACCATCTTTGACCACAAGTCTTTCCGATTTTTTCTTGGGTCTCCAAAAAGAAATATCCAACTCTTCTATCTGACCCAAATCCTTGATGCTCTCCAGCATTTGTCCAAAAAGTTCATAATTAGGCATTTTTTGCCCCATCACAGTTTCGGCGCTCAGATTTAGCTTCTTCACATTTTTTAAGGATGACAGATCTGGAAAGATTTTCAAATCAGACAATGAACAGCTGAGGTCTACTTCTTTCAATTGGTTGGCGTTATCATTATTTATTTTGATCTCCGAAAATCTACAGACCGGCGCGCTCAGTGTTTCGATGTTTTTTACATCAAAGATCCAATCAGGAGCAACTTGTGGTTCTTTATCTTTAGGATTGAAGACAATCTTCAGGTCTGTGATCGACGTCGTATTCTTGATAGAATCGGGAACATTATAGATCGCTTCATTGCTTAGATAAAGCTCTTCTAAGGATTTGAGCTGATCAATATTCGCCGGGAGATGACAATGGTCATTCACGCCAAGACTTTTTAGATTCTTCAGTAAAACCAAATCCTCTGGGATATAGTAATCTTTTTTACTGCTGAAGCCCAATTCCTCAATATGGCCGATCGCTTTAAAATCTATTGCTTCATAATCACTTGCTTTATCTATAAAAATACTTTTTGATTCCTGTGCGTTTTTGAGATTAAATTTTTTGAGAGCCATATTTGTATGATGAGGTTAGATCAAATACTTTTTTCACTATGATATTAACTGGATTTTAACGGTCCATTACGTATAAGTGATTACTAATTTACAAAATTATTTAAGAATTAAGACGACAAAAGTTGTATCACTGGAATCTCTATGCAGCTTTTCTTAATCAAGTAAAAAAATCAAAAACTTCAAACTATTGACAAAAAAAACATCATGATCGCTCCAGAATAAATTATAATGATTGAAACTATCATTTACAGTTATGATATCAGTCAATCAATTTGAGAATCTTGTTTTACAGACAAATCCATAGCCCTGATGGTAACGGCATCCTTTTTTATTTTTTTTGTCCTTCGGTTTTATTCAGGATGACAAATGTGAAAAAAAAATAAAAAAGATATAGTGGACAGCAGGTTCCCGGCTCCTGAAAAATATGCGGAAAAACACGTAACTTTGTAACATGAATCAAGACACAATCTGTGCATTGGCCACGGCAAACGGAATAGGAGCTATCGGGATCATCAGGATTTCCGGAGAGCGATCTTTTGAAATTGTAAGCAAAATATTCCAAGGAAAAAACTTGGAAAAAGTAGATTCTCATACGGTACATTACGGTTTCATAAAGGATGAGAGTGAGGTGATCGATGAGGTGATGATCTCTGTCTTCCATGCTCCGAAAACCTTTACGACAGAAAATTCTGTGGAGATCTCATTTCACGGTTCGCCTTACATTGCCAAAAGGATCTTGGAAGTTCTGATCCAAAATGGTGCTAGAATGGCGAGAGCAGGAGAATTCACGATGCGAGCCTTTATGAATGGACGGATTGACCTTTCGCAAGCTGAATCTATTGCAGACTTGATCGCCTCTGATAATGAAGCATCCAGAAAAGTGGCCCTGAATCAACTGAAAGGTGGAATCTCTCAAGAGATCTCTATCCTTAGGAATGACCTTTTGAATTTTACGTCTCTGATAGAACTGGAATTGGATTTTGCTGAGGAAGATGTGGAGTTTGCAGATAGAACAGCACTCAACCAATTGCTTAATAGGATCGAAGGTAAATTAAGTTCTCTCATCGAAAGTTTCCAGTACGGTAATGCTATAAAAAATGGGACAGCTGTTGCTATCATCGGAAAGCCAAATGCCGGAAAATCCACACTTTTGAATGCGCTTTTGAAAGAAGAAAGGGCAATCGTGAGCAATATTGCCGGAACTACGCGAGATACGATCGAGGAAATTTTGCACATCAAAGGCAACGCTTTCCGACTGATAGATACGGCAGGATTGCGCGAAACGGTGGATGAGATAGAAGCAATTGGCGTAAAAAAGGCAAAGGAAAAAGTAGATTCTGCGGACGTTCTGATCTATTTGGCGGATGCGGCGACGGAAGATTTTTCGGAAGACTTTGAAATTCTAAAACCGCTGTTGAGAGAAGATCTCAAACTGATCATCTGTGCTACGAAAATTGACGAAGTTCTACCTACAAAATATGAGCTTGTGGAATCCGCATTTAGAACAGAGATCACATCTGACTTTGATTTCATAAAAATTTCGGCTGTCGAAAATCAAAACATTCAGGACCTCAAAAATGAGTTGTCCTCGTTCGTTGAGCATTTAAAATCCGAAGAAAGCAATGTGATCATTACCAACCAGCGCCATTTCGAAGCTTTGAAGAAATCACTTGACTCGGTGAGAAAGGTTGAAGAAGCTGTAAGTTCTCAAATCACGACCGAGCTATTGGCTTATGAACTACGCAATGCGTTGGAATATCTTGGTGAGATCTCTGGGGAATTCAGCAACGATGAGGTGCTGGGAAATATTTTTTCTAAATTTTGTATCGGGAAATAAATCGGTTTTCTTTTAGTTTCGTTTTATTTCTTTTCCGATTATCTTTTTTTATTTTTACATCTGTATTTTGAGTATTGAAGTCTTAATCCAAAAATATACTGAAAGAATCTGTTTCCGAAGCAGATTTCATAGAGCTATTAACAAAGCGAATCGAAAATCTCAATGTTGAAATCGCTTGGAAGATGTAGAAAGATTCATCCATATCCAAAAGTATTGGACATTTGGCCTAAACAGTATTTTTAAGGTTTGGTAAAAATAAAAGAATAATTGGTAAACTCTGGATATGCAAATAAAATTTCCAGTATCAGTTAAGCTACATTTTGGTAAATTTTGTTTTGATTATTAAACTCTTCTATAGTTTTGTAATGTAAGGTACCATGTTGTCTTTTTTTTTATACCAGATTTCAATGTATTCAAATATTTCCAGCTCCATTTTTTCTTTGGAGATAAGTTTATTACCATAAATTAATTCCGTTTTTAATGACTTAAAAAAGCTTTCCGCTACAGCATTGTCCCAACAATTTCCTTTACGACCCATACTTCTAGTTACATTGTAAGACCCTATGGTTTTTACAAATTTATTGCTTGCATACTGAACGCCTCGGTCGCTATGAAAAATTAATCCTTTTGCAACTTTTCTATTTTTGATCGCCATCTTCCAAGCTGCAAGACTTGTTTCTTAAGTACTCATTCCATTACTTAAACTCCATCCAACTATTTTACGGTCATACAGATCAATAACTGTGGTCAAGTATAAAAATCCTTCATTGGTTTGAATATAGGTGATTTCAGAAACCCAAACTTCAGAAGGCGCAGCAACGGTAAAGTTCCTATCCAAAACATTTTCCACCACCAGATAATTGTGTTTTGAGTTGGTGGTAACTTTAAATTTCCTGCTCAGTTTACTTCTCAAACCCAACTCCCTCATATATTTCACAACTGTAATTCGTGATATTTTATATCCCAGTGAATTTAATTCAAAGGTAATTCTAGGGCTTACATGGCGCTGTTTTGATGCGAAATAGATCGAGGTTATCTTCTGTTTTATTTTTTCTTTCAAAAGCAATCTATTACAAATCTGACTACTTTTCCATTTGTAATAACCGCTGAGACCAACTTCTAAACAACGGCACATTTTTTCATTCGGAAAGAGGTATTCATGATTTTTAATGAAACCATATTTCATCGACCGCTCTTGGAAATG
>Ga0308171_1004478_pt1 | contig 11432 bp, 12 predicted proteins | sample PhyGR1_FD_202135 | JGI IMG/M metagenome (GOLD analysis project Ga0308171, IMG submission 202135) | Phyllosphere microbial communities from UC Gill Tract Community Farm, Albany, California, United States - DLSLSG.R1 | ecosystem: Host-associated > Plants > Phyllosphere > Unclassified | place: USA... | reverse complement strand
CACGTGCTGGGCCACATGGCTGAGGTGGATGTCGATGTAGTCCAGCTTACCCTCGTTGATGCGGTTGCGCGCATCCGGGTCGCTCTGGAACGGCATGCGCATGGCGATGCCATCGGCCTTGGCCAGCGCGCCGTCCAGTTCCGGGGCGGTCGAGGCGCCGGTCATCAGGCTGATCTGGAAGGGCAGGCCCTGGGCGTGCACCGCTTCGATGCGCTGGGCCAGCGCGACCGGCACGGCCTTGGGATACCCGGAACCGGTAAAGCCGCTCATGGCGACGGTTTCACCCGGCTGGATCAGGGCGGCGGCGGCTTCAGCGGATACAACGCGGTCACGCAGACGCGCGTTGGCAATGCGATCGACAGACATGACGACAACGTTTCGGGGGGGACCCGCATTATCGGCGATCCCCGACGGTGCCGGCGTTCTACCTTGGTGCAATGGCGCTTCCGTGAATCGAGTTGCCTATTCAGTGAAGAAACCTTCACCTGTACCCGCAAGTGTTGTTTTGCAGTGCAGCGTGCAAGTTGGTCGCCGACCCTAGAAGATCGACCTGCATCCCGACGTGGGGGAGGGAGCAGAGCCCGCTGGCAGTTCGCTGCAAGCGGGCTTTTTTATGCCCGGCGTTCGGGTCCCGGCGCTCACGACCCCGCTGCGCCTGGCCATGTCCCCGCCGTGCACACACAGGCAGGCTGGCTGAGAACCGCATCCCGCGATGGCACATAATCGCCGCATGCCGATTACCGACCGTGCCGTCCCCGCCCTTGTCCCTGACGCCCTTTCCGCCCTGGTCGATCGCGCCCTCGCGCGGCTGGCGCTGTCGCTGAGCCCCGCCGGCAGCTGGCCCCCCAGCCAGGCGGTGCTCAACCAGTTGCGCGCGCTGGCCGTCACCAGCGATTTCGCGATCGACACCCTGTGCCGGCAGCCGGCCCTGCTTGCGCAGCTCACCACCGCGGATTGCCCCCCGCTGCCGCTGCCCGAACTGGATCCGCTGCAGCCCAGCGAATGGCCGCAGCGCCTGCGCCGCTACCGCACGGCCGCCTCCACCCGGCTGATCTGGCGGGACCTGGCCGGGCTGGACGACATTCCCGCCGCGCTGGCCGGTGCCACCGAACTGGCCGAACAGTGCCTGCAGCTGGCCCTGACCGCGCTGGAGCAGGAGTTCGCCAGCCGCCATGGCGTGGTCCGTGCGGCCGATGGCAGCGCCCAGCAGCTGGTGGTGTTCGGGCTGGGCAAGCTGGGCGGCGGCGAGCTCAACTTCAGTTCCGATGTCGATCTGGTCTACGCCTACCCGCAGGGCGGCGAATCCGACGGCCCGCGCCCGCTGGCTGCCGAGGAGTATTTCGCCCGGCTCGGCCAGCGCCTGGCGCGGCTGCTGGATGACACCACCGTGGATGGCTTCAGCCATCGCGTCGATCTGCGCCTGCGCCCGTTCGGCAGCGCCGGCCGGGTCGCGCTCTCGTTCGCGGGCATGGATCAGTACTTCCAGCGTGAAGGCCGCGACTGGGAGCGCTATGCCTGGCTCAAGGCGCGTGCGGTGGCCGGCAATATCGCCGCCGGCGAAGCGTGGCTGCAGAGCCTGCGCCCGTTCGTGTACCGGCGCTACCTGGATTACACCGCGCTCGATGGCCTGCGCGAGATGAAGGCGGCGATCACCGCCGAGGTCTCGCGCCGCGAGATGCACGACGACATCAAGCGCGGCCCCGGCGGCATCCGCGAAATCGAGTTCCTGTGCCAGGCGCTGCAGCTGATCCGCGGCGGCCGCGAGCCCGCCCTGCGCGAGCGGCGCCTGCTGCACGCACTGCCGGCCCTGGTCGCATGCGGGCAGATGGCCGCCGAGGATGGCGAGGACCTGCTGCATGCCTACGGTTTCCTGCGCCGCCTGGAAAACCGCCTGCAGATGCTGCGCGATGCGCAGACCCACGCGCTGCCCGCCGATCCCACCGACCGCCTGCGCATTGCCTGCGGGCTGGGCTACCCGGAATGGGCCGCGCTGGTCGCCGCGCTGGATGTGCAGCGCGAGCGGGTCAGCACCGAATTCGCCGCGTTGCTCGCACCGCGCCGCGGCCAGGCCGCGCCGGATGCACTGGCCAGCTACTGGCGCGGCATGCCCGAGGGCGGCAGTGCGGAAACGCTTGCCGAAGCGGGGTTCCTGGATGCCGGCAGCGCCGATCAATCGCTGCGGGATTTCGCCCAGACCTCCGGCGTGAAGTCGCTCTCCGATGCCGCGCGTGCGCGGCTGGACCGCGTGCTGCCGGCGCTGCTGCACGCCGCCACGCGTTCGCCGCAGCCCGATGCCGCGCTCAAGCGCGTGCTGGGCCTGTTGCAGGCCGTCATGCGCCGCACCAGCTACCTGGCGCTGCTGGACGAACAGCCCAGCGCGCTGGCACGGCTGGTGAACGTATTGGCCCGCAGCGCGCTGCTGGCCGAACGGCTTGCCGCCTATCCGCTGCTGCTGGACGAACTGCTGGATGTGCGGGTTTCCGGGCCGATGCCCGATGCGGCCGGCATGCAGCGCGAGTGCGACCGCGCGCGCGGGATCGACGATCCGGAAGCGGCGCTGCGGATGCTCAATGAAACGCGCCTGGCGCTGAGCTTCCGCATGGCGATGGCCACGCTGGACGGTCGCCAGCGCGCGGTGGAGAGCACCCGGCAACTGGCCGAGCTGGCCCAGGCAGTGGTGGTGACCGCGCTGGCGCTGGTGCAGGCGGACATGCGCGCCGCGCACGGCGAGATTCCCGGCGGACGGTTCGCGATCATCGGCTACGGCAGCCTGGGCGGGCTGGAACTGGGCTTCGGCTCGGATCTGGACCTGGTGTTCCTGCACGACCACCCGGCCGGCGTGGAGGCCAGCGATGGCCCGCGTCCGCTCGATCCCGGCCGCTGGTATGCGCGGCTGGCGCAGAAGGTCATGGCGCTGCTGGGCGCGGTCACCGCCGCCGGGCGCCTGTACGACATCGATGTGCGGCTGCGTCCGGATGGCGGCAAGGGCACCCTGGTCTCCTCGCTGGCCAGCTATACCGAATACCAGCGCGAGCGTGCCTGGACCTGGGAACACCAGGCCCTGGTGCGGGCCCGCGGGATTGCCGGCGATGCCAGCCTGCTGGCCGATTTCGAACAGGTGCGCACCCGCACCCTGATGGCGCGCCGCGAAGCGGACACGCTGTATGCCGATGTACTGAAAATGCGCGCGCGGATGCGCGCCGAGCTGGACCGCAGCGATGCCGGGCGGCTGGATCTCAAGCAGGGCGCCGGCGGCGTGGTCGATCTGGAATTCCTGCTGCAGACCGGCGTGCTCGACAGTGCGGCCGCGCACCCGGCGGTGCTGGTCCCGCGCGATACACCGCGCCTGATCGACGTGCTGGCCGAGATCGCCTGGCTGCCCGGCGGCACCCGCGAGGGCCTGCACGCCGCGCACGCCGCGCTGCTGGATGTGGGCCTGGCCTGCACGCTGGATCGCCGCCCGCGGCTGGCCGCGCCGACGCCCGCGCTGGAGCAGGCCCGCGCGGTGATCACCGCCGCCTGCGAAGCCGCCGGATTACCGTTCCAGACGCCACCGCCACCGCCAGCCTAGGCACCCCCCAGGGCCTCGCGCTGCGGTTACACGGTGCGCGGTGCCATGCGCCACAGCAACGCGCGGAACGGCGCCAGCAGGAACACGCCGATGGTCAGCTTCACCGCCAGATCGCCCGCGGCCCAGCTCACCCACGGCAGGCTGGAACCGGCAAACGCGATGCTCCAGAAAATCGTCGTATCCAGCGTCGCGCTGCAGGTGGTCGCCACCATCGGTGCGCGCCACCACCGGCCGCGCCGCAGCCGGTCGAACACCGTGATGTCCAGCAGCTGCGCGGCGATGAAGGCCAGGCACGAGGCCACCGCGATCCGCGGTGTCGCGATCCACACCGACAGCACCACCGCCAGCGCGAAACCGGCCCACGCCACGCGGCGCGCCGCCGCCGGCCCAAAGCGCCGGTTGATCAGATTGCTGACCAGAAACGCCACCGGATAGCTGAAGGCACCCCAGGTCAGCCAATCGTTGATCGGGTACTGCACCAGCACGTTCGAGCCCAGCACTACCGCGCCCATGGCCAGCACCGCCAGCAGCAGCGAACGGGCGGTCAACGGGGCAAAGGCAATGGCAGGACGCGCGGACATGGCGAACCGGGGGAGTCGGGGAAGCGGCGGATTATCCCGGCTGGGGCGGCGCGGGGCCACCCCGGGGCGGTTCACCTACCAGCGTTCGCTCAGGTTGCTGGCCGCCGCACCGGGGGTCGGCAGGAAGGCCAGGGCCACGCCATCGGCGGCTGTCACGGTCCAGCCGGCACCGGCCGGGGTGGGCTGGAAGGCCAGCACATCGCCCACGGCCACCGCGGCCTCGGCGGTGTCGGTGCGCGCCGGCCACTGCAGCAAGGCCAGCTCGTCGGGGGCCTCGGGGTTCTTCAGGGCCACCTGGAAGCCGCCATCGGCCTGCGCCTGGATCCGCTCCACCGTCAGCGGCGGCAACGGGCCGGCCTTGTCCGCGCGGGCGAGGCGGCCCCGGCCACTGTGCACCGAGGCATCGTGCAGCTTGCCGATCCCGGCCGAGGTGAGCCAGATCGGCGCGGTGACCACCACCAGGCTGACCACCGAGGTCACCGCCACGCTGCTGGCCACCGGATTGCGGTAGATGGCGTTCTGCGTCCTGACGCTCAGGCCGGACGCCTGCAGCGTCTGCGACGGCAGGCTGGCGGCGCACAGCGCCATGACCAGTACGGGGGCGATCACACGCCGGGAGAGCTGCTTCATCCGATCATTCCGTCTGTACGAGGGGCAGGGCATCGCGTGCGGTCACCACCGCTCGCTGGACTGGCCAGCGGCGGCGTCGGGCGTGGGCAGGAAGGCCAGCGCCGTGCCGTCGCCTGCGGTCACCGTCCAGCCCGCCCCGACCGCAGTCGGCTCGAAGGAGAGGACATCGCCGACCTTGAGCCCCGCGGCCGGATTGTCCGGGCGCGCCGGCCAGTCGATCAACGCGGTGGCATCGGGCAGGTCCGGGCGCTGCAGGGCGACATGGAAGCCGCCATCGGGCTGGGGGTCGATCTTCTGCACAGCCATCGGCGGCAGCGGCGTCGCCTTGCCGGTCCCACGCGGCGTCCGCTGCGTGCTGTCGCGGGCGGCCTGCGAGCCCTTGGCCACCAGCAGCACCGGCGAAACCGCAATGAAGGACACGGTGTAGACGCTGATCACCGCGCTCACCGCCGAGGCCTGGTTGCCTTTCAGATTGCCGGCCGTGGCAGGGACTGCGGTCAGCGCAGACAGGGCGAGCAGCGCGGCGGAAACACGGGATCTCATCATGGCGAAACTCCTGGATGTCGAAGGGATGACGCGCTCACGGCTTCGGTGCGGCGATGCCGTCCACCGGCACGTGGGCCACGGCCAGCTCCTGTTGCAGCGCGTGGCGCTGGGCGAGGAAATCGAACACGGATTCGACGGTCACCACCGAATAGTTGCCCGAGATCCGCTCGCTGGCGGGGTGATCGGTGACCGCGGCATTGGGCACGAAGAAACGCGCGCCGAGCCGCTTGGCCACGCCGATGTGCAAGGTGCTCGGGCGATAGTCGCGCGCCTTCAACCACGCCTGCGCCTGGGCGCGTTTGATCAGCAAGGTGCCGTCATCGTTGTGGGCGAGTGCAGCGGCCAGCACCTCGAGCACCCACTGGTTGGAGTTCTGGTATTCATCGCGGAACGGGTAGGCGACCACGCTGTAGCGCGGCTCGTGCAGCGCCCGCGCCTGGATCGCCGGCGGGCTGAGGATCTGCAGCAGCGCATCGCGCACGGCGGGGGTCGGCACGCCGATGCGCAGGTCGGTATGGGCGCCGGTTTCACCGATGAACGTACTCAGTCCTTCGCGGAACAGCTCGGACTGCGGCGATTTGCAGTGGTTGAGCAGGTGTACCGCGCGCCAGTGGCCATCGGCCTCACGCAGCACGAACGCGAGATGGCTGTGGCGCAGGCCGTACCTGCTCAGGTCCTGGCCGCCCCGCGCGACGATCACCACGTCCACGCCGTCCAGCGTATCGAGCGTCTCGGCCGCGGTCAGGGCGACATCGAACATCGCCGCCAGCGACTGCGGCGATGGATGCCGTTCCACGCACTGCGGCTCCGCCTGCGCGGTGAGCGCAGCGCCCAACAGGGCCGCGCCCAGCAACACACCGCGCACGTGCCTGACCATTGAGCTGTTCAGTACATCCATGTCACACGATCTCCGACGGCACGGGCCGCGGCCGCATCATAGCGCCGGCTCAGCGCGGCGCATCATCGCGGCGCATTTCCCGTTCACACTCACTGCTGATCGGTGAAACACGGGGCGGCGGTGCATGCCGGTCCTTATCGCGCGGCGGCGGTTGGTTGCGATGCTCATCCAGCTGCTGCTGGCAGTGCCAGGACAGCGGATCCTGCACGGTATCCAGGCTTGAACAGGCCGAGAGCAACACCGTCAGTGCCACGGGCATCCAGATACGCATGCCGATACTCCATTCCATGGGGGACGCCACTGTACTGCGTTGAGCGCGGCGGCCGGAAGCGCGCGGCCGCCGCGTTACGCAACGATACCCAGCCGCGCACGCACGTCATCGGCGATCCGCGTGGTCTCGCGCAGCGGGGGTATCTGCCCGTCGCACTGCCAATCCAGCCAGCGCGCCTGCAGCCGGCCGCGCTCGCGCAACGCGTGTTGAAACTGCGCCAGCCGCGCCTGCGCCTGGTCGGCCAGCGCCACGGCCACCGGCAACCGCGTGGCGCAGGCTTCGGAAAGCAGGTTCACCGAATCCGGCGACACCACCACGCGATCGGCCCAGCCGAGCAGGCCGGCATACGGGTTCACGCCATCGCCGCCATCGCCCCAGATCACATGCGGCACCTCGGCGAAGGCACTGCGCAGTGCGCCCACCAGGGCCGGCGGCGTGCGCCGTGAGGTGGTGGCCAGCAGACTGCCGCCTTCGGCCCGCACCTGCGCCGCCAGCTGCTGGAACACCTGCACCATGTCCGGCTCGTGCCACGGCGCATGCGGGGTCGGCCCGCCCACCAGCAGCGCGGTGCGCGGGCCCGGCAGCTCGCCGAAGTGCGCGAACGCCGCGCGCCCGCAGGCGAGCCAGTCATCGTTGACCGGGTTCAGGCTGCCGAGCAGGGTAAGCACGTTGCCACCGCGCAGGCGGTCGTGTTCGGGCACCACCACCAGGTCCCAGTGCCGGGCGCTGATGCGCGGGTCCAGGATCTGTACCGCCCGGGTGCCGTGGCGGCGCAGTTCGCGCAGCGCACCGGCGGCCTGGCGGCCACAGCCGATCGCCAGCGCTGGCGGTGCGGCGGCCAGCGCGGCGAAGGCCGCGCCGAACCCGTCGGCCGCGCCCGGCCAGCGGCGCGGGGCCAGCCAGCGCCAGGGCGCGCGCGGTACCAGCACCAACGGCCGGTGCGCGCCCAGCTTCAACGCAGAAGCCAGGGCCACCGCCTGCCGCACATTGCCGGCACGGCCGTCAGTGATCGTCCAGAGTGGACTCCATCGTTTCACGTGTGGCATCAATTCGTTTCAATCAGGCTGGGTGTTGCAACTGTCGCGACACTCTACACTGCCAGCCTTCACCGATCGCGCGGTCGCCCTGGCACCCTCGCCGAACGTACGATGGTTTCCTTCTTTTCCGCCGGAGGCTTCATGTCCCACGAGCTCGATGCTGCTGCGCTTGACCAGCTGTTCCGTACCGCCCGTACCCAGAACGACTTCCTCGATACGCCGGTGGACGACAGCCAGCTGCGCGCGCTGTACGACCTGCTCAAGTGGGGCCCGACCGCCGCCAACGGCAGCCCGGCGCGCTTCGTGTTCGTGAAGTCCGCCGAGGCCAAGGCCAAGCTGGCCCCGGCCCTTTCCGAAGGCAACCACAACAAGACCCTGGCCGCGCCGGTCACGGTGATCGTCGGTTTCGACGAAGACTTCCACGAGAAGCTGCCGTTCCTGTTCCCGCACACCGATGCGAAGGCCTGGTTCGACGGCCCGCGCGAAGGCCGCACCGAAGGCGCGTTCCGCAACGGCAGCCTGCAGGGCGCCTACCTGATCCTGGCCGCGCGCGCGCTGGGTCTGGATGCCGGCCCGATGTCCGGTTTCGACAACGCCAAGGTCGACGAAGCCTTCTTCAAGGGCACCGCGATCAAGTCGAATTTCCTCGTCAATCTGGGGTACGGTGACCCTTCGGGCCTGTTCCCGCGGCTGCCGCGCCTGTCCTTCGACGAAGCAGCCCGCATCGATTGAGTGTTTCCGCCGGACCCTGGCCCGTCCGTGCGGACGGGTTTTTGCGTGACCTTCCTTATCAACGCTTCGAGAGAGAGACCTGACATGACCGTGACCCGCAAACTGCTCCTGCCGCTGGCCCTGACCCTGGCCATTGCCGCCTGCTCCAAGCCGGCTGAAGAAGCCGCTGCCCCGGCCGCCGATGCGCCGGCCGCTGCTGAAACCACCCCGGTGTCGGACACCGCCCCGGCCACCCCGGCAGCCGAAGCGATCCAGATCGCCTCGGGCACCTACAAGCTCGACCCGACCCACACCGACGTGCTGGCCCAGTGGAGCCACTTCGGCTTCTCGCACCCGACCGCCCACTTCGGCGCGGCCGAAGGCACCCTGGTGTACGACGCGGCCGACGTGACCAAGTCCACCGTGGAAGTGAAGCTGCCGCTGACCGGCCTGAACAGCTTCACCGCCAAGTTCGACGAGCACCTCAAGAGCGGTGATTTCTTCGACGCCGCCAAGTTCCCGGCCGCCAGCTTCAAGAGCACCAAGGTGGAAGCCAACGGCACCAACAAGCTGACCGTGACCGGCGATCTGACCATCAAGGACATCACCAAGCCGGTGACCCTGGATGTGACCATCAACGGCGGCGGCGAGCACCCGATGGCCAAGGTGCCGGCGGCGGGCTTCGATGCCACCACCACCATCAAGCGCAGCGATTTCGGCGTCGGCGCGTACGCCCCGAACGTCAGCGATGAAGTGAACATCCGCATCACCACCGAGGCCACCGGCGAGAAGCCGGCTGCCTGAGTCTTGCCTCACTCGTCGTGAGAAAAGCAGAAAGCCCGCCGATTGGCGGGCTTTCTTTTTGTCTGCGGCGGCGGGGGTGATCAGCCTGCCGCCACCTGCGCCACCACCTTGCCCAGCCACAGCGTGGTGAAATCGGTCGGCGTGCGCCGCGCCGGTGCGGTCAAGCCGCTCTCACGCAGGAACGCATGCGTGGCCTGCGCGTAGTTCTGCCGCGCGATCAGCGCCGCCTGCTTGACCGTGGCCTGCTGCTTGCGCAGCTGCACGATCTGCAGGCTGGGCTTACCCGGCATTGCGTACTTCTGGTACCGGCGCAGCTCATCGGCGACCAGCTCGATATCGCCGTTGGCCACCACCAGCGCCAGCTGCGCACGCGCCAGCGGCACCAGCGCAGCGCGCAGCGGCGGAATGTTCTCACCCACCGAAGGCGCCAGCGCCGCCAGGGCGGCATCCAGCGCGGGATCCGCGCGCTCGGCGCGGTCGATCAGATCGGTCAGTGCCGAAGAAGAAGGGGCTTGCATGGAAAGGCACCGGCACAAAACGCGATTGTCGCATCCGTGGCCGGTGCCCGTCGCGGCTCAATCGCCGTCGTGCTCGCTGCCGTGGGCCTTCCAATAGCCGGTCGAACGGATCCAGTCCTTCGGCACGCCCAGGTGGCCCTCGATGTACTTGCGCATCATCCGGGCCCGGCGCGATTCGGCGGCGATCCAGTAGAAGGTATCGCCCTCGGGCTCCTCGAAATCGGTCAGCACGTCTTCCAGCAGGGTGCTGGTGGCCGCATCGAAGCCATTGCGCTCCAGCCAGGAGATGCGGACGCGCTCGTCCTCCACCAGGTCCTGGCGGTCGCCGGATTCGGGGATCTCGATGTACACATCGGCCTGCGCGCCCTCGGGCAGGTTCTCCAGCCAGCGGCCGATCGCCGGCAGCGCGGTCTCATCGCCGATCAGCACGTAGGTGTCGAAATCATCGGCGGTCATGTGCGAGCCGCGCGGGCCACCCACCGCGATCGCATCGCCGGGCTGCGCGTTGGCGGCCCAGGTCGAGGCCAGGCCATCGCCGTGCATGACGAAATCCAGCGCCAGCTCGTTGGCCTCCAGATCCCACCAGCGCGGGGTGTAATCGCGCGACGGCGAGGGCGTCTGCCCTTCCGGGTAGCGCGGGCCTTCCGGGGTCATCGTGGGCACCACGAACTGGCCCTGCGCATTCGGGAAGAACAGCTTGACGTGGTCGTCCGGCGAGGGCGAATCGAAGCCTTCCAGCGCCTGCCCACCCACGATTACCCGGCGCATGCACGGGCTGATCTCTTCGGTGCGCAGCACCTGCAGCGGGCGGAACTTCAAGGTGTGTCGCAGCAACCGGTTTTCATGCAAAGCCATCGGAAATACCTGTATCAGTGCCGCTTGGCGGCGTAACGGGAGTGGACCTGGCTGGCCGGGGCTGGCGGGGTCGTAAAACAAAACTCAATACATCAGCGGCCCTGGCTGCGGATCCGCGTGGCGGCCTCGCGCAGGGCCAGTGCCACCTCGGCGGCGGTCTCGTCCTGCCAGCGGCCATGGCACAGCCCGAGCGCCTGCTTCAGCTCGCGCAGCGCATCGCGCACCGGCGCGGGCAGGTTGGCCTTGGCGATCGCACGCGCGCTGTGCCGCACCCGGTGCAGGGCGGCCTCCACCTCCTCGTGCTGCGCGGCCAGCTCGGCCTGGCCGAGTGCGCTCAGCTGGTAGCGCTTGCGGCCGCCTTCCTCCAGCGCCGCCACCCAGCCGGCCGCTTCGAACTGCGCCAGCACCGGGTAGATCGAGCCCGCGCTGGGCGTATACACGCGCACGAACATCTCGCTGATCAGCTGGATCAGCTCATAGCCGTGGCGCGGCTGCTCGCCCAGCAGCGACAGCACCAGCAGGCGCAGATCGCCGCGGCTGAGCGGGCGGGCCGTCAGCGGGCGGGCAGGGCGGTCGAGATCACGGGGAGAGGTCATTTCGATATATCGAATGCGATGGCGGAACGATATATCGAAAACCCGCCGCCGACCAGCCCCCGCGCGCATGCGGCGGGCGTTCGTTCAGATCCCCCGCCACCGGCACGATGCGTGCCCCTCGTGGAACACTGCCGCGCAGCGGCACGGGCCAGAAGGCGACAGGGCCACGCGCACGCGCAAAAACCCGCGTGGAACCGCGTGCTCTGCCTGCCGGCGTGTCGCGCGCTGTCCCGCCGGACACCGGCGATCGCCTCCATACGCAGGCGTAGCGAAGTGCGCAAAGGCAAGGGTGCGCTACACTTTGCGGCTAGAAATCTAAAACAGTCGCGCGCGTGCGTGCGGTCATGGGAGCGCAAATGAACTGGTTGAACGAGGTGCTGAACAACGACCCGAATCCTGTGGAAACCCAGGAAT
>Ga0308171_1004476_pt1 | contig 11436 bp, 9 predicted proteins | sample PhyGR1_FD_202135 | JGI IMG/M metagenome (GOLD analysis project Ga0308171, IMG submission 202135) | Phyllosphere microbial communities from UC Gill Tract Community Farm, Albany, California, United States - DLSLSG.R1 | ecosystem: Host-associated > Plants > Phyllosphere > Unclassified | place: USA... | reverse complement strand
TATGGCGGATATGCGGAACGAATAGGAGCCGAAAGCCCGCAGCCGCAAGGCGCCGAATTCCGCATCACGCACCGTCACCGGCTGCCCGGTGCCCCACTTGAGGCCCTGCTGCTCCTTAAACGACAGGAACACGACGTCCGACTTGAACGGAGAGCGGAAGCCCTTGTCCCAGTTCATCAGGCTGGTCAGCACCGGCAGGTTGGCGGTATCGAGACGGTGCAGGCCGGCATCGAAAGTGTCCGCCAGGTTGCCTTCATTGATGAACAGCGCTGTCTGGCCTTCGCGCACGGTCAGCTGCGCGCCGTTCTGGATCTCGCGATCCTCGAAAGGGACACGCCAGGCGAGGTCACCGGGCTGCTCCAGCCAGTCGATGACATCGACGAACTGCTTCTTCAGAAAACCGAACATTGGATCGCCCATTCCCGCCAGAGGGGCGCAGGGTATCTGCAGATCGTTGCGATGAAAAGGGAAATGGATACAGGCCATGAGCGGCTTGCGTTGAGCGGCCAAATCCCCGATTATGCTGCGATGCAAAAATGGTCGCCGGTGCAAAGAGCAAAGTGAAATGAGTGATCCGCGTTTGACGATAATGGAAGCGATCACGACGCGCAGGTTCGTGGAAGCGCGTTATAATGGTGCCGTGATCCGGCTTGCGCCCCATCTCATGTTCGAGCGCAGGGGCGACCTGTTCATCTGCGCGCTCAATCCGGAAAAGGCTATTCGCAGCGACGAGGAGCCGAAGCTCGGCCAGTTCAAGCTGGCCGGACTGGCCGATGCCACGTTGACTTCGGAGAGCTTCGAGCTTCTGCCCTCGTTCGAAGGCAGCGTCCCGCGCGAAGAAGACGTGGCGATCCTCTCCGCCTGACCGCTCAGGCGATCGAACGGAGGAAATCGGCGATCGCGGCTGACCACTGCTCGGGCTGCTGGTCGACGATGTCGATCCCGCCGCCCTGCAGTTCCACCAGCTTGAAGTCGGGGCGCATCTCCTTGGCCTTCAGGGCCGACTGGTAGAGCATGTCGCCGGTGTTGGTCAGCAACAGTGTGGGCTGGCGGATCTTCATCAGCGGCGCTTCCTGCCGATAGGTCAGGCCCGCGTTGTGGCCGTACCAGTAGGCACCCCGCTGGAACGCGAGCATCGCCTGAACGACGTAATCGCTGATGCGCTCCGGCCCGATCGTGCCCATCGCATAGCGTTCGCGCGCTTCAGCCAACTGGTTCATGTGCGCGGCATGAGGCAGCGCACGGAACGCCCGCTCGCGCCCGCCGATGTCGGCGATTAGGGCGGCCCGCTGCTCGTCGGGGATAAAGAGCGGACCGCAGATGACGTTGGCGGTGACACGCTCGGGGAACTGGATCGCCACCTCGTTGGTCACCAGCGCCCCAGTGTGATGGCCGACGATGGCCGCGCGTCGGATGCCGAGTGCGTCGAGCACGGCCGGAACCACAACTGCATAGTCGCTGACCTTGGGTTCGAAAGGCGGTCGGTCAGAAAGGCCAAAGCCGGGCAGATCGATCGCTATGGGGCGAAAGCCATGAGCAACCAGCGGGGCGAAGACGCGGTCGAACTGGTTGGCGGTCATCACCGCCTGGTGCAGCAGGACCAGCGGGCGTCCCTTCCCGGCATCCAGATAATGGATCTGGCCGTAGGGACCATCCACGTAGGCCCGGCGCATCTTAACATTGTTCGCGACAGTGGCCCTGGCGACCGGAGACCCGTCCGCTGCTATGGCAGGATGCGAAGCCATCGAGGCCGCCACCGCGCCCGTGCTCATCAATTGCATCGCCCGGCGACGCCCCAGCAACTCGTCCACGCAGATCTCCTGGCCCAACCCCGAGACGATCCCGGCGCCCGATGTCCTTGTCTGCCTTGCCTGTCGTCAAAGCTCCCGCGCCATCTGCGGTTTTCACCGCTCTTCGGCGAAAGGCGGTACACCGTGCTACACGTGCGAGCGCTGACGCCTGTGATGCCTACGTATTTACCGCGAATAAACCATGTTTCATTAGGCGAAGGTGATGGGTCACGAGTCGTATCGTCGCAACAGGTGGTATCCGGGTGAGGTGCTTGGCACCGCGCTCGCATACTTCGCGTGTGCGTCGCTAGCGCTCGTGCTGACCCGTTTCGACGGCGGCATCGCGGTGGTCTGGCTGGCGGGGTCGGTGCTGTTCGCCCGGCTCCAGGTCACGCCGCACAGGCGCTGGGCGCCACTGGCGTTCGTCTGCACGCCGCTGGCCATCTGTGCCTCCCAACTGTTCGGGTTCAAGGGACTGACCGGGGTTGGCCTGCCGCTGCTCTGCATCATCGAGGCGGTCGGCGCCGCGTGGCTTATGCGGAGGGTGTTTCCCCGGTTCGGTCGCTTCCAGTCGGTAGCGGAAGTGACGGCGTTCATCGTCGTCTGCGGGATCATGGTGCCCGCCGTTACGGCGCTTCTCGCAGCGGTCATGACCAGTGCGGTGCGTGACATCGGCTTCTGGTCGGCCTGGCGGGACTGGTATGCCGGGCATGCGCTGGGCTTCGTCGTCTTCGCGCCGCCGCTGCTGCTGTTCTTGCGTGGCGATGTCGCGCACTGGACGCGCACGGCGGGAACGCGCGTGCGCAAGCGGACGTTCGGACTGCTTGGCCTGGTCCTGCTCGCCTCGTTGGTGACATTCGGACAAAGCAGGATTCCCCTTGTCGTCGTCCCGTTCCTGCCGATGATCGCCGCGACGTTCAGGCTCGGCCGGTTCGGCGCGGTATCCTCCATCGTGATCGTGATCCTGGTGGGCCTTGGCTGTTCGCTGGCAGGGCTGGGGCCGACGGCGCTGCTTGCTGGCGGAATGGCGCTCAAGCTGCAGGTACTGCAGATCTATTTTGCGTCCATCGTCCTGCTGCTCCTGCCGCTTGCAGCGGAACTCTACGCGCGGCGGCGGATCGTCGAGCGCCTGCATGCCGCCGAAGCGTTGCACCGCCTTGTCCTCGACCGCATGAGCGACGTGGTACTGCGCGCCGGGATCGACGGCACGGTGCGCTACGCATCACCTTCGGTGGAGCGTGTCACCGGCTACCCGGCTATCGAACTTGGGGGACGGCCGCTGTTCAACCTCATCGTGCCGGACGATCTACCAATGGTGCTCGATACGCGCCGGGTGGTGCTGGCCGCGCCGGAGGAAAGTGCCATCGTCGAGTATCGCGTCATCCAGAAGAGCGGCGCGATCATATGGGTTGAGAGCCATGTGCGTGCGATGGTCGATGCCGACGGGAATGTCTCGGGCACCGTCAGTATCATCCGCGAGGTCACAGAGCGACGCCATATCGTCGAGGCTCTCAAGCAAAAGGCGATGACCGATCCGCTGACGGGCGCCTGCAATCGCCGTGCATTCGACGATGCGCTCGCCGCGCTGGTCGCATCTCCACCCATCGGTGCGGAAGCGGGCTGCCTCGCTGTCTTCGACCTCGACCATTTCAAGCGGATCAACGACGAATACGGCCATGCCGCCGGCGACGCGGTGCTGGTTCGTTTCGTGGCCATCGTCCGGGCCGCGGTGCGTGAGGGGGATCTCGTCGCGCGGCTTGGCGGCGAGGAATTCGCGGTGTTGCTGGCCGGGCTTTCAGTTGAGCGGGCGCAACAGGTGTGCGAGCGCATTCGCCTGCGCCTTGGCGCGGGGGGGGTGGAAACATCGTCGGGAAGCGTCATCGCCGCGACCGTGAGCGTCGGCATCGCTCCATTGTCGGTCGACAGCGATCCGGAGCGGATCGTTGCGGCCGCCGACATAGCGTTATATCGCGCGAAGCGGAGCGGGCGCAACCAGTCGGCTGCCGCCTGAGGCCCATTACCGGGCCGGGGATTCCCTGTCCGCAAATCTCAACAAGCCATAGCCCAGCAGACCGGACAGTAGGGATCCCGCAAGGATGCCGAGCTTCGCCTCGGACTGCAGCGCGGGCGCGTCGAGGAAGGCCAGAAGCGCGATGAACAGGCTCATGGTGAAGCCGATTCCGCACAACATGGCGACGCCCAGCATCTGCAGCCGGCTGGCATGGGCGGGCGCGTCTGCGAGACCGAGCCGCATGGCGATCATCGAGAGGCCGAAAACGCCCACGGGCTTGCCGATCAACAGCCCGACCGTCACACCCAGCGTTACCGGCGCGACCAGTGTTTCGGCAGGCAGGCCCAGCACCGGCACGCCCGCATTGGCGAGGGCGAAGAGCGGCACGATGAGGAAGCCGACAGGGACATGAAGCGCATGCTCCAGCCGGTGCAGCGGGCCGGTCGCGTCTCCGTCCGGATGGCTCGGCGTCACGTCCATCGGGATCGTCAGGGCAAGCGCGACACCCGCCAGCGTCGCATGGATGCCGGAACGGTAGGTTAGCACCCACAGCACGGCCCCCAGCAGCAGGTAGGGCAGGAGATGGCGCACCTTCATCCGGTTCAGGGCGATCAGGACGCCGAGCACGAGCGCTGCCCCCGCAAGGTCGGTCACCGAGATCGATGCGGTGTAGAACAGCGCGATGATGATCACCGCGCCGAGGTCGTCGATGATTGCCAGGGCTGCGAGGAAGACCCGCAGGGAGGCGGGCACCCGCTTGCCGAGCAGCGAAATCACGCCAAGCGCGAAGGCAATGTCGGTGGCGGCGGGAATGGCCCAGCCCTTCGCCGTGTCTCCGGTGTTGAAGGCGTAGAAGAGCAGCGCAGGCACCGCCATGCCGCCCAGCGCGGCAATACCGGGCAGCACCCGGCGCGACCATGACGAGAGCTGGCCGTCCAGCATCTCGCGCTTGATCTCCAGCCCGACCAGCAGAAAGAATATCGCCATCAGCCCGTCATTAATCCAGTGCGCCAGCGATAGCGGGCCGAGGCCAAGGTGGAGCACGTGCTCGTACCCGTGCGCCAGCGGCGAATTGGCGAGGAACAGGGCGATCGCGGCCATCGCCATCAGGAACAGGCCGGCGGATGACTGGCCGTCGAGAAACTGGCGAAGGGCGCTGGGGGTCTTGAGGCGGGAGAGGACCATAAGGGCTCCGGGCTTGGGGGCAAGTGCACCGGCGGCCCGACCGGCACTGCGAAACCTGCTTGCCGGGATCGGCGAGCACCCGCCGGTAGCTATTGCAGCCTTGGCGCGGTGCCGCAACCGGAACCGGGCATAGGAATGCTACGGCCCCGCACCCGATCCCGTCATTCCCGCGAAGGCGGGAACCCATCTGATGCCGGTGCACCCTGCGATGTCGGGAGAAGGGTCCCCGCTTTTGCGCGTATGACGGCAATGGAATGGCGGATAATGGTGCTTCAGGCGCGCGGGGGCGGCTCTACCAGCCTGATCCGCACTGCCAGCCCGGGCGCGGCGTCGCGCAGTTCCACCGTGCCGCCGTGGAGGTGCGCCACCGCCTGCACCAGCGAGAGGCCGAGGCCCGCGCCCCAGCCGCTGCGCGCTTCGTCCAGCCGGGTGAACCGGCGCAGCGCCTGCTCGCGGCGCTCGGGCGCGATACCGGGGCCTTCGTCGGCCACGATGACCGCCGCGCCGTCCGCCTCGGGCACGAGCGACAGGGTGATCGTACCCGCGCCGTACTTGAGCGTATTGTCGACGAGGTTGCCCAGCGCCTGATCGAGCAACTGGCGATGGACCCGCATGTGCAGCGCGGCCGGGGCGACGACCACGATCGCGCGGCCCTGATCCTCGACCATGGGCGCGTAGATTTCCGCCACCGTCTCCAGCAGTTCGGACAAGTCGGCATCGGCGAGGCTCTCGCGGCCCATGCCCGCTTCAGCGCGGGTGATCGACAGGGCGGTCTCGACGATCGCCATCAGGCGTTCGCTTTCGGTCAGGGCCTGATCGACGAAGGGCTGGGCGAGGGGGTCCTCGACGTGCTGCGCCGCCCGGTCGAGCGCGGCGCGCATCCGCGTCAGGGGCGATTTCAGATCATGCGCAAGGGCGTCGGTCGCCAGTTTCAGCTCGTCGTTGAGCGCGGCCATGCGGTCGAGCGCCTGGTTCACCTCGCTGCCGAGCAGGGCGAAGGCATCGCCGGTGTCGTCGGCGGGGACACGGCGGGAGAGGCGACCTTCGCGCACGTCGCGCAAGGTGGCGACGCTCGCCCGCAGACGGTTGAGGATCAGCCTTGTCGAGACATAGGCGGCGAAGGCGGCGAAGACCACGGAGAGCGCCAGCGCGATCATCGAGGTGCGTTCGAGCAGGGCCAGCACCTGCCGTTCCGTCTCCACCACTGTGCCGGTGACCAGGATCGAACCGTCGCGCAGGCGGACCGACTGGATCAGCATCGCCTCTGGGGAGGCATGGCCGGAGCGCGGCAGCTTTTCCAGCGCGTAAGGGGCGCCCGGCGGCAGGTCGGGCGGCAGGTGGTCGAGATTTCCGGTCAGGCGAGTGCCGTCCGGGGTGGCGAGGAGGAGCACGCTTGCCCGCTCGACACGGCGCGAAACCCTTGCGTCGATGGCGCGCGAGAGCGCGGGTCGGCCGCCTTCGTGGTATGCGTCGAGCAGGTCGTCGCGCAGGGTTTCGGCGACGGCGACCGCATCGGCATGGCTCTGGGATCGCAGCAGCAGCGCCGGGCCGAGCAGCAGTACCGCAGCGGCGACGATCTGGAACAGGAAGACGAGCGCGGCGAAGCGGAACGTGGTCGAGTGCCAGATTTTCACGGTTCGGCGCCGATGCGATAGCCCGCGCCGCGCACGGTATGGAGCAGGCGGCGCGCCTCGCCCTCGTCGATCTTCTTGCGCAACCGGCTGAGGTGAACGTCGACGACATTGGTGCCGGGGTCGAAGTGGTAATCCCACACGCCTTCGAGCAGCATCGTGCGGGTCACCACCTGATCGGCATGGCGCAGCAGGAATTCGAGCAGTCGGAATTCGCGCGGCTGCAGTTCGATGACTCGCTCGCCCCGGCGCACGCGGCGGGCAAGGAGGTCCATTTCCAGATCGTCGCAGCGCAGCACCGTTTCCGCCACGGCGGCAGGTGCGCCGCGGCGGATCAGCAGCCGGATACGGGCGAGCAGTTCGGCGAAGGCGAAGGGCTTCACGAGATAATCGTCGCAGCCGTTGGTCAGTCCCTTGATCCGATCTTCCGGCGATCCGAGCGCGGAGAGGATGATCACCGGCGTCTCCAGCCCGGCGCCGCGCAGGGCTGCCAGCACCGCCATCCCGTCCAGCCCCGGCAGCATCCGGTCGAGCACGATGCATGCATATCCGCCGTCCGTGCCCAGAAACAGGCCGTCGCGCCCGTTGGCAGCGCGGTCCACGGTGAAGCCCGCCTCGTCGAGGCCCTTGGCAATGAAGTCGGCGGTGTCGGCATCGTCCTCGACGAGCAGGATCTTCTGGCTCAACGCGCCTTCCTCACACTTGCGGTCCTTCCGTTGTGAGCCATGTGGCCCTTCGGCGCGATGGGGAGCGGATTAACTTTCGCTCATGTTCCCTCCAGTCGGGGGAGGCTCCGCGCATCGTATGCACCTTGGGCGCGCCACGACAAGAGTTGAGACCACATGGATACCGACACTGCCATCCTCGACGAGCGGACCTGCCGCCTGATCTGCCCGATCGCCTCGGGCATGGTCGGGGTGTGCATGACCGGCATCGGCCTGCTGCGCGTGGCGGTATCGGTGCGCGGGCACGAGACGATAGCCGACGATCTGCTCTCGGTCGATGCGCTGCTGTTCCTGCTGGCGACGCTGGCCTCTTACTTCGCGCTGAGGGTGCAGTCCTCCACGCGGCTGCACGGACTGGAGCGGGTGGCGGATGCGGCGTTCATCCTGGCGATGTCGCTGCTGACGGTGGCGTGCTTCGTGATCACGTATTCGCTCGGGGGCTAGGCTTTTCCTGATTTCACCCCCTCCGCTCATGCTGAGCTTGCCGAAGCATGGGAGGCGCAGCGTCCAGATTGCCGATTGTTCATGTTGTGGCGAGCCTCCGGCAATCCGGCCGGGCGCACAAACGGCACCATGTTGCTGAGAACCGCCCTTTTTCTCTCGCTCCTCGCCGTGCCGCTCGGTGCGCGCGCGGCTACGCCCGTCGAGGGCGTCTGGCTCAACCCTTCCGGCAGCGTCGCCGTGCGTACCGGTTCCTGTGGGCCGGGCCTGTGCGGACGCGTGGTCTGGGCCAGCGGCCAGGCGAAGGCCGACGCGCAGGACAGCGGGATCGCGTCGCTGATCGGCACCGAGTTGCTGCAGGACTACCGCCCCGAGGGCCGCATATGGCGCGGCACCGTCTTCGTTCCCGACATGGGGCGCCGCTTCGATTCCCGGATCGAGCCTCTCTCGGCCGACCGGCTGAAGATCAGCGGGTGCATCCTTGGCGGCTTTTTCTGCCGCTCGCAGGTATGGACCCGCATCGCGCAGGTGCCGGCATGACCGCGCCGCTTGCTTTCCTCTCGCGCTATCGAAAGCTGGTGGAGGCGGGCGCGGTGCTGGCGGTGATCGCCCTCGGCTTCGTCGCGCTGAATACGCTGACGCACGAAATCCGCTACTCGCAGGTGCGCGCGGCCGTCCATGCGCTTGACGCCGGCCAGATCGCGCTGAGTCTCATGCTGACCGCTGCCAGCTATTTCGCGCTGACGTTCTACGATTTCCTAGCGCTCAGGACGATCGGGCACCCGCTGCCGTGGCGCACCGCAGCGCTGGCGTCGTTCACCAGCTATACGCTCAGCCACAACCTCGGGCTTTCGCTGCTGACGGGCGGGTCGGCGCGCTATCGCATCTACGTTGGTGCCGGGCTCGACGGGCCGGAGGTCGCCAAGGTGGTGATGCTGGCGGCCGGCAACTTCTGGGCGGGCGTGCTGGCCGTCGCGGGCGCGGCGATGCTGGTCCATGATGGCGGCCTTGACTTCGGCGCGGTGACGCTGACTCCGCAGGCGGCGCATGCGCTCGGCGCGGCGATGCTGGCTCTGCTGGGCGCGCTGGGCTTCGCGGCTGCGCGGGCGAAGCAGTTGAGGCTGCCGGGAATCCGCCTGCCGCTGCCTTCCGCGCGCGAGATCGCGGCGCAAGTCGGCGTCAGTGTCGCCGACATCGCCTGCGCGGGCGCGGCGCTTTTCGTACTGCTGCCGGGCGCCGACCCGGCGCAGCTGCCGGTCTTCGTACTGGCCTATGCATTGGGCATCGTCGTGGCGCTGGTGACGCATGTGCCGGGCGGCCTCGGCGTGTTCGAGGCGGTCGTCCTGGCCGTGGCGCCTGGGGACCGCGCGCACCTTTTTGCGGGGCTGATCGTCTATCGGCTCGTCTATTATCTCCTCCCGCTGGCACTGGCGGCGTTGCTGCTGGCCTGGCGCGAGGGTGCCCGCAGCCGCCGCGTGGCGCGCCTTGTCGGCGGGGTGCAGAGCGTCGCCACCGGCCTTTCGCCGCTGCTGCTGGCAAGCGCGACGTTCCTTGGCGGCGGCATGCTGCTGCTGTCGGGCTCGCTGCCTGCCGTCCACGCACGCATGGGACTGCTGGCCGACGTCATGCCGCTGCCCGTCATCGAGGCGAGCCATATCGCCGCCAGCCTCGTCGGCACCGCGCTGCTGCTGCTGGCGCCGGGACTCTACCGCCGGCTCGACGGCGCCTGCCTTGCCGCGCGGCTGCTGCTGGTGGCGGGCGCGGTGTTCTCGCTGGCGAAGGGCATCGACTATGAGGAGGCGCTGGCCTGCCTTGCGCTGGCCGCGCTGCTGCAAATGACGCGCCGGGCCTTCTACCGCCGCACCGCGCTGACCGAGACGCCGCTCACCGCGGGCTGGATAGCGGCGGTGGTGATGGCGGCGGGACTGGCGCTTTGGGCGGGCCTCTTCGCCTATCGCCATGTACCCTACAACGACGACCTGTGGTGGAAGTTCGCCCTGCGTGCCGATGCCCCGCGTTACTTGCGCGCGGCGCTGGCCTCGTCGGTGTTGCTGGCGGGGTTCGCGGTCTGGAGGCTTTGCGCGCCCGGCAGCGCGCGCGGCGACGCGCAGGTGATGGAGGATGCCCCGGCGATCCGCGCGATCCTCGCCACCAGTCCGCGCACCGAGGCGATGCTGGCGCTGACCGGAGACAAGCGGTTCCTCGTCTCCCAGGCGGGGGATGCCTTCGTCATGTACCAGGTCAAGGGCAGCAGCTGGGTCGTCATGGGTGATCCGGTCGGCAACGAGGGATCGTGGGGTGAACTCCTCTGGACCCTGCGCGACATGTCACACCGGCGACAGGGACGGCTGGTGCTCTACGAGATTTCGCCCGCCACGCTCGACCTTGCCATCGGCATGGGCCTGCAGATCGTGAAGTATGGGGAGGAGGCAGTGGTCGATCTCACCACGTTCGAACTGGAAACCCCCCAGCTGCGCTCGGTACGCAAATCGGAGCGCACCGCGGCCCGCGCGGGCGCGCGGCTGCGGGTGGTTCCGGCAGCGGCGGTGCCGGTGATCCTCGACGAACTGGAGGCGATCTCCGACGAATGGATGACGGCCAAGGGCCAGCGCGAGAAGGGCTTCAGTCTCGGCGCCTTCGACCGCGAATACCTGAGCAACTTCGACATGGCGCTGGTCATGGTGGAGGACCGCATCGTCGCCTTCGCCAACCTGTGGTGCACGCAGGACCACACCGAAGCCTCGGTCGACCTCATGCGCCAGCGCGAGGACGCGCCGCGCGGGACGATGGATTTCCTGTTCACCAACCTGCTGCTCTGGTCAAAGGCGCGCGGATACAAGCGCTTCACGCTGGGCATGGTGCCGCTGTCGGGGATCGAGGGTGGCCCGCTCGCGCCCGCATGGGCCAAGGCGGCGGCGCTGGTGTTCCGCCATGGCGAGCGCTTCTACGGCTTTCGCGGCCTGCGCGGCTACAAAGAGAAGTTCGCCCCCCGCTGGGAACCGCGCTACGTAGCCGGGCCGCACGGCATCGGGCTGATCCAGGGGCTGCACGACGTATCGCGCCTGATCGGCGGCGGGGGAGGGGGGGAACTTGTCCGCCCGATCGCACCAGTGCCCGCCATCACCTCCGAGGCAAGGATGCTGATCGCATGAGCCGCGTTCGCACTCGCCTTGCCATTGGGCTGTTTGCACTGGCTGCGTTGGGTCTCACTGCGCTGGCCGCTCCGATGCTTGGCCTGCTCGGCACCGAGCCCATCGTGATGTTCCCGGCCGCCGAGCCACATCCGCGCGTGGCGGCGGTCTTCCTGTCCGGAGACATGGGCTTCCACTTCGGCATGGGCGAGAAAGTCGCCGCCGCCGTTGCCGCCAAGGGCGTCCCGGTGGTCGGAGTCGCGTCCCCGGTTGTCTTCGCCACGCGCCGCACCCGGGCCGAGGCGGACGCAGTCGTCGCAGGCGCGGTGCGCCTCGCCCTGGCGCGTACGGGAGCGAGCCGGGTCGTGCTGATGGGCCAGTCCTACGGCGCGGACATCCTTGCCACCACGGCGCCGGACCTGCCGCCGGATCTGCGTGCCCGGGTCCTTGCCATCGACCTGACGGTGCCTGCGCACGACGTCTACTTCCGCGCCGATCCGGTGGGCCTTGCCTACCTCGGCA
>Ga0308171_1004475_pt1 | contig 11436 bp, 10 predicted proteins | sample PhyGR1_FD_202135 | JGI IMG/M metagenome (GOLD analysis project Ga0308171, IMG submission 202135) | Phyllosphere microbial communities from UC Gill Tract Community Farm, Albany, California, United States - DLSLSG.R1 | ecosystem: Host-associated > Plants > Phyllosphere > Unclassified | place: USA... | reverse complement strand
CGTGGCATTCGGCTGGGGCACCGCTGAGCAACTGGCGCGCATGAAGGAGTTGTCCCTCAAGGTCAACGACGTGCTGAGCAAGTTGTTCGACGACGCTGGCCTGCTGCTGGTGGACTTCAAGCTCGAATTCGGGGTCTTCCACGACGGCTCCATCGTCCTGGGCGACGAATTCAGTCCTGATGGCTGCCGCCTGTGGGACAAAGACACCAAGAAGAAGATGGACAAGGACCGCTTCCGCCAGGGCCTCGGTGACGTCATCGAAGCCTACGAAGAAGTCGCCAACCGTCTGGGCGTACCGCTTTAATCGACGCAAGCATCTGATAGCACGGAAAAAAATCGCTCCGGCGCTTTGCTTTCCTGATCCACGCTGTTATGATGCGCGCCGTTGGAGAGATGCCAGAGTGGCCGAATGGGACGGATTCGAAATCCGTTGTACCTTCACCGGTACCTAGGGTTCGAATCCCTATCTCTCCGCCATATTTAAAAAGCCCCGAGCGCTTAACCGCCTCGGGGCTTTTTTGTGTTTGGGGGAATGCCTTCTCTTTCGCGCCCCCCAAGCACCCGCCAATATCCGTAAATGGCCAATTACGAGAAACGCGGTGACGCCTGGAGAGCCCATATCCGTTGCAAAGGATACAGGCGAGAAGGGCGCGCGCTGTCTTTCCGGCTGTCAGGGATTGAGTTATCGACGCTTCCCTTGCTGTCGGTTAATGGCTCCGAACGCCTTGATGCAGATTCCCGGTGCTGATCTCCGGGAATAGCGGTCATCGCTGACCCCCATTAAACGAAAAAGCCCGCTGAGCTCAACACCCAGCAGGCTTTTCAGTCACTACGTTCCCGGTCAGGCAGGCTGCGCTGCCAAGCTATTGCTCACATTCCGCCCCAGCACCAGCACCGTCACAAAACCCACGCCTACCAATGCGGTCGCGAGGCTCAACAGCACGGCGCTGCCCATCTGGTCGACGATCCGTCCGCCGAAGAACGAGCCCAGCGCAATAATCACCTGGAACAACGCAACGAACAGCGGCATGCCACGCTCCACATCCTTGGGCGCTACGACAAACATCCAGATACTGGCGCAGGCCGGGAAGGCGCCGAAGGCGAAGCCCCAGAGTGCGATCAGCATGGAGGCGCCGGTCAGGCCGGTGGCGAAGTAGGGGAACAGGGCGGTGCTGGTGCCGATCATCAGCGCGACCAGCAGCAGGGTGTAGCGCACGCTGCGGTTGGCGGCGAAACCGGCAAAGATGTTACCTGCTACACCGGCCACGCCAAACATCAGCAGCAGCGAGCCGATGGTCGGACCATCGAAGCCGGAGCTGTTCTTGAAGAAAGGCGCGACGTAGGTGTACGCGGCAAAGTGTGCAAGACCGATCAGCAATACCGCGATCAAACCGACCCGAGCCCGTGGATTGATGAACAACGCCGGCAGGTCGCTGACAAGAATGGGTTTTTCCGGCTTGAGTATGGGGAGCAGGAGGACCTGTGCCAGCAGCACCGGTAAGCCCAGCAACGCGGTGACCAGGAAAGTCATGCGCCAGCCCATCAAGCCACTTAGCCATGTGCCTACGGGCACGCCGAGTACGGTGGCCAGTGTCACGCCCATCATGATGATCGAGGTGGCCTTCGCGACATCCACGCCTTTGGGTGCCAGGCGGCCGCTGAGGGCGATGGCTGTGGCCCAGAAACCGCCGATGCTGATACCCAGCAATACGCGACCGAATAGCAGAAGGCTGAAATCACTGGCGAAGGCCACCACCATGTTGGCGATGATCATGATCAGCGTCAGGCCGATCAGCAGATAACGGCGGTCCATGGCGCCAATGATCACCGACAGCAGGGGGGCGGCGAGCGCGGCCATGATGCCGGGTAGGGTGACCATCAGGCCGGCGTGACCGGCACTGATGCTCAGGTCCGCAGCGACATCGTTGAGTACGCCCACTGGCAGAAACTCGCTGGTCACCAAGGCAAAGGCGCCCACGGCGACTGAGAGAATCGCCAGCCACTGCTGTTTGACGCTCTGTTGATTATGTTCGGGAAGGCCGCGAGGGGCCTGGCTGGCACTTGGCATAGTGTTGGGTTCCAGGGTGAACGTCGCCCGAAGCCAGGCGAGGGGGAGGGAATTAGGAAGCGATTATAGGAATCAGTGCTGAAAATCGAGCAGGCGCTCGTTTCGATAGTAATCATCAGTGCTATCGATGCGACGCTCTAGCACGCACTGCATGACCGATGCACCTTTCGCACGGACTTGCAAAACGTTGCCTACAGGCAGCGCATTGCAGTGGCTCCTGCAGTTTATTACGTTGTGATAGCGCACTCGATCAGGCGCTAACCACTGCAAAGGAATTGCATCATGAGCAAGAACACGAAAAAAACCTCCGGCAAGATAGCTACCCTGGCGGCCGACACCCTCAATAATCCAGACGCTTCGGTCATTGCCAAAAGCCTTGCCGCTTCAGCGTTGGCTCAGCGCAGTACCGAGAAGCAGACAAGCGCTGTGCTGGAGGAGAAGGCGGGGAAAGTGCTTCAAAGCGACCAGTACAGTGAGGCTGCAAAATCCCTTGCGGCCTCGGTTCTCTCCCAAGCCAATAAAGAACGGGGACGCTGAGTAAAAGGTTCCCTGTTGTTCTGGCTTGACCACTCCCTTCAGAGAGGCGTTCATCCACTTTTAGAAGCGTGCGCGCCGTGGTCAGCCAGGCGCGCTGTCAGGCTCTGAATAAACACGGTTTCCGCGCGGCTCATCTTCTGCTCTCGATTCCACAGTAGGTGAATGTCCACGTCCGTTATTCCCTCATCCGGCGGTAACCGCCAGAGCAGCCCGTTTTTCACATCATCCGCGACCACATGGATCGGCAGGCAGCCCAGGCCGAAGCCGGCGATCACCAAACGCCGCACTTCTTCCAGGCTTGAAGACGACGCCACAATCCGCCCACTGAACCCTTGCTGGTCGCGGAAAATCGTCAACGGTGAGAGCATCCCGCCAATCTGGTCGCTGGTAAAACTGACGAAGTTCTCCGATTGCAGGTCCCCCTCCGCCAAACCGATGCGCCCGAACAGCGGATGGTGTCGCCCACAAAAAAACGCATAACGCTGGCGCAGGAACAGGTGTTGTTCCAGACGTGGCTGTGGCCGACGGTTAAGGCTCAGGCCCAGCGTCGCGGTTTTTTCCAGGAGCGCGGCGACGATGTCCGAACTGCGCATCACCTCGACTTCCAGGTCTACCCGAGGGTGTTCACGATGAAAGTCCGCCAGGTATTCATCGAAGGTGTCCGAGTTGATCCGGCTGATCATCAGCAATCGCACTTTGCCGATCACTTCATCACCGGGTTTTTGCAGGGCGTTACTCATCTGCGACACCTGGCCATACATCTCGCCGGCGATGGCGAAGATCTGCTCACCGGCCTCCGTCAGCACAAAGCGTGGACCCCGGCGAACGATGAGTTGGCAATCGAGTTGTTCTTCCAGCCGCTTGAGTGCCTGGCTGATCGCCGGTTGGGTCAAGTGCAGACGGGCGGCGGCGCGGCTGATGCTCAGCTCCTGGCCGATCACGCGGAACGTGCGCAGCAGGTTCCAGTCCAGGCGGTCGTTGAGCAAAGGGTGAATGTCGCGGCGGGCGTCGGGCATGGTGCAGCTCGATAATAAGCAGGATTTATAATTGGAATAATAAATAGAAAATTGACTAATCATAGCCCCAAGACGATAAATCACCCTCAACAAGCGCCATCAGAGCGCATGCGTTCGACCTTTCTCCTGCCAAAAAAATAACCAAAGGAGCCAGCCCCATGAAGCCTTCCGCTTCGCCCCAGCCTCGCCGTGCTGCGGCCGCCGCTTTTATCGGCACCATGATCGAGTGGTACGACTTTTACATCTACGCCACCGCCGCGGCGCTGGTGTTTGGCCAACTGTTTTTCCCTTCTGACGACAAGCTCTTTAGCACCATGGCTGCGTTCGGCACCTTTGCCGTGGGTTTCTTTGCGCGGCCGTTGGGCGGCATTGTGTTCGGGCACATCGGTGACCGGATTGGCCGCAAAAAATCCCTGGTGATTACCCTGGTGATGATGGGCGTGGTTACCGTGTGTATCGGTCTGCTACCGACCTACGCGCAGATCGGTGCCGCTGCGCCAGTACTGCTGGTCCTGCTCCGCGTGGTGCAGGGTATTGCCGTCGGCGGTGAGTGGGGCGGCGCGGTGCTGATGGCGGGCGAGCATGCGCCCAAAGGCCGGCGCAACTTCTTTGCTTCCTTCGCGCAATTGGGCAGCCCGGCTGGGTTGATCCTGTCACTGTTGGCGTTCAGTGCGGTAACCCGCCTGCCGGAAGACGAGCTATTGAGCTGGGGCTGGCGCGTGCCGTTCCTGGCCAGTGCGTTGCTGTTGGTGGTCGGCCTGGCGATTCGCCTGGGCGTGAACGAGTCGCCGGAGTTTCTTGAAGACAAAGCCCTGGCGGAAAAAGCGCGGGCGATCAAGAAAGACCAGGCGCCCGTCATTGAAGTGCTGCGAACCGCCTGGCGTCCGCTGCTGCTGTGCATCGGTGCCAACACCCTGGGCATCGCTGGCGTGTATTTCACCAACACCTTCATGATCGCCTACAGCACTCAGCAACTGGGCCTGCCGCGCTCGTTGATTCTGGAGTGCCTGTTCTTTGTCGCGATCATCCAGTTCTGCGTCCAGCCGCTGGCTGCCTGGGTGGCGGAGAAGGTAGGTGCCACGCGTTTCCTGTGCGCGATGACCGTATTGGCCATGGCTTCGCCTTACCCCATGTTCGTCCTGGTCAGCAGCGGCCAGGCGCCTTTGATCATCCTCGGCATCGCCCTGGCAGTGGTGTGCATGGCGTCGTTTTATGCCGTGATCGCCGGCTTCGTCAGCGGCCTCTTTGAAACCCGCGTGCGTTACACCGCGATTTCCCTGGCGTACCAGGTGTGCGGCGCCCTGGCGGGTGGCCTTACGCCATTGATCGGAACCTGGCTGGCCCACGAATACCAAGGCCAATGGTGGCCAATGGCAGTGTTTTACAGCTTGATCGCGGCGGTCTCGCTGGTGTGTGTGCTGGCGTTGTCGCGCCGCCATGCCTCCGCGCACCGTCTTGAAATGGCCCATAGCGTTTGAGGGAGTGACAGTAATGTTGAAGATCAACGGCGAGCGCCTGTGGGCCAGCCTGATGGCCATGGCCGAGATTGGCGCGACGGCGCGCGGTGGCAGTTGCCGCCTGGCTTTGAGCGGCGAAGACCAAGCCGGTCGCGAACTGTTCAGCCACTGGTGCACGGCCGCCGGGTTGAGCCTGAGCGTGGATGCCATCGGCAATCTGTTCGCCCGCCGTGCCGGTACGGACAAGGACGCGGCACCGGTGATGATGGGCAGTCACCTCGACACACAACCCGAGGGCGGCCGCTTCGACGGTGTCTACGGTGTATTGGCGGGTCTGGAGGTGATTCGCAGCCTGGACGATCACGGGATCCAGACACGCAAACCACTGGAAATTGCGGTATGGACCAACGAGGAGGGCGCCCGTTTTACACCCGCCATGCTCGGTTCGGCGGTATTCACCGGCACCCTGGCGCTGGACAAGGCCCTGGCCACTGCCGACGTCGATGGTATCAGCGTGGCCGAGGCCTTGCGTGCAACTGGCTACAACGGTTCACGCCCACTGGGTGGCGCGGTGGATGCGTATTTCGAAGCGCATATCGAACAGGGCCCGATCCTTGAAGACAATGCCAAGAGCATCGGTGTGGTCACCGGTGGACAGGCAATTCGCTGGCTGGATGTGCGCGTCGAAGGTATGGCTGCCCACGCCGGCACTACGCCGATGCCGCTGCGTAAAGACGCGTTGTATGGCGCCGCACAAATGATCCAGGCGCTGGAGAAACTGGCGGCGGATTTTGCCCCGGAAGGCCTGACCACTGTAGGTGAATTAAGCATCGCCAAATCGTCGCGCAACACCATCCCTGGTCTGCTGAATTTCACCGTCGATTTGCGTCATCACCGCGACGACGATATCGACGCCATGGAACAACAGGTGCGCCGACAGTTGCAGGCCATCGCCGAGCAACGCGGACTGTCCGTGACCGTCAGCCCACACTGGATCAGCCCGGCCACGCCCTTCGACGCCGACTGCGTCACCTGCGTACAAGCCGCCGTGGATGGCCTGGGTTACAGCCAGCAACGCATCGTCAGCGGTGCCGGTCACGACGCCATCCACCTGGCGCGCTATTGCCCGACGGCGATGATCTTCATCCCTTGCGTCGGCGGCCTCAGTCACAACGAAGCCGAAGACGTGTTGCCCGAAGACGTGCGCCAGGGCACCGACGTATTGCTCAATGCCGTGTTGAAGCGCGCCGGCCAGGTTCAGTAAGGAGATTTTTCATGCGTACGTTTTTTCATCCCGAACAACTTCTGCATCATCCGCGCAGCTACTACTCCCGTGGCCAGATGCGTACGCCGCAGGAGGTCCCCGAGCGTGCCCGTCATCTGCTGTTGGCGGCACACACCTTGGGTTTTGATATCCAGCAGCCGCAGGACTACGGCCTCGATCCACTGCTGGCGGTACACGGTGCGCCTTACCTGGCATTTCTGCAGGAGGCCCACCAACGTTGGCAGGAAATCCCCGAAGACTGGGGCGACGAAGTCATGTCCAATATCTTCGTGCGCGAGCCCAACGCCCTGCGCGGCATCCTTGCCCAGGCTGCGCGCTACCTGGCGGATGGCAGTTGCCCGATCGGCGAACTGACGTGGCGCTCGGCCTACTGGTCGGCCCAGAGCGCCGTTGCTGCCGCCAAGGACATTCTTGAGGGCGCCCCGGCGGCCTACGCGCTCTGTCGTCCACCGGGACATCATGCTCGTTACGATGCAGCGGGGGGATTCTGTTACATCAACAACGCTGCCGTAGCAGCGCAGGTATTGCGCCAAGGTTTCCAGCGCGTCGCCGTGCTCGACACCGACATGCACCACGGCCAAGGCATCCAAGAGATTTTCTACGACCGTGACGACGTGCTTTACGTTTCGATTCACGGTGACCCCACCAATTTCTACCCTGGCGTTGCCGGCTTCGTCGAAGAGCGCGGTAACGCAGCAGGCCAAGGCTTCAACCTCAACCTGCCGATGCCCCACGGTGCCAGTGAGGCCGTGTTCTTCGAAAAACTGGAACTGGCTTTGGCGGCGGTGAAGAACTTCTCGGCAGAGGTGCTGGTGCTGTCACTGGGTTTCGATATCTACGAGCTGGACCCGCAGAGCAAAGTCGCAGTAACGCGCGAGGGGTTCGCGCGGTTGGGTGAGTGCATTCGCGGGTTGGGATTGCCCTGTGTGATCGTGCAGGAGGGTGGGTATCACCTGGAGACGCTGGATAGCAATGCGCAGGCGTTTTTTAATGGGCCGCAGGTTTGGCAGCGGCTTTAACCTGTTTGCACCGACTCGACGCCGGGGTGATTTACGGTAAGGGTTCACGGGGAGGCGGGTAGCAGGGGTATTACGACAAGCTGATCCCGGCATGCATGGCGCCCCATCGGCTCCCGTACGATAATGCCCACTACCTCGACCACATTGGCCCTCACGTGATCATCAACTTTGACCTCAACGACCTCCAAGCCTTTCGCGCCGTGGTAGACAAGGGCAGTTTTCGCGGTGCCGCCGAAGCCATCCGGATTTCGCAGCCGGCCCTCAGCCGGCGTATCGAAAAGCTTGAGACCGCCCTGGATGTGAAGCTGTTCGAACGCACCACGCGGCGCGTCAGCCTGACCATGGTCGGCCGTGCCTTCCTGCCTAAGGTCGAGCGCATGCTCGACGATCTCGATCTCGCGCTCATGGGCATCAGCAATGTCGCGTCCACACGCATGGGCAATGTCACCATCGCCTGCGTGCCGTCGACGGCGTACTACTTCATGCCCCACGTGATCTCCGAATTCCACAAGCTGTATCCAAAGATTCGCCTGCGGGTGCTGGATGCCAGTGCCGGTGAAGTGTGCAATGCCGTAGAAAGTGGCGAGGCGGATTTCGGCGTGAGTTTCAGCGGCAGCCTGGCCGATGACGTGGAGTTCGAACTGCTGCTGCAGGAGCGCTACGTGCTGGCCTGTCGCCGCGATCACCCACTGGCACAGCGCGACAGCGTGCCCTGGTCCGAGGCCTATGAACACGACTACATCACCGTGGACAAGACCTCCGGCAACCGCTTCCTGCTCGATCAGGCCTTGCGCGGCGTACGGGTGAAAAAGCCGAGTATCTGCGAGACGCACCACGTGACCACCATGATTGGGCTGGTGGAGGCGGGGCTGGGGGTGGCGATGGTGCCGTCGATTGCGATGCCGGCGGTCGAGCACCCGATTCTGGTGAGTGTGCCGCTGGTGGAGCCTCAGGTGATGCGCAATGTGGGGTTGATCAAACGCCGCGGGCGGACCTTGCCGCCAGCGGCGCTGGAGTTGGAGCGGTTGGTGCGGGAGATGCCGTTTCGGTCAGGGTGACACCGAGTCCAGGCCGGTGGCTTGTACCACCGGTTGCGCCTGGGGCGACGCCAGATACTGCAACAACGCCTTGGCCTGCTCCGGGTGTTCGGCGTTGAGCGGAATGCCCGCCGCAAAGCGCGTCACCGATTGCACGTCTTCCGGAATCTTGCCGACGTAGGTCACACCCGGCACCGGCAACAGTTCCGCGACCTGCTGCAAGCCCACCTCGTAGTCGCCCTTGGCCACCTGCTCGGCCACCGGCAGGCGTTCGATCATGGTGCCTTTGGCCGGCATGCCGAGCTTCTTGAACAGCTCCTTCTCGACATACACACCGCTGGCGCTGTCCGAGTAAGCCACGGATTTGGCCTTGCTCAGCACGGCTTTCAGCTCGGCGTCAGTACCGATCGCAGGTTTGACCGCGCCGGCCTTCACCACCAGGCCGATACGCGAGTCCGCCAGTTCCACACGGGAGGCCGGGTCGACCTTACCTTGTTTGATCAGCTCATCCAGGGCGTAACCGACCATGATCACCACGTCGGCGTGTTCGCCACGGGCCAGGCGGTTGGGAATCGCTTCCGGCGCCTTGCCCATGGACGGACCCAAAATGGTTTCGAGGCTGTCGCCGCTTTGCTTGGCGTACTGCGGGCCGAGCACTTTATACGCGGCGGTGAAGCCACCGGAGGTCATCACCTTGAGCTGTTCGGCCTGGACCGACAGCGACAGGACGCCAAGGGCCAGCGCCGATAGGGTTTTATACAACGTCTTCATTGCGCCGCCCCCTGCATGACTTGTCCGCGAGCATTGGCGCGACGATACAGCGCCAGCGTCGAGCACAGCGCACACGCTGCGGCGAACATCATCCAGTAGGCCGGCGAGGCTTTGTCTTCGGTGATGTGGATGAACCAGGTAGAGATCGCCGGGGTAAAACCACCGAAAATCGCGGTGGCCAGGCTGTAGGCCAGGGAGAAACCCGCCACGCGCACTTCCACCGGCATGATTTCGGTAAGCGCCGGGATCATTGCGCCGTTGTACAGGCCGTAGAGGAAGGAGAACCACAGCAGGGTTTCCAGCATATGGGCAAAGCTCGGTGCATTTACCACGTAGGACAGCGCTGGATAAGCGGTCAGAACCGTCAGCACGGTCATGGCGATCAGCACCGGCTTGCGGCCGAAACGGTCGCTGAGGGTGCCACCGATCGGCAGCCAGATAAAGTTCGACACTGCCACCAGCAGGGTCACTAACAGAGCGTCGGACGTGCTCAATTGCAGCACGGTCTTGCCGAAGGTCGGCGCATACACAGTGATCAGGTAGAACGCGGTAGTGGTCATGGCCACCATCAGCATGCCGCCAATCACCACGGTCCAGTTCTTCACCAGGGTCGCCAGCACTTCGCGCATGGTCGGGCGATGCTTGCGGTTGGCGAACTCTTCGGTTTCCTGCAGGCTGCGACGCAGGATGAAGATGAACGGAATGATCACGCAGCCGATGGCGAACGGAATGCGCCAGCCCCAATCCGCTACCACGGCGGGTTCCATCCACACGTTCAGGCCATAACCCAGCGCGGCGGCGACCACGATGGAGATCTGTTGGCTGCCCGATTGCCAGCTGGTGTAGAAGCCTTTGCGGCCGGGCGTGGCCATTTCGGACAGGTACACCGACACACCGCCCAGTTCAGCGCCGGCCGAGAAGCCTTGCAACAGGCGACCGAGCAGCACCAGCAACGGCGCCCACAGGCCGATGGTGTGATAGCTGGGGACCAGCACGATCAGCAGCGTGCCGCTGGCCATGATCGACAGCGTCACGATCAACCCTTTGCGGCGACCGACGTCATCGATGTAGGCCCCCAGGATGATCGCGCCCAACGGACGCATCAGGAAGCCTGCACCGAACACGGCGAAGGTCATCATTAATGACGCAAACTCATTAGCGGCAGGGAAGAATGCGGCAGCGATGTAGGTGGCGTAAAAACCGAACAGGAAGAAGTCGAATTGTTCGAGGAAGTTGCCCGAAGTAACGCGGAATACCGCACCCACTTTCGAGCGGGCAGAGTCGGGTCGGGTAGGGCTAGTCATGGTTTTGTGTCTCCAGCGTTCTTTTTAAAGTGCTTGTTTCGCCTAAGACCGAGAATAGTGGCTGACACATTTAGAAATGATAAGTGACAAATTTGGATGCATTGATGTGCCATTGCTATCAATCGGTAATAAATCAACAACAGCATTCGCTGTTCTATGCTGAAGGTTTGACCAAGTCTTACGGACGGGAGGTGGCGATGACTGACCAACAGAAGCAACGGGATGAGCGGGAGCGTGAGCAGACCCGGCAGCGGGAGGAAGAAAAACCGCAGACCTGGAAACATCCCGATGATGGGACAGAGCTTTCCGAGCGGGATCAGGAGCGTCCACTCAAGCCGTAGTCCCAGGTTAGATAGGGTCAAACTGTGGGAGCGGGCTTGCTGGCGAACGCTGTGCGTCAGTCAACCAATGTGTTGGCGGGCCCACCGCTTTCGCGAGCAAGCCCGCTCCCACAGTTGTGATGTGCGCTATCGGGGTGGGAAAATATTTGACATATTTGATTTGTGATCACATATTGAGGCCATAAGAACGACAACACAGGTTTTGCCTCATGACAGATGGTCCGCTTCTCCTGCCCACCCTGCGCCAGGTGTCCCGCGATACCTTGCAAGACCAGGTCTACCGCCAGATCCGCGAAGCCTTGATGAGTGGCCGTTTCCAACCCGGCCAGAAGCTCACCATCCGCGGCCTTGCCGAAGCCCTCGGTTCCAGTCCCATGCCGGTGCGTGAAGCCCTGCAGCGCCTCAGCGCCGAAAACGCTTTTGAAGTCACCGAGACCTCCCGTCTGCGCGTCCGCTTGATGACGGTCGAACGCCTGCGGGAAATTCGCGATGCCCGGGTCGCCCTCGAAGGGCTGCTGGCGGAAAAAGCCGTGCTGCTCCTGCAAAAGGCCGACCTCGATGAAATCACTGACCTGTGCCAGCAAATGCAGCACGCCGCCGA
>Ga0308171_1004474_pt1 | contig 11438 bp, 13 predicted proteins | sample PhyGR1_FD_202135 | JGI IMG/M metagenome (GOLD analysis project Ga0308171, IMG submission 202135) | Phyllosphere microbial communities from UC Gill Tract Community Farm, Albany, California, United States - DLSLSG.R1 | ecosystem: Host-associated > Plants > Phyllosphere > Unclassified | place: USA... | reverse complement strand
GCCATCCGCGCCTTCGCAGGTGACGATGGCGTGGTCACAGCGATGCTGGTACTCGACGTCGACTGGCCTGCTGCTTCGGGAGCTACCGCGGAGAGCGTTGCTTGGGCGTCAAGTACCGACGGAGCGGCCGCCATGCTCGGCGCGGCGCCGATAAGCGCCGTCGAGATCGCGACCGCAGCGACGACAGCACCGCCGGTGATCGTTCGTAGTTTCCCCATAAGAACCCCTTAGTTCGTGTACAGGCCTGTCTACCGGTACCGAGATGAAACTAAAATAGCTGCAGGTCACAGTCCGATCACGAGTCGCGACCCCACCTCGCTGCGCTGGCTGTAGACAATGCCGTTGCTCACGACCCTGAGACCCCTCCCGATCAAATCTTCTTGACCGTGTGCCGGCTAAGGGACCGAATGCGAGCGGGAGCGGCGGTGTCCAAGCGAGCTACGAGCGCTCGGCCGAGAAGTTAGCGCTCTCGCCCGTCGTCGCCGCGGGATAGGTCGGGCGCGGGCGACGGGTCGATGCTGAGGGAGCTGTCGGCGTTGGTCGACGTCGATACCTCGTCCGGGTCCACGCCGGCCTGGCGGAGCATCTCGCGGTCGCGGAGCTCGAACTCGTCGTACTGCGTCTCAGTGCCTTCCTCTCCAGTCGTGTCGATCGTGGCTGTCTCCGCCGCCATCTCGTCGGGGACGTCGGACTGGATCGCTGCGGCGTCGCGGTCGGTAGCGTTGTCGATCGCGTCATCGGCCGCGGCACCGAGGACGGCACCGGTCACAGCGGCGGCACTCGGGTAGTGGTGCTCCAGGCGGTCGGCCTGATCCTTCTCCCGCTCCGCCTTCCGCTGGGCCTCACGGACGGCCTGCTCGCGGTCGCGGTCGGCCTTGCGCTGGGCGTCCTGCAGGGCGCGGCGGCGTTCGTCGTTGGCACGCTGGATCTGCCGGGCTGCCTCCGAGGCGATGGTCTGCCCGGACCGTCCAGCGTGGCGGCCAACGTGGTCAAGTGTGTCGTCGACGGGGTCACCCATGATGGGTCCTTCCTGTGCGGTGGTGGGCGACACGGAGGCCACAGGGGTGGTCTGGGTGCCGGCCGGGGCCGCGGGTGCGACCTCGGCGGTGGACGCCTGCGGGGTGATCGCTGCGGCGGTCTCGGTGCTGGTCTCTGCGACAACGTCGGTGGCGGTGGCCACGGCCGTCGACGTCGCCTGCTGCACGCCCTCCGCGGCCGCGACCAGGGCGGTGCGGGCAACAGCGGTCTGCTCGGCTGCGTGGGTGGCGTAGTGCTCGCGCGTGGCCACGGTGACCTCGGGGGCGGTCGACAGGGCGGCCGCCTTGTGGAGCGCGGTTACGCGTTCCTGCAGGTGGTCGGCCACGGGGTTCCCGCGGAGCTTGTCCGGGATGGCCTGCGGCTCGGACGGGTCGATGCGGTACTTGGTGCGGAGGACCTCGACCTCAGCCGCGGTGCGGTGCCAGTCGAACATCCGCCACGGCTCCGATGGGAGCCGTCCGAGCTGCTGCGTCCACGCTGGCCGCTCGAGGGCGAGGGCCGCGCCCCGCTCCTTGAGGCGGACGCCGATGTAGTGGTGGCGCTCGGCGAGGTGGTCGCGCCACTCGGCGGGGAGGAGTTCGTCCTGGTGGCGGCGGCCGTCAGCGATCCATGCCGGTACCCCGTCGACGGGTTCGCGATCGACGACGCGGACAACGGGCTGGTCGATGCCCTCGAGGGCCTTCTCAATACGCCAGTGCAGCACCGCCGGCACGTCGTCTGCGGTGGCGAGCTCGCGCTGCCCGTACGCGTCGCGGAGGGTCTGGACGGGGTCGTGGCCGTAGTCCTCTGCGTGCCGGAGCGACGCGGCGAGGGCGCCCCACGACTCCTGCTGCTCGAGGGACGTCGCGAGCTCGCGGCCGAGGGCGCGTTCGACGATGGCGCCGGCGCGGAGCTCGTCGGCGCGGGTGGCGACGTCGGCGTGCTGGTCGATGAGCGTGACCAGGTCCTCGACGCGGTCCTGCTCGGCGCGGATCGTCTCGTGTGCGGACAGCAGCCGCTCGGAGCGGGCGGCGATCTGCTCGAGCGCGTCGGGGACGGTCGCGGCGTCGTCGAGGGCGAGGTAGAGCCGGTTGCTCTCCTTCCCGCGGGACAGGGCCGTGTAGGCGTCCTCGCGGCTCATGGTCGCGTCGCCGAGGACGTGGGTGTGCTCGGTGGTGAGGCCCTGGGAGCGGCTGATGGTGCGGGCGTAGCCGACCTCGACGTGATGGGCGACGTAGCCGGCGGGCAGTTGGATTACGGCGCCGTGTTCGGCGTGGACGACGTCGAGGGCGCCGTTGTCGCGGATCCCGGTGACGGTCCAGAGGTCGCCGTTCTTCACCCGGTCGCGGCCGCCCTGGATCCGCAGGTCGGAGTCGTTGCGGCGGGTGACGATCGTGTCGCCGACGTGCGCGGCGAGTCCATCGCGCAAGGGGACGGACCGGGACGTGTCGAGATCGCCGGTGGAGATCCGGAACGCCTGCGCGCGGGCGTTGAGATCCGCGACCGCCGTGGCGGTGGGGGCGAGCATCAGGGAGCGGGTGCCGGCGAGGGCGTCCTGCTGCCACCCCTCGAACACTGCGGCGGTCATCCGCTCGCTGTCGCCGCCTACGACGCGGGCGTGCTCCTGGTACCAGGAGAACGGGTCACCGGGACGCATCGGGTCGCGGAGCCGGAGGGAGGCTTCTGCTTCCTCGGCGTCGGCGAAGCGGTGCACGTGCTCGAGCTGCACGGACCCCACCTCGCGGTCGATCAGGCGGAGCGCGCCGCCGGCCTCGACGGCGGAGAGCTGCCGGTCATCGCCGATGAGGCGGACGAACGCGCCGTGCTCCTGCGCGAGCTGGGTGACGTCGCGGAGGCGCTTCGTGCCGGCCATCCCGGCCTCGTCGACCACGATGACGTCGCCCGGCTCGAGGGCGTACTTCGCGGACACGTCGTCCTGCTCGTGCGCGGCCAGGAACCCGTGAATCGTGGTCGCCTCGATGCCGACCGCTTCAGAGAGCACCGCGGCCGCGGGTGCGGACGGGGCGAGTCCGATCATGCGGACACCGCCGACGGTCAGGGCTTCGTTGGCGAGCTTCAGCGCGGTGGTCTTGCCGGCACCGGCGGGGCCGATGCCGGCGACGAGCTCGACGTCGGACGTCGCGAACGTGCGCGCGAGATCCCGCTGCCCGGCATCCAGCGGCCCCGTGCTCGCGGCGGCGACGCGCTCGAACACGTCGCGGGAGACCGGCACCATCTTCCGGTAGCGGGCCGCCTGCAGCAGCTCGTCCTCCGCCTGCAGTATCCCGCCGGAGGTGTAGACGGTCTTGCCCTTGTGCTCGAACACTGACTCACCGCTCGACCGGGTGAGCGGCTTGAACGCGCCGTGCGGGGACGGCGGGGTGAGCGACACCGACGACTGCAGAGCGGTCTTCGCGACCTGCTGGACCAGGGGCTCGGCGACGTCCTGGTCCGGGATGATCTGCGCCAGCTGCCGGCGGGCTTCGGCCTCGACGACGCCTGCACCCCAGACCGCGTAGTGCTCCTCGACGGTCGCGAGGACGAGGGCTGCGCGCTCTTCGACGTCGACCGTCGGGGTGCCGAACCCATCGCGGGCCCGCACCTGAGCGATGCGCTGTGCGGCGGGGAGGACCTGGGATGCGCGGTCCTGTCCGACGCGTGCAACGGCGTCGTCGTGGGTGGCCTGCGGGGAGCGACCGTGTTCCTTCTGCGGGCGGGTTTCGAGGGTCGCCTGCTGGGCGATCTTGATCTGCGTCTTGGTGTCGGGGGCGCGTCCGTGGTCGCGCTGGTACTCGGCGGTGAGGCGTTCCACCTGCTCTCGGATCGATGCGGACCGGGAGGAGAACGTCTCCAGCAAGTCCGTATCGACGCCGGCGATCTCCATGACGGGACGCTTCCCAGCGGCGACCGTGCGGGCCTCGGTGGTGACGTCGAGCGCCTTCGTGACCTCGGACATGATGGCCGCGTTGTAGAACTCCGAGATAGGCACGTTCATGCGGTGCAGCAGTTTGGAGTCGATGGTGCGCCACTTGCCGTCGGAGCCCTTGACCTTGTTCGCGACCACCAGGTGGTCGTGCAGCTGGGGGTCGCCGTTGCGGGACTCGAAGTGCCGGAACGCAGTCACGGCGACGCCGCCCCCGACCTCGATCTGCTCGACGCCGTTGGTGCCGGCGCGGGTCGCCAACGCCTCCCGCTCGAGGTACGCGATCGTGGACGCGACGGCGCGGTCCTGCGCCTGCTCGATGCTCTTCCGGGTGTCGTCATCGCCGAGCGCCCAGAGCACGGACACGCTCTTCGCGGGTGAGCAGACCAGGTCGAACCCGGCGACCGCCTGCTGGTCGGGACGGGTCGCTGCGGTGATGTAGCGACCGAGTTCTTCCTTGTCGGCGGGCTCGCGGCCCTTCGCGTCCCGGAACGCTTGCGCGCCCTCACGGGAGCGAATCAGGCGTCGTTCCTCGGTGTTGGGCTCGTGGCCCTGGATGCGCTGGAACGTCGCGTATCCGGCCTGGATGCGGCCCTGCAGGGAGTTCTCGTCTGCCTTGTAGACGTAGTACGACCTGCCGAGTTTCGCGGCCTCCTGTGCCTGATTACCGGTCTTCCCCTCAGCTATCGCGTCAGCGATGATGCGGTCAGCGTCGGGGTGCAGGCCCTCGCCGAAGAGGGCCTTCATCTGGTCCTCGGTGACGGTTCCGGAGACGCCGAGAACGGCGGCGCCGCCGCCCATCCACCGTCCGGGTGGGTTCCCGTCGGCGGTGTAGTAGTCGCCGAGCTCACGGTCGTGATCGCGGCGCGCATCCCCGGTGGCGACCTCGGACGTGTAGTACGTGTACCCGTCGCCGGCGGACAGGACGTGCATGGTCATCATGCGCCGTCACCGCCTCGCTGGGGGCCGTTCAGGTCGCACTCGACCCAGCCGTGGTGCGGGCTGGTGACGGTGCGCATGGGGCGAGTCTATCCTCATTCATTTGTAATGCCTGAGGTGTGACGCGTTGATGACTGGAGACCGGAGCGAGGAACGAGCGCAGGTTGGAAGGAGGGATGCGTGGCCGGGAGGATCGGAGTCGGTGGAGCGAAGCGGAGGCGACGCAGTGACGAGCGCGGTAGACAGGCGGAGACCGGGAGCGGCGGCCAGCGACGAGGAACGAGGAGCGTCGGGCCGTCAGCGTCCGGGTCGATGACTGTCACAGGCCGCGCCGCTGGCGCGAGGTAGGCTGGGCGACAACAGGAGCGCCTCATGCACCGCCGGTAGGGCGGTGCGGCCCGGATCAGACGGGTGGTGGCCGTTAGGGATTGGGGAATCGCATGGCTCAAGTTCGGACCTCAGGGAAGCAGGCCGCCGCGCGCAAGGCCGCACGCGAGCGGGCCGTGGAACGTGCGGCAGAGTTCCGCCGCCGGCAGGAACAGCTCGAAGAGCTCGCCGCCGAATACTTCGTCGCGGCCGACGCTGTCGACGGGATCAATGAGGATGCCGAAGCGCGCATCCAGAAGATCCGCGACGAGGCCGCCGCCGCGATCGTCGAAGCGGAAGAGCACGCGCGGACGATCATCGCCCGGATGCTTGACACGAAGGTCACCCGCGACGAAGTCGCCGAACGACTCGGCATTCCCGTACGCGAAGTCAGGCGCCGCAAGCCGGCAACGTCGGCTGTCGATACCGAGACGCCCAACGATGCCGAAGGCACCACCGAGCACGAGCACACGTCGAACGCCGAGGCGGCGTAACCGCTCACCCCTTCAGCACATGACGAGGCCCCCGACCAATTCTGGTCGGGGGCCTCGTCATGTTGTGGCCGTTAGAAGATGTTGGCCTGGGACGACCAGATACAGATGGCGATGAAGCCACCCCAGAAGATCAGGCCGGACCAGCCGAAGACGATCCCGACGACCGCACGTCCCGGCAGGTCAGTACCCCTGCAGAGACCGACGATGCCGAAGATGATCGCCAGGACGGGGATCGGGATGATGGCCCCGAGCAGGATGGACTGGATGCCCAGGAACACACTCCACCGCGACAGCCTGGCGCCTCGTCGTGGGGCATAGGTCGGCTGGGGCGGCGCCCACTGGTGCGGTGCGTAGTTGGTCATGATCCGGCTCCCCTCGTCGGTTGCGGTGACGCTACCGCTGACACCCGACAGCGGCAATCACCACAGCGTCGGGGTGTTCGTCGCGATCCCTGTCCGGCATGCTCGCACTGCGGCCGCGTCCCATCCGTGGTCGCGGAACGCCTCGCGGAGCTCACGCGACAACCGCACACGTTCGGACCGGGGGAAGCTGACCGTGCGGAGCGCCGTCGACGCGTTCAGGTGTCGACCGCGCTGCACCCGCTCGAGCATGTTCCCCCGGTGCGTCCCCGGCGCCAAGTGCGACACCGACAGGTCGTCGTCGACGTGAACGCACAACGGCACGTCGCACGCGTGCAGGAGCAGCGTCGACGGGTGCAGGGCCGTGCCGGTCAGGTGCTCGTAGAGCCACCGCTGCGGACGCATGGCTCGCTGTCCGCCGTCGGGCTGCGCGACCCAGAATCGGCCGTAGCCGTCGTCACCGACAGCGCCGGTCCAGATCCAACAGTCGGACGGCGCCGGCCCCCGCACGACGTGAGACCAGAACCGCTTCTCGGCGCTGACCGGTAAGGGGCCGGTCATCGTTCGACGTCTCCTCGGTCGCGGGACTGCTGAGGCGGCGACGGCCACTGGTCAAACCCCATGGGCGACTGTCCACTGGTCCCGCGTGCCGGCGCGTCAGGGTCGACTCCTGCAGCGCGCATGATCTCTCGGTCTCCACGTTCGAACGCGTCAAACCCGTCGTCGTCACGCCCCACGCCTGTCTCAACGAGATGCGTGCGGAGGTAGTCGGCAAGGGGCCGGTCGTTGCCGGCGACAGCCTGTAGTCGGACGGTGCGGAGCTCGTCGACGTCGACGCGCTCCCAATCGATCGGATGGCCGGCACGCTCCGCGATCGCGGACACATAGGTGCTCTGGGACCTGGTGTTCCCGTCCCGGTACGGGTGGATCGCCGACAGCTCCCCCCACCGATCAGCGAGCCGGACCGCGAACGTGTGCGCGTCGAGGCCCGCCAGGTAGTCCTCCCGCTCGAGCTTGCCGAACAGCGTCGACAGGTTCGCGTCGATGTACTCGGGTCGGCAGTACGGGATGCCGGTCCCGGTGGCCTGCACGTCGACGTCGCGGACCTTCCCCGCGATCCCCGGCACCAGGTCGCCGAACATGCGCTCATGGATGCCACGCAGGTACGCGTAGTCCGGGCGGTCAGGAACGCGCTCGGCGCGGACCTCCGCCATCGTGATCGATGCGACGTCGTTCATCGCCTCGTCGAGCTGGCGCTGATCGCGGATCCCGGCAGCGTTCACTAACACCCCGCCGCTACCCGGGTAGGTGTACTTGTCGTCGACGCTCATCCGCTCCCCCGCAGGACGCCGGCGCTCAGCGCTGGCGGAGCGGAAACCCGTGCTTCGCAGCGACCTCCGCGCGCGCATCCTCCGGGGACAGTGTCCCCTCGAGGATGCGACGAGCACGGCCAAGAGCCTCGGCGTCGGGGAAGTGACCAGCGAGCTGCTGGCCCTTCTCGACCAACGCCATCTCCTGCTCGACGTCGACCGTCCGTGCGGTGTCGTGCTCGGTCTTGATGCTCATGGGAACTCCCCTGGTCAACGTCGATTCTACCAACCGCAGCTGTCTCGCAGCGGGTTGCGGGTGCGGGTTCAGTCTCTTCGACCCCGGCGGTCACGTTGCCCACGAAGGTCGGACCAGCCAAGTCCTGCGAGCAGCACCACGCTCATATGGCGGCCTGCAGCAGAACGGCGAACGGCGGAAGGAACACCACGGCGGCCACGACGAACAAGACCGTTGCCGTGGCAGGGACTGGGGCGCGTAGTGCACGCCCTTCCTCGTCCGCTCTGCGGGCGAGGACCGAGGCGGCACCGCCGAGCACAAGCAGTACCGAGGCGACGAGGAAGACCCAGACGGGCACCTCGAACCCAGCTACTCCCACTGTCGAGGTGAAGCTCGCTGGTGTGGCCATCGGTCCAGTGTCCTCGATCATGCGCGGGCGCCGGCGTACTGGGGGAACATGCGGTCCATCGTTGCTTCGTGGCGGGTGGCGCGGTCGTCCTCGCCGCGGGCGCGGGAGATCTCCGCGAACGTGGGGCGGTCCGGCTCGGCGGGGGTGGGTCGGCGGCACATCTCGGCGTAGTACCGGCCGGCGTCGTGCTCGGCCTGCTCGAGGCGGGCCCGCAGCTCGAGGACCTCGGCGATGAGCGCCGGGGCGGCCATCTGGAACCCGATCATGTAGCCGGCCTCCCAGACCTGTCGCTGCTCGTCGGTGAGTTCCCACTCGTGGACGTGCTCGGTCGGGTCGGCGGTGGCGGCGTCGATGGCGCGGAACGCGGCCACGGTGTCGCCGGCGTAGAGCTCGTCGACGGCGCCGCGGGTGGACTGCTGCACGAGGTCGGGGCGGACGGTGGTCGGACGCTCGAGGGTCATCGTCATCACGCGGCCGTGCTCGAGGCGAGTTCGCCGATCTTGTCGGGGCGGAACCCGCTCCAGGAGCCGGTCTCCGTGTCGGTGACGACGATGGGGGCGTTGGTGCCGAGGGTGGTCTTCCACTCTTCGATCTGTGCCTGGTCGACGTCGTCGAGGATCGCCTCGGTGTACTCGATGCCGGCGGAGTCGAGGGCACGCTCGGTGGCCAGGCACATGCCGCAGAAACCAGACTTGGTGTAAACCGTGATGCTCATCGAAATCACCTTCCGAAAGATTGTGATGCGGTGGGGACCCCCCCCGTTGCATGCTTCTATTCTATAACGCGCGGGCTTATATCGGCACCCTTTTCGGCACATTCTTTGAACCTTTTTCCGCCGGTCGGCGCACCTGTTGCCGACCTATACATGTGCATTGTTTGGCACCAGGGCATGACGTTTACGAACGTACGGCTGGGGCATCGATGACAGCGGGAGGGCCGGGAATCCCCAGGAGAATTAACGCCGTGCTGGTATTACTGCCGCCCGATAGGAATAGCGGGCTGCGCATTCCTGAACTGTGTCGTCCCGGCGCTGTTCACCATGTCGGAGGCAGCCGCCGCCGTCCGCGGCTCAGTCCGTGACGGGGTGCGGGGTGCTGGTCGCGGTGGTGGCCACGGTGACGTCGTCGTGGTCGCACTCCCAGAACACGGAGCGGATCTCGTCGGCGATCGCGTCGGGCAGCTGCTCGTTCGTCCATGCCGTCGACGGGAACGAGACGGTGACGGTGACCGTGGTCATGGGTTCGGTGGAGGACGGGCCGTGTCCGGCCCCGCCCCACTCGTACTGCCAGGCGAAGCCGACTTCGCCGGTGGGTCCGCCGCCGTGGACGTCGAATGCGGCGCGGTGTTCGTCGTCGGTGTGGTTCGGGCGGCGGGTGCAGTGCCATTCGAGGCCGTCGACGTCGTACGTCGTCGCTGCGCACTCGGCGCCGGTCGGGTCGAGGTCCGCGGCGGGAGCTGCAGGGTCGATCTGGTCGCCGATGGTGGCGGGGCGTTCGTAGGTGATGTGCATGAGGGGCGTTCCTCTCTAGGCTTCGTGGCCGAGTGCCCGCTTGGTCGGCGGTTGCACCCTGTGGGAAAGGGGGCCGCGTCGCCGTCGCTATCGGCGGCGCGGCCCGTCCGGCTACTGGTGGGCCGGGGTGGGGGTGAGGTCGACGCGTTCGAGAACGAACCGGACCGCGGACCATGCCGACAGGTTCGGGAGCGCCCACCCGCGGCCACCGGCGCTGAACTCCTCGGCTCGGCCGTCGGTGAGGTCGTGGTGGCCGTTGAGGGTGCCGTGCTCGTCGCAGATGACCAGGTGCCGCATGCTGCTGTCCTCGCGGATCACACGTTGCGCGGCCAGGTGACCCGCCGCCGAGTAGTTGCGGGTGGTGATGATGCCGTCGCAGCCGTACCGGACTTCGGTCGGCATCTCGTCGGCGTCTCCCGCGACGAGGGTGGTCCCGTGGTCGTCGTAGGAGTCGGTCTGGCTGTTGAACGATCGGCCCTGGAACTTTCGCGTGATGGCGTCGACCTGCAGCGAGGTGGGGCCGTCGTCGTAGGTGACGTTGATCCAATCGGAGGCGGTGCCGGTGGCGCAACGAACGGAGAACTTCACGCCGGGGAACGTGGTCCGCAGTTCCTTGCGGAGCAGGGCGGCGACGTCCTTGGTCGGGATGATGGTGCTGGTCATGGGGTGTGCCCTTCGCTGGGTGTGATCGGTGATGATGGGTGGAGCGGGAGGGGGCAATTACGACTTGTCCCCTCCCGCGTTGGATCACTCCGCGGGTGGCGTGTAGGTGATCGTGTCGACGAACGTGGCGAGTTCGATGCCCTCCAGGACGGCCGTGTTCGTAAGCGTCCAGCCCAATGACGCGGCGGTCTTGAGTTCCGCGGAACGCTCTCGCAGAGCCGCCGTCCTCGCTTCCGTTGCGTCGTCCGCCTTGCTAACTGCGGTGACAATGGTTTCGATCTGGTATCGCATTTGTTCTTCCTCTCCCTCTCGTTTTTTTGCCGTGAAGGCGACTTGTCGCCGCTAGGACGGGAGGGTGTAGTGCAACCCGAAGGGCGGAGGGGAGAGAATTTCGGCGCGAAATAAGGGAGCGAAGCGACCGCGTGCCGAAAATCTCGGAGGATCCGGCGGCTTGCCGCTTGCGCGGAACCCGGACGGACGTACGCTGCCGAAGGCTTCACGGCAAAGAAACGGGCCGCAGGCCCAGCAGTGCCGGCGAAGCCGGTTCCACCCGGAGCGAAGCGACTCCCGGCCCCCGGCCGGAAGCTCTGGACGTCCCTGGCTCCGGCGGGTCCGGCAGGGCGGGTGCCGGTGCTGCTGGCAGCATCCGGGGCATGAGAACCCGACGCGGCGCCCGGAAGGGCCGGCCCAGGACCCAGGACAACCCGATCGACGTCCTGCTCGAGCAGGATGACACCACTCCCCCGGCCTCCGCTCCCGACGTCGACGTTGCTCGGACGATCGAGGTCCTGCACTCGTTCTGGGTGCAGCCCGCTGACCTGGTGCCGTGCGATGTCGACGGGTGCACCGATCCGGCGGAACCGGAGGCATGGGAGCCGGTCGACCTCGACACGGGCGACGAGCTGCCAGGCCGGTTCTGCGACGAGCATCAGCTCGCCTGGATCACACGCCCGCGTGAGTCGACGTCAACCACCGGGGTTCTCGTCTTCCGCTGAGCGCTCTTGATCGCGGCGCCGCTCTGCGGTGTCGTCGCGCTGCGAGCTCCGTCGAGCGGCGCCGGGGTCGGGGAGGGGGCGGAGCCCCTTGCCGCGGCGGCGGAGCCGTCGCGCAGCCCACGGACACCAGGACGGCCCGATGCGACACCTACGGGCCGGAATGGGACACGAACCGGGGCCGGGTGGGCGTGGGGGCCGCTGGCTGCGACCCCCACGCC
>Ga0308171_1004468_pt1 | contig 11446 bp, 10 predicted proteins | sample PhyGR1_FD_202135 | JGI IMG/M metagenome (GOLD analysis project Ga0308171, IMG submission 202135) | Phyllosphere microbial communities from UC Gill Tract Community Farm, Albany, California, United States - DLSLSG.R1 | ecosystem: Host-associated > Plants > Phyllosphere > Unclassified | place: USA... | reverse complement strand
GCGATGGGCCGCAGGTGGCGATCACGGTAGAGGACCAGGGAAGCGGCATCGCACCCGACATGCTGATCCATATCTTCGACCCATTCTTCCGCGTCCGCAGGGGAGACCAGGCACCCGCCGGCACCGGGCTGGGCCTGGCGATCTGCCGCGGACTGGTGCACGCCATGGATGGACGCATCGCGGCGGACAGCCCGATCCGCGACGGCAAGGGAACCCGTATGACTGTGCTGCTGCCCGCATGAGCAATGACGGCCCCCGCATCCTCGTCATCGACGACGAGCCGCAGATTCATCGCTTCCTGGGGCCGGCCCTGACTGCCGCAGGCTATGAGCCGATCCGTGCGGAAAGCGGGCATGATGCCTTACGGCAGGCGGCCACGCGCAATCCCGCCCTGATCCTGCTGGATCTCGGCCTGCCGGATATCGACGGCCACGCGCTGCTGCCGCGCCTGCGGGCGTTCTGCGCGGCACCTGTCATCATCGTCTCCGCGCGCGGGGACGAGGCAGGCAAGGTGGCGGCATTGGATGCCGGGGCGGAGGACTATGTCGAGAAGGCGTTCGCGCTGGCCGAGCTGCTGGCACGCATCCGCGTCGTGTTGCGGCGGGCGGGCGCCACCGAGGTCGCGGCGAACCAGACGCCGATGCGGATCGGGCCGCTGACCATCGACCTGGACCGCCGGTTGGCACGGATCGACGAGGACGAACCGCTGCATCTGACGCCGCGTGAGTGGAAGCTGTTGACGACACTGGCGCGATCGCAGGGGAGGGTCATGACGCAGCACCAGTTGCTGACCGCCGTGTGGGGTCCGGCGCATGTGGAGGACGCGCAGTATCTGCGCGTCTATATCGGCCACCTGCGGCAGAAGCTGGGCCGTGTGGCGGGCCTGCTGCGGACGGAACCCGGCGTGGGGTACCGCTTCGGCGAGCTGGACCTGTGACCCCGCGCCCGACGGCCCTCCGCCTCCACTGTGCATGAGCGGCATCTGCACCGCGCCCGGCAGCGGCGTCGAGACGTGACGAGGCTTGTTGGTCGCCGCCGCTTGCGGTAGTGCGCCGCATCCGCGCCAGGGGACGGCCCGCATGCACCAGGGTAATTTCAGCCTCAAGGAAGAGATCCGCGAGTACTGGACCAAGCGGGCCGAAACCTTCGACCAGTCGCCCGGGCACGGCATCCGCCCCGGGGCGGAGCGCGACGCCTGGGCCGCGTTGCTGGACCGCCATATGGGCCCCGCCCCCGGCGCCCGCCACGTGCTGGAGCTGGCCTTCGGAACCGGGGAGGTGACGGCAGTGCTGCTCGGCCTTGGCTGCGACGTCACCGGGCTGGACCTGACCGAGGCGATGCTGCTGCGTGCCCGCGCCAAGCACGCCAACGCGAAGCATGTCCGCCTGTACATGGGCGATGCGGAAGATACGCGGGAGCCGGCGGGTCGGTATGACGCCGTAGTCAGCCGCCATCTGGTCTGGACGTTGGTGGACCCGGCGGCTGCGTTCCGCGACTGGTTCCGAGTGCTGAAGCCGGGCGGACGCGTCGTCATCATGGATGGCGACTATGTGCGGCTGTCGCCCGTCGGGCGGCTGCGGCTGGCGGTGTCCGATTGGCTGAGCGCGCGGCAGGGCGTCACGGGCCCGGCCGTGGACCGCGCCACGCATGATTCAATCCTGAGCCGCGTGCATTTCAGCGGCGGGCTGCGGCCGCCTGCCCTGCGCGCCATGCTGGAGGACGCCGGCTTCACCGACTTCCGGGTGGAGAAACCGTCCGGACCCCATGCGGCGCAGCGGCAGGGCGCGCCGTTGCGCCAGAGGCTGCGGATCGGCGTCTGGAACAGCTTCGTGCTGTCCTGCGCCAAGCCAGGCGGCTAGCCGTCAGGCGCCGGCGGGGGAAGGCGCCTTCTCCGGCATCTCTGGTCCCAGGCCGCGCTTGTGAAGGGCGGAGAGGACGAAGAACACGGTCTTAAACGACAGGATCGGCAGGGTCGCGCGCAAATTGCCGCGCAGGTTGCCTGCCAGCATGTTGATGATGCCATCCCGCATCCACAGCGTGTTCTTCGGTGCCATGAACAGCGACCGCATCACCGGGTCGTTGACGCGGTAGATCAGCCAGCTGATGCGGTCCATCGCCTGGGCGAGCTCGCGGTTGGTCCGCGCCGCCAGCTTCTGGCCGCGTGCCGGATTGTCCAGCCACGCATCGGCGGTTTCCGCGCCTAGCTCCCCCGCCGTCATCGCCATCAGCACGCCAGTCGAGAACATCGGGTCGACGAAGCCATAGGCATCGCCGATCATCAGGAAGCCATCGCCATGCCCCTGGCGGGCGCGGTAGCTGTAATTGGCGGTGCTGTAGATCTCGGACACCATCTCCGCATCGCGCGTGCGGGCGGATACCATGGGGCTGGAGGCGATGCGGCTTAGGAACAGCTCCTTCGGTGTGCCGGTACGGCCCTTCCAGGCCGCCTGATTGCCGACGAAGCCGATGCTCATCACGTCGCCGGGCAGCGGTATCAGCCAGAACCAGCCATCCTCGGCCAGGTGGATACTGATGTAGCCGTCGAGTTCACCCTCCCGCCGGGTCACGCCCTTGAAATGAGCGTAGATGGCGGCCGTGTTGTTGTACTTGTTGGAATCCTTCACCTTCATCCGCGTCGCCATGAAGGTGTCCCGCCCGGACGCATCCAGCACGTAGCGCGGCTGCCATTCCAGCGTTTCCCCGGCGGCGGTGCGCGCGGTCACGACCGAGCGTGCGCCACCGGTGCCGAGGCGAATATCGGTGACGCGGGTTTCCTGCCGCGCATCGGCGCCGAGCTGCATGGCGTTGTTGAACAGCAGCGCATCCAGCTCCGCGCGCTTGACCTGCCAGGCATGGGTGCGGTCCCGGTTCAGCGCCAGGGCGAAGGGAAAGGCACAGCTGCGGCCGGTGCGGTCGGAGACGAACTCGGCGCCCGGCTTGTGCACGCCGATCGCGCGGACCTGCTCCAGTACCCCCAGACGCTCGAAGATATCCAGGTTGCGGGGCAGCAGGCTTTCGCCGATATGGAAGCGGGGATGCGCCTCCTTTTCCAGCAGCACGACCTTGCGGCCTGCCTTGGCCAGGAAGGCCGCGGCGGTGGAACCGGCAGGGCCGCCGCCCACCACCAGCACGTCTGGCTGGCCGGCATCCAGTGCGGGTTGCATCATGGCGGTTCTCTCCGGTCCTGGACGCTGCGGCTCAGCGCATCAATGGCGACATGACGATCAAGGCGGCGAACAAGCCGATGGCGGCGGCCCCTACGCGGGGCACCAGCCGGGCCACCCCGCCGGCCTGCGCCAGTCGGCCGATACCGGCCCCGACCATGATCCAGCAGAAGCCCACCAGAGCCAACATGGCGACGAAACCCAGCAGGTAAACCCACACACCGGCCGTTCCGAACGGAATGACGCCGAGCGCGAAGATGATCGCCTTGGGGTTCAGCAGGGTGGTCACGAATAGCTGGCGCGGGCCGATGCCCGCGGCATCCGCCCGGGCCACCGCACCCTGCCGCCACAGCTTCAGCGCCAGGACGAACAGATACGCGCCGACAGCCAGCCGCAAGGCGATGCTGATCGCGGGCGAGGCCGCTACCACCGGCCCCAGCACCAGGCCAAGCAGCAGGATGGAGATCAGGTAGCCACAGGCCTCCGCCGGCAGCAGCACCAGGGAGCGCCGCAGCCCCACGCCGGCGCCGGACGTGGCCAGCAGGGTGTTGGTAGGGCCAGGCGTGCCGAGAATCGCCAGCACCGCCAGGGTGAACAGCAAGGGGTCTTCCATCCGCCCGGACTATAGACGGCTCCGCAACGAGGAAAAGAGCGCGCGCCACGGCCAGCCCACTCAGGTCATGCGGCCGATCAACGACATGGCGGCGGCCGGGTTGGCGACCTTGTTGCCGCTGATGACGTAGAGATAGACATCCCGCCCGCCCTTGGCCGGCTTGTCGGCACTGATGGGGGCGAGGTCGTCCGGCGTGCTACCGGAAGCCCAGATGCGCGCCCGGTCCACCCATTGGTCCAGTGCCTCATCCGGGTAACCCAGGGCCTCGCCCTCCTGCGTTCCCATCAGGCGGGCATAGACGAAGGGTGCCGTCGCATCGGGGATCAGCGGATGCTGGGAGTCCGCAGCCAGAACGATGGCGACCTTGTAGGCCCGCGCCAGGGCGATGAATTCGGGAACCTGGAAGCTCTGGTGCCGTACTTCGACGACATGCCGCAAGGCGTGCCCGTCCACCTCGGCGGGCAGCAGCTTCAGGAAGGCCTCGAAATCCACCGGGTCGAAGATCTTGGTCGTGGCGAACTGCCAGTTGATCGGGCCCAGTTTTTGCTTCAGCTCAGTCAGCCCGCCGGTGAGGAAGCGCTCGATCGACGCACCGGCCTCCGCCAATACCTTCCGGTTGGTGGCATAGCGTGGCGCCTTCAGGGAGAAGACGAAATCCTCCGGCGCGTCGTCATGCCATTTGGCGAAGCTCTCGGGCTTCTGCGCGCCATAGAAGGTGCCGTTGACCTCGATGGAGGTCAGCCGCCGGCTGGCGTAGTGCAGTTCCTGCTTCTGCGGGTGCCCCTTCGGATAGAAGGTCCCGCGCCAGGGCTCGTAGGTCCAGCCCCCCACCCCGATCCGGGTGGTTCCCGTCTTCGCTTTCGCCAAGGCCCTGCCCCCTGCCATGCGGCCGGCAGTCTAGGCCTGGCCAGGCGCCGCATCATCCCCTCATCGTATCGGTTGGTGGAAATTTGAGCGGCGGCTGGCCCTTGCCCTGGGTTATCCAGTGGTCAGACCCGTCAATTCCCGCGCCATGTTCGCCCGCGCACTGTCTTCGAGGGCCTCGCGCATGACTTCGGTCTGGAATAGTGGGGTGGTGGAGGCCAGAGCCGAGCGCAGGAAGGCGGCGCGGCCCGCACGCCACGCGGCAATCCCCACCACGGGTACGAATTCCCGTTCCACCGCAAGGGCATAGGCGTCGTATGTCGCCGGTTCGGCGCCCAAGATGGATAAATCCATGTCGAGGAATGCCGCGATATCCTCGGCCTCGTCGGTGGGAAGACCGGTCGGAACGGTGTGCCGTTCGGTGGCCAGGATCATCCGTGCCGCGCGGCCTACCACCGGGGCCGCGATGCAATGGGAAAGGGCCTGGCGCAGCAGCGCTTCGCTCTGCCGCTCGTTGTCCTTCGCGCCGGGCTGGTAGACGGCATCGTGGAACCAGATCGCCAGTTCCATGGCCTGCGGGTCATGCCAGCCAGCCCGACCTTGGCGCCACTGGGCCAGCAGCGCATCGATATGCGCCTGCCCGTGGTGGAAGCGCTGCGGCTCCGCATACCGGGCGCGGAGATCGGCTTCCAGCGCCGCCATCAACGTGAACATCACGGCCTTTCGGGGCGGTCGGGGCCGCCCCATCTGCAAGACAACGTCAAAGAGGACACACTCTATGCCCAGTATCACCAGCCGCCAGATCCGCCTTGCCGCCCGCCCCGAAGGCAAGCCCGGGCCGGAGCATTTCCGCTTCGAGGATGAGGTGCTGCCCGCCCCCGCCGATGGGCAGGTGGTGCTGCAGAATCTCTACCTGTCTCTCGACCCCTATATGCGCGGCCGGATGAACGCGACGAAATCCTACTCCCCGCCGGTCGAGATCGGTGCGGTCATGGAAGGCGGCTCGGTCTCCCGCGTGCTGGAATCGAAGGCCCCGGGCTTCGCGGTGGGCGACATCGTGTTGTCCCATACCGGCTGGCAGACCCATGCGTTGGCGGATGCGGCAGGGCTGCGCAAGCTGGACCCGAAGCTGGCGCCCGTCAGCACGGCGCTGGGCGTGCTCGGCATGCCGGGCTTCACTGCCTACACAGGGCTGCTGACGCTGGGCCAGCCGAAGCCGGGCGAGACCGTGGTGGTGGCGGCGGCCACCGGCCCGGTGGGCTCCGCGGTCGGGCAGATCGCCCGCATCAAGGGTGCCCGCGCTGTCGGCATCGCCGGCGGTGCCAAGAAATGCGCCTTCCTGCGCGATGAACTGGGCTTCGACGCGGCCATCGACCACCGCGCGCCGGATTTCGCCGAGCAGTTGAAGGCTGCCTGCCCCGACGGCATCGATGTGTATTTCGAGAATGTCGGCGGTGCGGTGTGGGACGCTGTGTTCCCCCTGCTGAACACCTTCGCCCGCGTCCCGGTCTGCGGCCTGATCTCGCAGTATAATGGCGCCGGCGCCTCCGGCGCCGAAAGCGTGCCGGGACTGATGCGGCAGGTGCTGACCCGCAGCCTGACGATCCGCGGCTTCATCCAGCGCGAGTTCGCCGACCAGCGCCCGGCCTTCCTGCGCGACATGGCCGATTGGATCGCCAAGGGTGAGCTGCGCTACCGCGAAGATATCGTGGAAGGACTGGAGAACATGCCGGGCGCCTTCGCAGGGCTGCTCGAAGGGCGGAACTTCGGCAAGCTGGTGATCAAGCTGGCGGATTAACGAACGGGGCTACGGTGGATTGAGAGGGGCGCTGCCCCTCTCAAACTCTCCCCGCCAAACCCATTGAGGGGTTGCGCTCGGATGGGCGGTCAGCGCGTCAAATTTGTATTCCAGTTTACTGACTGAGCAGGACGAGCCTGCCGAGCGGCAACGCAGACATGATTTATTTGTCCACAGGGCAAGGGCCTGGGCTGTCAAAAGCCTGGCGGCGACCGGCTTTCAATCTGCCGCGGCCATGCAGGCGCCACTGCCAACCCTTGAAATCCTTATCCTTGAACTCGAAGAAAAAAGAAGGGGCTTGGGGAATTCATTCCCCAACCTTCCTCTATGCACGCCGAAAACGACCCGTCCATTCCACTTTCGCCAGGCCAATCCGACCCGTCTATTCCAGTCAGGAAGCCTTCAAGCGTCACGATCGTCCGGGGCGGCGCTGAGGGCGAGGCTGCCTTGCTTGGGCAGGGCGTGCACATAGCGGTAGCGGTAGGATTTGGCGCGGCCGCTGCCGGTTTCCTCGCAGGTCCAGGATGCCAAGCCGCCGGCGTTGACCATGTCCTCGAAGGCCTGGCGGCATTCCTCGCGGAACTTCAGGCGCTGGCGTGTGGTCTCGGCCTTGTAGTCACGCCCGGCCAGCTCGGCGAGGGTCTCAACTGGCACCCAGGTGTAGTCAGGTTGGGAATCGATGAAAGGCCAGAAGGCCTTGGCGTAGTCGGAGCGCAGCTTGAAGTACGTTTCGCCGTCGATGCTGGCGAGGGTGCGGCTTTCGAACATGTCGCGCACCCATTCGCCGTAGGCCACCTTCACCCGGGAATCGAGGGTGATGCCGTCCCACTCGATGCGCCCGAGCAGGTTGTCGGAGTAGCCTGCGGCGGCGAGGCGGCCGCTCTGACTGGCGGCTTCGTACTGGGCGAAGTCGCCCTGGTAGAACCGGAAGCTGACGGAGCGCAGCTCCTCGAAGACCCGGAGCATGGTGCCGAGGTTGTTCACATGCGCGGTGCGGCCCGTAGCGGAGAGCAGCGAGCGCCAAGTGGTCTCGGTGTGGTAGTAAGGCAGGGGTCGGGCGCCGGTCTGCGGCGCCATTTCCGTCCGCTTCGCGCGCATGCGGAACAGGGCGTAGAGGGCATCGCGATGCTGCGAACCGAGCTCCCTGCCCCGCACTTCCACCACCGTGTGGGGGCGGACGACGTAGAGGCGCTGGAAGCCGCTATCGGTGATCAGCCCCTTCTTGCGGGGAGCGAAGGCCGAGGTGCGGGCGAGGCGGGCCGGCATGACGGTCGGCGCCTTGCGGCCACGCCGGTTGGCCTTGGCACGCTCGAAGCGCTCCAGGCGCTTGCGTTCGGCCTCCGTCAGTTCCTGTCCACCGCTCACTGCCACTACCACCGATTCCGACCCTTCAATTCCCATAGGGCCCGGCAACCTAGCACTTCACGGCGCGGCGTGCAGCATCAGGGAATCAACGGGTCGCTTTGGGGAGCGGACGGGTCGCTTGAGGCACATGGCGGTGGATGGTCCGGGGGAGAAGTGAATCAAAGGTTCGGTTTCGGGAGCGGAGAGGTCGGTTTAGGGAAGGAAGGGGTCGGAAGCGGGAAGGAAAGGGTCGGAACACCCCGTTAATCCATTGAAAATGAACGAAGAATTTTGGAATAGACTTTACTTAATAGACTCTAGAATCAGACACTGATTGACCGCCTCTGTGGATAAGTGTGTGCAAAACCGGCTCGGATAGCCTCTGGCAGCTTCAGAAGCGGCTTCTACGACGACCTAAAGCGACCCCACGATTCCCGAAAGGCGGCGTCCCGCGACTCCAACGCCGCCGAAAGCCGCCGAATCGGTCGGCAAGGCCGTCATACCGACCCTGCGATTCCCGCTTTTCCACCACCCGAAACGCAATTGGTCTGGCGGCAGAGAAGGCATAGAGAGAAAACGACCCGTCGATTCCCGATGCCGGCTCCAACCGCTTGCAGATTGACCCGCCCCTTCCCGGCGGTCACTGTGCGGCCGATTTCGCTGAAGGATCAGGCTTCTCATGTTGCGCCAGCCCATTCTGGACGGCATCCGGCAGTATGAGCCGGAGCTCGTCGCCATCCGCCAGGACATCCACCGCCACCCCGAGACCCGCTTCGAGGAAACCCGTACGGCGGCGCTGGTCGCCACGAAGCTGCGGGAGTGGGGCATCGAGGTGGAAGAAGGCATCGGCAAGACCGGTGTCGTCGGCACGCTGAAGGGCAAGCGCCCTGGCCAGCGCGCCGTCGGGCTACGGGCCGACATGGACGCGCTGTTCATCGAGGAAGAGAACACCTTCGCCCATGCCTCGACCGTGCCGGGCAAGATGCATGCCTGCGGCCATGACGGGCACACCACCATGCTGCTCGGTGCCGCCCGATACCTGGCGGAGAACCCGGATTTTGCCGGCACGGTGCATTTCATCTTCCAGCCGGCGGAGGAAGCCGGCACCGGCGCCGCGGCGATGATCGCGGACGGGCTGTTCGACCGCTTCCCGGTCGATGCCGTCTACGGCATGCACAATACGCCGGGCCTGCCGGTGGGTGAGTTCGCCACGCGGCCAGGGCCGATCCTGGCAGGCGCCGATTTCTGGGGCGTCACCTTCACCGGCACCGGCGGCCATGGCGGCGCGGCACCGCATCTGGCGACCGATGCGACCGTGGTGCTGGGGCATTTCCTGCTGGGCGTGCAGACCATCCTGCCGCGCAACCTGAAGCCCACCGAGAGCGCGGCGCTTTCCGTCGGCCATGTCAGCGGCGGAACCTACGGGTCGCCGAACGTCATGCCGTCCCGCGTCGTCGTGCGCGGCACCGCGCGCTACTTCCGGCCTGAGGCGCAGGCCATCATCAAGCAGCGCCTGCAGGGCCTGGCGACGACGCTGGCTGATGCCTATGGCTGCAAGGCGGAGCTGACCTACGAGGCGCTTTGCCCGCCGACCGTCAACGCCCCCGGCAAGGTGCCGGTGGCCGAGGCTGCGGCCGCGGCGGTGGTCGGCGCCGAAAAGCTCAGTGAGTTCCCGATGAGCACGGGTGGCGAGGATTTCGCCTTCATGCTGCAGCAGAAGCCGGGCGTGTTCATGCGCATCGGCAACGGCGTCAACGCGGATGGCAGTTTCCACAACGTCCACACGCCGCTCTACGACTTCAACGACGACATCCTGGCGCTCGGCGCGGCCTACTGGGCCAGCCTGGTGCAGCAGGAACTGGGCCTGGAAGACAACGCATGACCACCCCCTCCCAGCGCCTGCGCGCCGCCCTGCTGGGTTGCGCCCTGACGGCCCTGTCGCTGACCGCGGCGCGGGCCGAGCCGCTCTCGATGGCCGTCAGCGCCCCGCCGGCCAGCATCGACCCGCATTACTACACACTGACGCCGAACATCATGGTCTCCCGCCATATGTTCGAGACGCTGACGGAGCGGGACGCCAATTCGCGCATGAGCCCGGGGCTCGCCGAATCCTGGCGGCTGGTGGATGAGACGACCTGGGAGTTCAAGCTCCGCCAGGGCGTCAAGTTCCACAACGGCGACGACTTCACCGCCGAGGACGTGGCCTACACCCTGCGCCGTGTGCCGACGGTGCAGAGCCCGAGCTCCTTCGCCGTCTACATCCGCTCCATCACCGGCGTAGAGGTGGTGGACGCGCACACCATCCGCCTGAAGACCGCGACCCCCTACCCGCTGCTGCCGAACGATCTGGCGCAGATCTTCATCGTGCCGCGCAGCCTCGGCGAGAATGTCGCCTCCGCCGAGTTCAACGCTGGCCGGGCGACGATCGGCACCGGGCCCTACCGCTTCGTCTCCTACGACCCGAACAACCGCGTGGAGATGACGCGCAACGACAACTACTGGGGCACCAGGGCGCGCTGGGACCGGGTGAACTACCGCATCATCACCAATTCCGGTGCGCGGGTCGCCGCCCTGCTTTCCGGCGACGTCGCGTTGATCGACAACGTGCCGACCGCCGATGTCAGCCGCATCCGCAATGACAACCGCGTCGTCCTGGCGGAAGGCAACAGCGTCCGCCTGATCTTCCTGGGGCTGGACACCTTCCGCGACAGCGAGAGCCCCGACGTGCGCGGCCCGAACGGCGAGGTACTGGCACGCAACCCGCTGCAGGACCGCCGGGTGCGGGAGGCGCTGTCCATCGCCATCAACCGCCCCGCCATCGTGCAGCGCGTGATGGAGAACGTGGCGCTGGCGGCCAACCAGTTCATGCCGCCGGATTCCTTCGGCTTCGATCCGTCTATTCCCGCCATCGGCTTCGACCCGGAGCGGGCGAAGAAACTGCTGGCGGAGGCCGGGTATCCGAACGGCCTCAGCATCACGCTGCGCGGGCCGAATGACCGCTACATCAATGACTCGCAGATCATCCAGGTCGTGGCGCAGATGTGGTCCCGCATCGGCGTGAAGACCCAGGTGGAAGCCAGTCCGCTGGCGACGCTGATCGGCCGCCTCAGCCGCTTCGAGGCCTCGGCCTACCTGCTGGGCTGGAGCAACAGCACCGGCGAGCCCTCCACCTCCCTTCGGGCGGTGATCGGCACGCGGGATACGTCGCGCAGCATGGGCCTGGCCAATTACGGCCGCTATTCCAACCCCCGCATGGATGCCATTGCCGACGAGGCGATGCGCACGCTGGATGATACGGCGCGCGAGAAGCTGATGCAGCAGGCGATGCGGATGGGCATGGAAGACGTCGCCGTCATTCCGCTGCACACGCAGAAGAATGTCTGGGCCACGCGCCGTGGCCTGACCTACGAGCCGCGTGTGGACGAGCAGACGCTGGCGGAAAGTACCCAGCCCAGCCGCTGAAGCAGGCGGAGCGACAGGCCGGGATAGGGTTACCTTCTCCCGGCCTGATCGTCTTACGCATCTGCCTGGCGAAACGACCCCTCTATTCCAAGTTCGGATGCGGTCGGAAGCGGGTTGCCGGTGTCTTACAGGTTGAATGAAGGAGCGCCGGCGTTATTGCCCGGCTTTTTTGGCTCTGAATTCAGCGGCCAGAGAAGGCCG
>Ga0308171_1004465_pt1 | contig 11448 bp, 9 predicted proteins | sample PhyGR1_FD_202135 | JGI IMG/M metagenome (GOLD analysis project Ga0308171, IMG submission 202135) | Phyllosphere microbial communities from UC Gill Tract Community Farm, Albany, California, United States - DLSLSG.R1 | ecosystem: Host-associated > Plants > Phyllosphere > Unclassified | place: USA... | reverse complement strand
CCGCAGTACCGCTACGCCGACAACGAAGCCCCGAAGATCACCGGCTACCAGGCCAGCAACACCGTCAGCCTGAAGGTCCGCGACATCGCCAAGCTCGGCAAGGTGCTGGACGCGCTGGCCGCGCAGGGCGCCAACCAGATCAACGGCCCGCAGTTCGAGATCGACCAGCCCGAGCCGGTCTATGACGAAGCGCGCCTGGCGGCACTGAAGAAGGCCCAGGCCCGTGCGCAGACCTATGCCAAGTCGCTTGGCCTGCAGGTGCGCCGCATCGTCAGCATTTCCGAGAACGCTGGTGGCGGTTTCCGTCCGATGCCGATGATGCGTGCCCAGGCCGCCGGCATGGCAATGGACAAGGCCACCCCGGTCGCCCCGGGTGAATCGACCGTCTCTGTGAATCTGGACGTGGTGTTCGAACTGGGCCGCTGAGGCGCCTACCGTTCAACCGACGGCGCCCTCCGGGGCGCCGTTTTCGTTTCCACCGCCGCCGTGCCGGCAGCGTTACATGAAGGCCAGCCCAACGCTGCCGCCCCTGCCTCTAGGCAGTGGTGGAGGCGGCGCGCTAATGATTGACTGCCAGCCGCGTGCGGCAACCCCGATGGCGGCCCTGGTGCGTTGAGGACTTCGACACTGGCATGGAGGTGGACCATGGTTCGTACGTATCCCGTAGTACCCCTGCACTTCGATCCCGCCCGCGTTGCCGCCTGGAGTGCGGCCATCGCCCTGCATCTGCTCGCGTTCCTGTTGTTGCTGATCCCGGCGACCTACCAGGCCATCACCGCGCTGCCGCGCGATCAGACCACGGTACGGTTCATTCCCAAGGAAGAGCCCAAACCGATCGAGCCGCTGCCGGTGCCGCCCAAGCCCGAAAAGGTGGAAGTGGTGCAGAAGCAGCAGGCCGTACCGGCCCCGCAGGTACTGCCCGCTCCCACCGCAACCGTCGAGGAGGCCCAGGGCATCATCCTGCCGGCGGCCGAGCCGACCGCGGTGCAGGCTGCGCCGACCATTGCCCCGTCCACGCCGCTGGCCGGCGCCCAGCTGCAGTACCGCAGCAACCCGCCGCCCAGCTACCCGATCCAGGCCCTGCGCAATCACGAACAGGGCACGGTGCTGCTACGGGTGGAGGTCGACCCCAGCGGACAGCCGGTGAACGTCAGCATCGAACGCAGCAGCGGCTCGCGCAGCCTGGACCAGGCCGCCCGCCAGCAGGTGCTGCGCCACTGGCGTTTCGTGCCGGCCGAGCGTGATGGCATGGCCGTTCCCGCCATCGGCATGGTGCCCGTGCAGTTCTCCCTGCCCGACTGAACCAAAGGCCGGCCCGGCGCCCCGCCGGGCCGGCCACAACGATGAATGGGGCGAAACAGGGCCAAGCTGCCCGGTTATTTGCGATTCGTTGGAAAACCGTTACGAATTTAGTAAAACTTCACACCTTCGTCACCTGTCGGAAACCTAGATTGACGCGTCCCGGGACACACCGGAGACAGCCCTCAATGCTCGAGTTTTCCAGTCAGGAGAGAAGCTGTGAAACACCCGATCCAACGGCCCGCCAGCCGCCGCCGCAACCACCTGGCAACGTCCATCACCCATATCCTCACCGGCGGTGCCCTGCTGCTCGCCGGGGCCGTGGCTTCCTCTTCTGCCTTCGCGCAGGAACAGGCCACCAACCTTGACCGGATCACTGTCACCGGTTCGAACATCCCGCGCACCAACACCGAGACACCGTCGCCGGTGCAGGTGGTGACCCGCCAGGAAATCGATCGCACCGGCAAGACCACACTTGCCGAATACCTGCAGACCATCACCGCTGACGGTGCCGGCTCCATTCCCAAGACCTTCGGCAACGGCTTCGCCGGTGGCGGCGCCGGCATTTCGCTGCGTGGCCTCGGCGCCGGTTCGACGCTGGTGCTGTTGAACGGCCGCCGCATGGCCACCTACGGCCTGGCCGATGACGGCCAGAAGGTGTTCACCGACCTCAGCACCATTCCCCTCGACGCCGTCGAACGCGTGGAAGTACTGAAGGACGGCGCCTCGGCGATCTATGGCTCAGACGCCATCGCCGGCGTGGTCAACATCATCCTGCGCAGCGACTTCCAGGGTGCCATCCTGCGTGCCTCGTACGGCCTGTCCGGTGACAGCGACGGCGACACCAAGAAGGCCACGCTGACCGCCGGTACCGGCGACCTGGCCAGCGATGGCTGGAACGCGTTCTTCAGCCTGGACGTCGGCAAGTCCGACGCCATCAAGATCAGTGACCGCAAGAACCGCAAGTGGATCGGCACCGGCGATACCCGTCCGTGGGGCTATGACGCCACCGATGCACAGTTCCTTGGCGGCGCCTACCTCAGCGGACGCACCAACGGCGGCGTCGGTCCGAACGGCTCGGTGTTCAACAACGACGCCCCGTCGCCGCACCTGGTCGCCCTGCCGGGCTGTGCCAACCTGAGCACCATCCCGGGTCAGAGCGATGCAACTGCAGCGTCCCAGGGCTGCCTGTGGGATCCGGCCCAGCAGTTCCGCGACCTGACGCCTGAAGAGAAGTACGTCAACGTGTTCGGTCGCGCCAGCTTCGCCTTCGGCGAAGGCGGCGAGGTCTACACCGAGATCGGCTATTCGAAGAAGGAAACCATCTTCAGCAACACTCCGTCCGGTGTATCCGGTGGCTGGGGCTACCCCGGCGGCCCGGTCAACGCCAGCAGCGGCCCCGGCGCGACCATGCTGTATGCCGGCCACCCGGACAACCCGCTGCCGTACGCCGCACGCCTGCGCTACAGCGCCTGGGATGTCGGCCCGCGCGTGACCAACAACACCAACGAGTTCAACCGCTTCCTGGTTGGCGTGAAGGGCAACTGGGGCGACTGGAGCTACGACACCGCGTACCTGCATTCGGGCACCGACCTGACCAACAAGCGCACCGGCTTCCTGCGCTACAGCTCCGTGCTGTGCGCGCTGGGCAACCCGAACTGTGCCGGCGGCACTTGGCGCATTGGCGACAACGCGAACCTGAACTCCCAAGCGCTGTACGACTACATTTCACCGACCATCAGCGCACGCGCCAAGTCCAGCCTGGACATGTTCGACTTCACCATCTCGCGCAGCCTGATGGACCTGAAGGGTGGCCCGCTGGGCCTGGCGTTCGGTACCGAGTGGCGCAAGACCAGCAACAGCCTGACCCCGCAGACCTACACCGACCAGGGTGACATCATCGGCCTGGGCTACTCGGCCTACGACGGCACCCAGAACGTGTACGCCGGCTACGTCGAGCTGTCCGCACCGGTGCTGGAGCAGTTGGAACTGTCGGCGGCGCTGCGTTACGACAAGTACGAGAGCGGTGAAGGCAAGGCCACGCCGAAGCTGGGCGTGAAGTGGACCCCGGCTGACTGGATCGCCCTGCGCGCCAGCTACGCTGAGGGCTTCCGCGCACCGAATCCGGCCGAGAACGGTGACGGTGGCCTGGCCGCGTTCTCCAACGCACGCGACCCGGTGCGCTGCGCCATCGACCCCGCCGAGTGCACCGCTCGCTCGGTGGCCATCATCACCCGCCCGAACAAGGACCTGAAACCGGAAGAGTCCAAGAGCTACTCGGTGGGTCTGGTGCTGCAGCCGACCTCCAGCACCTCGCTGACCGTCGATGCCTGGCAGATCAAGCGTACCAACGAGATCGTGCAGGGCAGCACTGCCGCCGCAATCCTTGCCGGCAGCGTGCTGCGTGATTCCAACAACATCGGCGGCGTGGCCAACTCCGGCAGCATCCTGGCGGTCAACACCGGCTATGTGAATGCAAGTTCCTCGCGCGTTCGTGGCATCGATACCGATATCCGCCAGACCTTCGACATCGGCCCGGGCCAGTTGGAGATGGATCTGCAGTGGAGCCACATCCTGAAGTTCGAGCGTACCGAAGGCGGTGACACCGTCGACTATGCCGGTACTCATGGCAACTGTGACGTCACCAACTGCATCGGCACGCCGAAGGACAAGATCAACTTCGGTACCACCTGGCGCCAGGGTGTATGGAGCGTCAGTGGCGTTGCCAACTACATCGCCAAGATGGACAACACCGACAAGCGTGGTGGCGATTATCAGGCGTTCTATGAAGACGGCACGCCGGTGACGAAGATCTCTTCGTTCACCACCTTCGATCTGTCCGGTCGCTGGAACATCACCGAAGCCTTCGAGCTCAACGCCTCGGTGGCCAACGTGTTCGACCGCATTGCTCCGCTCGACCCGACCACCTACGGTGGCGTGAACTACAACCCGATGCACTTCTCTGGTGCGCTGGGCCGTTACTTCACCGTCGGCGCCAAGTACACCTTCAAGTAACCCTGCTGCCGCGTCACCTGCAAAGGCCCGGGCTCCTGCCCGGGCCTTTGCTTTTTTCCGCACGCGACAGCGTCCATCATGGGCACCCCGACACCTGCGGCGCGCGTGATGCCCTCTTCCAACCAACGGCTTGGCCTGGCTGCACTGACCGCACTGGTGGTCGGCTCGATGGTCGGTGCCGGTATCTTCTCGCTGCCGCAGAACGTGGCGCGCAGCGCCGGCCCGGCGGCCGCGCTGATCGGCTGGGCGGTCAGCGGCGCCGGCATGCTGATGCTTGCCTTCGTGTTCCAGGCCCTGGCCAATCGTCGCCCCGACCTGGACACCGGCATCTATGCGTATGCGCGCGAAGGCTTCGGCAACTACATCGGTTTCTCCGCCGCGTGGGGCTACTGGGTCGCTTCGGTACTCGGCAACGCCAGCTTCTTCGTACTGATCTTCAGCGGCCTCGGCCACTTCGCACCGGTGTTCGGCGAAGGCAATACACCGGCCGCCATCGCCGCGTCGTCGCTGTTGCTGTGGACCGTGCACCTGCTGGTACTACGCGGCCTGCGCACTGCGGCGATCATCAATGGTCTGGTCACCGTGGCCAAGCTGGTACCGATCGCGCTGTTCCTGATCCTGGCAGCCGCTGCATTCCGCATGGACGTGTTCCGCGCCGACTTCTTCGGCGCTCCCGCGCTGGGCGACATGGGCCAGCAGCTGCGCGGGATGATGCTGGTCACCGTGTGGGTGTTCATCGGTATCGAGGGCGCCAGCATCTATTCCCGGCGCGCAGCACGACGCGCTGACGTCGGCCGCGCCACCGTCATCGGCTTCATCGGCGTGTGGCTGCTGCTGGTGCTGGTCAGCCTGCTGTCGATGGGCGTGCTGTCGCAGGCCGAACTGGCCGGCCTGCCCAATCCCTCGATGGCCTATGTGCTGCGCGCGATCGTTGGCGAGTGGGGCGCGACGGTCATCATCATCGGCTCGATCATCTCGGTGCTGGGCGCACTGCTGGCCTGGGTGCTGCTGTGCGCCGAAGTGCTGTTTGCCGCCGCAGGCGATGGCACGATGCCGGCCTTTCTCGGCCGCGAGAACGCGCGCGGCGTGCCGGCCAATGCGCTGTGGCTGAGCAATGGCCTGATCCAGCTGTTCCTGCTGCTGGTGCTGTTCAATTCGGGCAGCTACACCAGCCTGGTGCTGCTGGCGGCGTCGATGAGCCTGGTGCCGTACTTCCTGTCCAGCGCATTCGGCGTGAAGCTGGCCTGGCAGGGTGAGGCATACGCCAGCGCGGCCGGCGCCCGCTGGCGCGACTTCATCGTCGCGCTGCTGGCCAGCGCCTATGCGTTGTGGCTGGTGTATGCCGGCGGCCTGGACAACCTACTACTCTCGGTACTGCTGTATGTGCCGGGCGTAGTGCTGTACGCGTTGACCCGGCGCCAGCGCGGCGAGCGGGTGTTCACACGCTGGGAATGGGTGCTGTTCGCCGCGATCCTGGTGGTGGCGATCGCTACGCTGGTGGCGTTCTCGCGTGGCACGCTGACCTTGTAAGGCCGAGCCACGCCCGACGCTAGTGCTTGGTCAGCATGCCGATGTCATGCATCCAGTGTTCTGCCAGGCTGGGCCATGCCGACACCGGCGCATCTTTCAGGCGCAGACCGAATGCGTGGCCGCCGCGTGCGAACAGATGCATTTCAACCGGCACTCCCGCTTCGATCAGCGCGCGTTGGTAGGTCAATGCGTGGCGGACATCGTCCGTCGGGTCATCGGCGGCCTGCACGATGAACGTCGGTGGCAGCTTGGCATCGACCACGATGTCTTTCTCCAGCGAATCATCCTCGCGTACCCAGAGATGCCCTGGATACAGCAGCATCGCGAAATCCGGCCGGCTGGACTGCACATCGGCCGCATCCAGCGGTGCGTAGCTGCGCTGCGCATGCGTGCTCAACCCGGCCACCACGTGGCCGCCGGCCGAAAAGCCGATCACGCCCAACCGTTGTGGATCGATCTTCCAGCGTGCGGCCTGCGCACGCAGCAGGCCCATTGCGCGCTGCGCATCCTGCAAGGCCATCGGCACGGCCGGAATGTCGCGGCAGTTGCATTCGCGGTCCCAGTTCGGCCCCGAAGCCGGTACGCGATATTTCAGCAGTGCGCAGGTGACGCCCTGCGCGGTCAGCCAATCACAGATCTCGCTGCCCTCCAGGTCGATGGCCAGCACGTTGTAGCCACCGCCCGGCACCACCATCACTGCAGTGCCGTTGGGCAGACCTTTCGCCGGGAACACGGTAAGCGTGGGCACGGCCACATTCTGCAGCATCATCCAGTGCTCGCCGCTGGCCCTGGACACGGTTTCGCTGACCTGCTCGGGGCCTTTCAGCTTCGGCGGCGCCATCACCTGCCCATCGGGCCAGAGAGGGAATTCGGTGGTACCGGCCGGCGCTTGCCAAGTGGCAGCAGCAGGCGCGGCGGCCGATGCGGCAAATGGCAGCAGGACCATCAACAGGCGAAATGCAAAGCGAGCGCGCATCGTCAACATCCACGTGATGGACCTGCAGTGTAGAGTCGAGCCCGCTCGAAAGATCGCGCGCAATGCAGCCCCGCATGACGTGGGTTTACCGCCGCACGCGACTGCACGCACGACGCAACAAAAAAAGGCCTGCATCTTGCGATGCAGGCCTCTTGAATGTGGCGCCCGAAGTTGGACTCGAACCAACGACCCCCTGATTAACAGTCAAGTGCTCTAACCGGCTGAGCTATTCGGGCAGACCGCCAGTATAACGACTCTTCACGCGCGATGGTAGGGGTGATTGGCCAACATCGCAGCAGCGCGATACAACTGCTCGGCCACCACCAGCCGCACCAGCATGTGCGGCAGCGTCAGCGGGCCGATCGACCACTTTTCATCGGCCAGCGCAGAGACTTCCGGCGAATGCCCCTCCGGGCCACCAATCAGGAACGCCAGGTCCCTGCCCTGCCCGCGCCAATGCTCCAGGCGCTGCGCCAGCTGTTCGGAACTGAGCTGGCGGCCCGGTACGTCCAGCGCAACGACATAGGCATTCTTCGGCAACGCAGCGATCACCCGCTTGCCTTCGTCCTCGGTGGCGCGGCGTGCGTCGCGCCCTTTGCCACGCAGGCCGGGCTCGATCTCCACCAGCTCGAAGGGCAGCCAGTGCGAGAGCCGCTTCTGGTATTCGGCAAACCCCTGCGCCACCCAGCTGGGCGCGCGTTCGCCGGTGGCGATCAGGCGGGCTTTCATCCACATTCCTCCAAAACGTCGACGGCGCCATCGGCGCCGTCGAAAACCGCATCAACGAATGGCTCAGGCCACTTCGTCGTCTTCGTGGGACGGCGGCTGGTCGCCAACGGTCCACAGGCGCTCAAGCGCATAGAACTCGCGCACGCGCGGCAGCATCACGTGCACGATGACGTCGCCCAGGTCGACCAGCACCCATTCGGCTTCACGCTCGCCTTCAACACCCAGCGGCATGACGTCGATGTTCTTGGCAAAACGCACGACTTCGTCGGCAATGGACTTCACATGGCGGGTCGAAGTACCCGACACGACCACCATGTAGTCGGCGACGCTGGACTTGCCGCGTACATCGATCTCGACCGGGTCCTTGGCCTTCAGGTCTTCGGTGGCTTGACGGACGCTGGCCAGCAATTCCGGCACGGAGGGCGGCGGGCTGGGCAGATCGACCTTGATGGTCTGGGGCTGGGTCTGGTTGCTCAAAGCGGGTCGACTCGATAAACGTGGATGCGATTATACGGGCACAGCGCGGCAACCGTATTCACGAGGTGGGGCAGCGGTACAGGCCGTGGCCAGAAACATAGTCAGCCACCGCTGGCGCCAGCATGGCCCGCCAATGGCCGCCCGCAGCGATCTGGGCGCGCACGGCGCTTGCCGACTCCACCCGCAGCGGGTGGTGCAGGCGCAGGATGCGGCCGGCCGGGCTGCTGAACAGGGCCTGCTCGTTGTCAGCCCAGCGCCCCTCGGTGGCCTGTCCCAGCGCGCCGTCGACACTGGCCCGCAGCGGGCTGCCGGGTCGCTCGGCAACGATGAAATGGGCCAGACCGAACAGTGCCTGCCACTCGTGCCAGCTGGGCAGGCCCAGCAGGCTGTCGGCCCCGACCAGCCACGCCAGCGGGCGGCTGGGGCCCAGTTCGGCACGCAGTTCGCGCAGGGTATCGACGGTGTAGGACGGTCGACCAGGGAAGCGCTCGGCCCGATCCAGCTCGCGCCGGTCAAGCAGCAGGCCCGGCTCATCACCGATGGCCAGGCCGAGCATGGTGCAGCGTTGTTCGGCGTTGGCGCCGGGGGCTGGACGATGCGGCGGATCGGCGGCAGGCAGCATGCGCACCGCCACCTGCAGTTCGTCGCGGGCAGCACGCGCGATTGCCAGATGGCCCAGATGCACAGGGTCGAAGGTGCCCCCGTAATAGATCCGCAGGCTCATGGATCAGGCCCGGGCGAGCAGGCGCACCGCACGCGCCTCGGCCACCGCCACCAGCAGGCGCTCGAGTGCAAGCCAGGCATCGCCATCTGCGCGGCCCTTGGCGATGCGGTCAACCAGCCCTGCTTCGGCCACGAAACGCTCCCAGCGCTTGCCTTCCGGGTGCCGCTGCAACGCGCGCTTGTAGGGCGCCTGCCGCGATTCCCAGATACCGCGGGATTTCATCTCCGCCGCCAGATTGCCGCCACGTGCCTGTACCCGTGCCAGGCCGGCACCGGCCAACAGCTCGCGGATCACGATCGGCATCAGCGCAGCCACGGCTTCGCCTTCGCCGCGCAACCCGGCCAGCATCCTCAATACCGCTTGGGGCTGGCCGGAGAAGGTGGCTTCCACCAGCCGGAACACGTCGTAGCGGGCCGCATCGGCCACCAGCGACTCCATCCGTTCCACGTCCAGTGTCTGGCCGTCGGCCAGCAATACGAGCTTGTCGATCTCCTGCGCAGCCGCCAGCAGGTTGCCTTCCACGCGTTCGGCCAAGCGCTGCACGGCCGCCGGCTCGGCGCGCAGGCCCCTGCTGCGCAGGCGTCGCTCGATCCAGTCCGACAGCTCATGCGGCTTGATGGCCCAGGCCACCGACAGCACGCCGACGCGGTTCACCGCCTCGGCCCATTTGCCCTGGTGGGCCTTGCTCCATTCGTTGGCGGTGATCATCAGGATCACGTCCGGCGCCGGGTTGGCGCAGAACCGGCTGATCACCTCACTGCCGTCCTTGCCCGGCTTGCCGCTGGGCAGGCGCACTTCCACCAGGCGGCGGGCACTGAACAGGCTGGGGGCATTGAAGCTGGCGTCGAGCTGGTTCCAGTCGAAATCACGGCCATCGGCATCGAACACTTCGCGCTCGTCGATGCCGGCCGCACGTGCACGGGCACGTACGGCATCAGCCGCCTCCAGCACACGCAGCGTTTCCGGACCGGCGATCAGATAGACCGGCGCCAGCGCCGTGTCAGCGCCCTGGCCGGCCAGCTGTTCCGGTCGCAGTTCCATCGGGCGCCCGGCTCAGTGCTGGACGGCGGGTGCGGGCTCGGCCGGATCGTGCTCGACCGGCTTCGGCGCCGACAGGCTGCCGCCCTTTTCCAGTTCGGCGCGGACCACGCTGTCGATGCGGCGGATGATCGAAGCGGACATTTCCCGGCGCAGTTCATCGGCCAGGATCTCGCGTTCGGTGGTGGTACCGGTGGCGTCGGTCGGCGGCGACACGTAGTCGCGCGACAGTTCGATCACCTGCTGCGGCACCAGCTCGCTGCCGTCCTCGCGGCGGAAGATGAAGATCACCGCATAGCGCAGGCTGTATTCCTGCGCGCGGCCCTGCGAGTCGATCGCGATGGGCAGGTCGCCCCAGCGTTCGGACAGCACCTGCAGCTGGGCATTGGGTCCCTTGCTGTCCTCATCGGCCAAGCGCGCACCGGATGCCAGCAGGCTGCGGTTCAACAGCTTGACCAGCTCGCTGTAGGGTGCGGTGGAGACCACCTTCACCGGCGCCGTGTCGGTCGGCAGCATCAGCTTGTTGCGCAGGTGGAAACCACAGCCGGCGAGGCCGAGGACGAGAACGAGGGCAAGCAGGATTCGGGTCATGGAGACAGTCTGGCGGAGCCGGGCGATCACGGCAACAGACAGGGTGCCCGAGGCCGCGTGAACGCAGGGCCATCGGCCGGGCACGCCCGGCGTGGCGACAATGCACCGGCCGCCATGGCGGCGGCCGGTGCCGGGTACATCAGGCAGCGACGATGTTCACGATCTTGCCGGGGACGATGATGATCTTGCGCACCGTCAGGCCTTCCAGGAACTTGGCCGCGTTCGGCTCGGCCAGCGCCAACGCTTCAACCTGCTCACGCGCGGCGTCGGCGGCGACTTCGATCGTGCCACGCAGCTTGCCATTGACCTGCACGGCCAGTGTCAGCGCATCGCGAACCAGCGCGCTGCTGTCGGCCTGCGGGAACGGCTGGTCTTCCAGCAGCGTTTCGCCATGGCCCAGCACCTGCCACAGGGCGTGGCTGGCGTGCGGGGTAATCGGGTTGAGCAGCAGCACGATGGCCTGCAGCGCTTCCTGGCGCACGGCACGCCCCTGCTCGCTGCCGTCCTCGAACCTGGCCAGTGCGTTCATCAGCTCCATCACGGCGGCGATGGCGGTGTTGAAGCTGTGGCGGCGGCCGTAGTCGTCGCCGACCTTGCCGATGGTCTCGTGGGTCTTGCGGCGCAGCGCCTTCTGGCTGGCATCCAGCGCGGCTGCGTCCAGCGCCGGTGCGGCGCCATCGGCAGCGTGCTTGTGCACCTGTGCCCAGAGACGACGCAGGAAGCGGGCCATGCCGTCAACGCCGGCTTCGTTCCATTCCAGCGACTGTTCCGGCGGGGCAGCGAACATCGAGAACAGGCGCACGGTGTCGGCACCGTACTTGCCGACCATCGCCTGCGGGTCCACGCCGTTGTTCTTCGACTTGGACATCTTCTCGGTACCACCGACCACCACCGGCTGACCGTCGGCGATCAGGGTGGCGCCGGTGATGCGGCCGCGCTCGTCGCGCTGCACTTCCACATCGGCCGGGTTGATCCAGTCCTTGGAGCCGTCCGGGTTCGGGCGGTAGTAGGTCTCGGCGATCACCATGCCCTGGCACAGCAGGTTCCGCGCCGGTTCGTTGCTGTCCAC
>Ga0308171_1004460_pt1 | contig 11476 bp, 13 predicted proteins | sample PhyGR1_FD_202135 | JGI IMG/M metagenome (GOLD analysis project Ga0308171, IMG submission 202135) | Phyllosphere microbial communities from UC Gill Tract Community Farm, Albany, California, United States - DLSLSG.R1 | ecosystem: Host-associated > Plants > Phyllosphere > Unclassified | place: USA... | reverse complement strand
AGCCGCCGGAAGCGAGACGGTATTTTCCTCACAGGCTGATACCGCGTCGGCGCATCTGTTCCTCCGCCATGGCACGCAGCGGCGTCGGATCACCTCGGGCGAAGATGTCGGCGAAGTCGAGCAGATCTTCGTCGCCCAATGCCGCCACCGCCGCCTCGATGGCGACAAGGCGCTGAAGGTCGAGTTCCGTCCGGGTGGCGAGGCGCTTCATGCGGGTCTTGAGCATCGCCGTCCGTTAACAGGATCGATCGCATTTGGCAGCGCCCGATCTCTTGGCAAGCGCGTTGCAGGTAAGATCGGTCGACACTTCCGCCCGCCGCAGCGAACCGATCCGATAGCGCTCATCGCCTCCGCAAGCCGAATGGCCCAGACCCGGCCTTGACGAAGGTCGACCGAATGCCGACGTCCATCCCCGTCAGGAGACGCATGATGGTGGAAGCACGATGGAACGGCGTACGGATCGCCCATAGCGACGATACGGTTGTAGTCGAGGGCAACCATTATTTCCCCGTGCAGAGCGTGGACGCCGCCTTCCTGCGACCGAGCGGCACGACGACCGTCTGCCCGTGGAAGGGCACGGCGCATTATCACAGCCTGGACGTCGCGGGTGCCGACAATCCCGACGCCGCCTGGTATTATCCCGACCCGAAGCCCGAAGCCGAGAACATCCGCGGACGCATCGCCTTTTGGAAAGGAGTTACGGTCAGCTGACCCGAGCTGCGCCGTATCCTGCGTCCGGCGATATAGCCCTCCGTGTCGGTCCAGTTGGTCAACAATCGTACGTGGACCGATGCATGGGGCCGAACGTTGACCGCCATATGAAGACGATCCGCTTTTCGGACGGGACGACCGTTCCCGCACTTGGCCAGGGCACCTGGATGATGGCGGAAGATCCCGCCCGTCGGTTGGACGAGGTCGCCGCGCTGCGCGAGGGGCTGTCGCTTGGCCTGACGCTGATCGACACTGCCGAGATGTATGCCGATGGCGAGTCCGAACGCCTGGTCGGCGAGGCGATCGCGGGCGTGCGCGACGAGGTGTTCCTCGTCAGCAAGGCCTATCCCCAGAATGCCTCGCGCGACCGATTGCCGCGAGCTTGCGAAGCGAGCCTCGACCGGCTGGGTACCGACCGGCTCGACCTGTATCTGCTGCACTGGCGCGGCAATGTTCCACTGGCCGAAACGGTCGAGGCGATGGAGCGGCTGGTCGCGGCGGGCAAGATTCTGCGCTGGGGCGTCAGCAATCTCGATCCAGACGATATGGAGGAACTCGTCGCCAGTGGCGGCAAAGGATGCCAGACCGACCAGATCCTCTACAATCTTACCCGACGCGGCCCCGAATATGATCTGATCCCCTGGCTCGCGCGACATCAAATGCCGGTCATGGCCTACAGCCCGGTCGAGCAAGGCCGCCTCGTGGCCCATCCCGGCCTTGTCCAAATGGCTGCCGAGCGCGACGCCACGGCTGCGCAACTCGCTCTTGCCTGGCTGCTTGCACGGGACGGCATCCTCCCCATCCCCAAGGCCGGGTCCGTCGCCCATGTCCGGGACAACCGGGCGGCGTTGGACCTCACACTATCCGAAGCCGAGCTACGATGCCTCGACGACCTGTTCCCACCGCCACGCGGCCCGGAACCGCTCGCGATGCTCTAAGTGCGGATGAAGTCGAGGAACGCGCGCAGCGGCGGCGGCACCAGGCGGCGACCGGAATAATAGAGGAACGGGCCGGAAAAGGACTGCCACCAGTCGGGCAGCACCGGTTCGAGCGCGCCGCTCCCCAACGCTGGCGAGAGCCAGTCCTCGAACAGGTAGATGATCCCTCCGCCCGCCACCGCCACATCGACCAGCAATTCCACCGCACCGGCGACACCGGCGATCAACGGCCCTTGCGGCTCGATCCGTATGATCTCGCCGTCGCGCTCGAACTCCCATGGGCTGGTGAGCGCACCGCTACGGAACCGGCCGCGCAGGCAGGCATGGTCGAGCAGGTCGCGTGGATGGTCCGGGCGTCCGCGTGCGTCGAGATAGGCCGGTGCCGCCGCCGTCGCGAAGCGCTGGACGCGCGGGCCGATCGGCACCGCGATCATGTCCTGTTCCAGCCGCTCGTCATAGCGGATGCCCGCATCGCACCCCGATGCCACCATATCGACGAAACCGTCCTCGGCGACGATCTCGACCTGAATGTCCGGATAGGCGGTGAGGAAGCCGGGCAGGATCGCCGGCAGCACCAGCCGCGCCGCGCTGACCGGCACGTTGAGCTTGAGCATCCCCGCAGGGCGATCGCGGAACAGGTTCACGACGTCGAGCGCCGCCTCCACCTCACCCAGTGCCGGTGCCAGACGTTCGATCAGCCGGGTCCCCGCCTCGGTCGGTACGACGCTGCGCGTGGTGCGGTGGAGCAGGCGGACGCCCAGCCGCGCCTCCAACCGCCGCACCGCTTCGCTGAGCGTCGAGGCGCTCGACCCGACGGTGCGCGCGGCGTCGCGGAACCCCCGCGCCTGCGCGACCGCCAGAAACGCATTAAGATCGGCAAGGTCAGCCTTCATCGTTCGGTTTTCCGTACAGCCCGTGCGGATCACTCCGGCTTATCGCTATGATCCGCAAGCCGTATCTGGGTGCCAGCACAGGAGATAAGATGATGACGATCGATCAGGCTGGCACCTATTCCTTTGCCGGACGTGACGTGAAGCGCCTCGGCTATGGCGCGATGCAACTGGCAGGCCCGGGCGTGTTCGGCCCGCCTCGCGACGCGGATGCGGCGCTCGCCGTGCTTCGCGCCGCTGTAGAGGCTGGGGTCAACCACATCGACACCAGCGACTTCTACGGCCCGCACGTCACCAACCGGCTGATCCGCGAAGCATTGTCCCCCTACCCCGACGACCTGCTGATCGTAACCAAGATCGGCGCGCGGCGCGGCGACGATGCATCCTGGCTCCCCGCGTTTGCGCCGGACGACCTGATCCGTGCGGTCGAGGACAATCTGACGAACCTCGGGCTGGAGACGCTCGACGTCGTCAACCTGCGCCTGATGTTCGATGTCCACGGGCCGGCGGAAGGATCGCTGGCCGCGCCATTGAAGGCGGTGGCGGATCTCCAGCGTCAGGGTCTGGTGCGCCATATCGGCCTTAGCAACGTGACGCCGACGCAATTCGAGGAAGCCCGCGACGTCGCCGCGATCGTCTGCGTGCAGAACCAATACAACCTCGCCCACCGCGACGACGACGGGTTTATCGATGCGCTGGCGGCGGAGGGCGTCGCCTATGTGCCCTTCTTCCCGCTCGGCGGGTTCAGCCCGCTTCAATCGGCGACATTGTCCGACGTCGCGGCGCGGCTTGAGGCAACGTCGATGCAGGTGGCGCTGGCATGGCTGCTCCAGCGATCGCCCAACATCCTGCTGATCCCTGGCACCTCGTCGGTCGCGCACCTCCACGACAACCTCGCCGCAGCATTGTTGACGCTGCCCGAGGATGCCGTGGTCGAACTCGACGCGATCGGCCGGTAATCAGGCCGGTTGGTTGGCGAGCACCGCGTCGAGTAGCCCCGGAAACCGCTGGTCGAATTCGGCGCGGCGTAGTGTGTTGATCATTTCACGCCCGGCTTGCGTCGTCTTGATCAGGCCCGCCGCGCGCAGCAGCTTCAGATGGTTGGAGAGCGTGCTCTTCGGAATGGACTCGCACGGCGCGGCATCGGTGCAGCTCAGCCTCTCGGTCGCGGCGAGCCGCGCCACCATGGCCAGCCGGTTGGGATCGGCCAGCGCGTGCAGCGCCAGATCGAGCGGAACGTCTTCCAGCCGAGGGTGAGTGAAGCGGGCCATATAACCGATATAGGGCGAAACCTTCGTTTTAATAGTTCGACATTATTGAACTATCGAAGCGTCATCCCATTTACCGCCTGCCGACAGCGCACGACGGCGTGATCGCGGGCCAGCATTTTTGGAGAATATCTATGTCGATTCAGGGCAGGACAGCGCTCGTCACCGGCGGATCGCGCGGCATCGGCTCGGCCATCGCCAAGCGGCTGGCGGCGGATGGGGCGACCGTGGCGATTACCTATGCCGGCAACAAAGCCGCCGCCGACGCTACCGTGTCGGCGATCGAGAGTGCGGGCGGCACCGTCTTCGCCTTCCAGGCAAACGCCGCCGATCCTGCCTCGCAACGGGCGGGCGTCGAACAGGCCGCCGCCGCTCTGGGCGGGATCGACATCCTGGTCCACAATGCCGGGGTAGCGGAATTCTCCACGGTCGCCGAGGACACTGACGAGACGTACGACCGCCAGTTCGGCGTCAACGTGAAGGGCCTGCACGTCGGCACCCGCGCGGCCCTGCCGCATCTTCGCGACGGCGGGCGGATCATCCTGATCGGCAGCATCTCGGGCGAAATGGCCTTCCCCGCGACCACAGTTTACAGCGCGACCAAGGCAGCCGTCGCGGCGCTGGCACGCGGCTGGGCCAAGGACCTCGCGCCGCGCAATATCCTGGTCAACACCGTACAGCCGGGGCCGATCGACACCGACATGAATCCCGCCGACAGCGAATTTGCCGGGCAGGTGCTGAAGGCGATCCCGCTTGGCCGCTACGGCAAGGTCGAGGAGATCGCGGGCGCGGTCGCCTTCCTCGCCGGGCCGGATGCGAGCTACATCACCGGCACGACGCTCAACATCGACGGCGGTGCAACGGCTTAAGAGCGGTGGTCGCACAGCCTCGATAGTCGGCCCCGCTGAAGCACGGGCGAGTATGACGCGGACGCCTGTACCCGATACTCGCCCGTCCCTCGCGGTGATGACCGAGGCCATGTGATTTCGACACGCGCCCCTGTCATTGCGACGGCGGGCCGCGTCGAAATCATATCCAAGCCCCCTCCCCCGTGGCATGTGGCGGACACGTACGGCGTGCGCCTCGTTTACAGGCGACATTGCCTGCAAAAGCCGGAGCACTTGCCATCTTCAATGTCGTCTTTGCCGTACCGGCGCTGATCGTCCTGGCGCGCTGGCTCTGGCCCTTGCCGCTGCCGCTCTGGGCCAAGATCCTTGCAGGCATACTGATGCTCGCGGCGTCACAGTTCCATTTCTGGAGCCGATTGTCGTCGGGTTCGGTCTTTGCGCCCGAGTTCCCGCGTCTGGTCGTGATCCTCTTCAACTGGGCGTTCGGCGCGCTGGTCCTGCTCGCCGTATTGCAACTGGTGATCGACCTGGGGGCGCTGCTCACCATGCTGGTGCGGCGGGAGGTGATCCGGGAACCGGACGCGCTGCGCTATACCATTGCCAGCTTGGCTGCGGTGCTGGCCGGGATCGGAGTCGTCAACGCGCTGCGCGTTCCGCCGATCAAGGACGTGACGGTGGCGATCCGCGACCTTCCGCCATCCTTCGACGGATATCGGGTCGTTCAACTTACCGACCTTCATATCAGCCGCCTCTTCACGTCCGATTGGGCGCAGGCAGTCGTCGATCGCACCAATGCGTCCGGCGCGGACCTGATCGTGGTGACCGGCGACTTCATCGACGGGTCGGTCGAAATGCGTCGCCATGACATCGCGCCACTGCGGCAGCTGCGTGCGCCAAACGGAGTCTACGCAATTCCGGGCAACCACGAATATTTCTTCGATTACGGCGCCTGGATGCGGCAGCTCTCGGGCATGGGTTTCCGCATGTTGCCCAACGCGCATGCGGTGATCGAACGCGGCGGCGACCAGTTGATCGTCGCCGGAGTCACCGACCTGTCAGCACCGAGCGTCGGCGAGCCCGGGCCGGACCTTGCCCTCGCGCTGAGAGGTGCGCCCGCCAATGCGCCGACCCTCCTCCTCGACCATCAACCCGGAAAGGCTCGCGATGCCGCCGCACGTGGCGTCTCGCTTCAACTGTCCGGACACACCCATGGCGGCATGATCGCCGGGCTCGACCGGATCGTCGCACGGGCCAATGCCGGGTTCGTGTCGGGACGGTACGACGTCGGCGGCATGACGCTCTACGTCAGCAACGGCACCGGCCTGTGGCCGGGCTTCGCGGTCCGGTTGGGCGTGCCGTCCGAGATCACGCGGTTCACGTTACGGCCGATGTTGTAGTCGATTCGGATTAGGCAATTTCCGGCGTCGTCGACCCCGCCTGCCGCTCGAAGAGGCGGCGATAATGGCCACCCTCGACGGTCAGCAGATCATCATGCGTTCCGTCCTCCACGATCCGTCCCGCCGCGAACACCAGAATGCGGTCCAGCGCCCGGACGGTCGACAGCCGGTGCGCGATGACGATGGCGGTGCGACCGACCATCAGCCGCTCCATCGCCTGCTGGATCGCGGCCTCGCTTTCGGAATCGAGGCTGGACGTCGCCTCGTCGAGGATCAGGATCGGGGCATCCGCGAGGAACGCGCGCGCGATCGCGACGCGCTGGCGCTCCCCGCCCGACAGCTTCACGCCCCGCTCGCCAACCAGCGTGCGATAGCCCTTGGGCAGCGCCATGATGAAGTCATGGGCATTGGCAAGCCGCGCAGCCTGCTCGATCTCCGCCCGGCTGGCGTCGGGGCGGCCATAGCCGATATTCTCGGCCAGGGTGCGGTGGAACAGCACCGGCTCCTGCGGCACGATCGCGACCTGCTGGCGAAGCGACCGTTGCGTCGTCAGCACCACATCCTGCCCGTCGATCGTCACCCGGCCGCCATCGACGTCGTAGAGCCGCTGGATCATCTTCACGAAGCTGGTCTTGCCCGATCCGGACGGTCCCACCAGACCGACACGCTGCCCGGCCGGGATCGTGACGCTCAGATGCTCGTAGAGCGGGCGATCCTGCCCGGCATAGCGGAAGGTCACATCCTCGAACCGGATCGCACCCGCCTCGATCGCGATCGGACGGGCATCGATACGATCGGCGACGCCCAGCGGCTCGTCGTGAAGCGCGACCAGTTCCTCCATCTCGTTCACCGAGCGCTGGAGCTGATGGACATATTGCCCGATGTCGCGAAGATAGCCGTTCAGCACCAGATAGCTGGTGATGACATAGGCCATGTCCCCCGCGCTCGCTTTCCCACGCGACCACAGCCACAGCGCCGCGCCGGTGGCGACGATACGGATAAGCCACAGCAAGGCGAGCTGGCCGGACCCGGCCCAGGTGAACGCCATCCAGGTCCGGCGGGTGCGCCGGTGCCACTTGGCGACGGTCCGCGCGAGCAGCGCTTCTTCCTGCGCCTCGCCGCCGAATGCCTTCACCACCGCGTTCGTGCCGATCGCATCGGCCAGCACGCCGCCCATCTTCGTATCCCACTGGTTCGACAGCCGCGCGATCGGTGCGAGCACGCGCGTCGCCAGCCCGACCGTCAGCGCGATATAGGCAAGCGCCCCCACCCCCATCACCAGCCCGAGCAACGGCCAATGCGCGGCGAGCAGGACCACCGTCCCGAGCAGCACCGTCAGCGACGGCAGCAGCGAGAGCAGCAGCACGTCGTTGAGCGTATCGAGTGCCCACATACCACGCGTGATCCGCCGCACGGTCGACCCGGAGAAGGCGTTGGCATGCCAGTCGGACGACAGCCGCTGAACACGCGCGAACGCCTCCTGCGTCACGTCGCGCATCATGCCGAGCGTCAGCGGCGTGATCGCCCACCAGCCGAGATGGCGGAACACCACCATGGCCACCCCGAGAACGGCGATGACGCCGAACGCCAGCCACGCTGCTCCGGCATCACCGGCACCAACGGCGTCGATCATCCGGCCAGCATAGAGCGGCACGAACACCTCGGTCAGCGTCGACAGCAGCATCGCCAGGGCACAGGCGGCCGCCAACAATGGCGTCCGGCGCCACAGGTAGAAGGTGAAAGAGAGAACCTTGTGCAGCACGGATGCGCGCGGAAACAGGTCTTCTTCGTCGTCGGTCATGGAAACGTCACCGCACCCGTCGGCGCGGCCCTTGTGTCAGCGATGGTGGGAGCGGCTGTCGGGGAAAGCCGCGCAGGTCAGTGGCGGAGCACGCCGCCGATGCGCTGAATCCCACGGACGGGCGTGATCTGATCGGTCATGGTCGCCCTCCTTTCGTGAATCGCTGGACGGCGATGCTGATAGCAGAAGATTCTTTCCATCGCCATACCGGCGGGCGCGACATGGATCCGCCGTCAATGCGCCAGCCGGTCGGCGAGGAAGTCGACAAAGGCCCTGACACGCGCCGGCACGGTCGAGCCGCCCACGAATACCGCATGGATCAACTCGACGTCGCCGGGATTATAGTCTTCGAGGAGCGGCACCAGTCGCCCCTCTGCGATCGCATCCACCACACTGAACCGGCCGACACGGGTGATGCCGACGCCAGCGGCGGCAAGTTGCCCCAGCGTCTCGCCGTTGTTCGCCTCAATATTGCCCTTCACGGTCAGCGTCATATCCCTACCGTCGCGGCGGAACGGCCAGCTCGGCTCCGCCCGGCGGAAATTGAAGTTCAGGCAGTTATGGCCGTGAAGATCCTCCGGCACCACCGGCACCCCGTGACAGGCGAGATAATCTGGTGCGGCGACGATCACCCGCCGACTCTCACCCAGCTTGCGCGCGGTCAGACTGCTGTCCGCCAGCGGCCCGAACCGGATCGCCACATCGGCTTGACCTCCGGCCACGTCGACCAGCGTATCGGTCAGCGCGATGTCGATCAGGATATGCGGATAGAAGCGCGCGAAATCCTTGAGCAGCGGCACCACGCACAACCGCCCATGCGACAGCGCCGCGCTGACCCGCAGCCGACCGCGCGGTGCGCCCTGGTCGGCGATCTGCTGCTCGGCGTCGTCGAGGTCGGACAGGATCCGCCGCGCGGTTTGCAGATAGGCTTGGCCCTCGGCGGTCAGCGTCAACATGCGGGTCGAGCGCAGCAACAGCCGCACGCCCAACCGTGCCTCGATCCTGTCGATCGCACGCGCGACCGCCGAAGCGGTCAGGCCGACCGCTCGGCCCGCCGCGGAAAAACTCCCCTGCTCCACCACCGCAGTGAACAGCGCCAGCGAACGCGCTCGGTCGGTTCCGCCGATCAGCTTTGCATCCAACGCACAGCTCCTTCGCATATCCGCCGGGTTATGCACCGGCAACCGTCCCGCCATCTATGCACCTGATGGAAAGCATAGAAGGGCGGCAAATGGAATATCGGCAACTGGGCGCATCGGGACTCCGGTTACCCGCGCTGTCGTTCGGCACCGGCACATTCGGCGGCACCGGACCGCTGTTCGGCGCATGGGGACAAAGCGATGCGGCCGAGGCGCGGCGGCTGGTCGACATCTGCCTCGATGCCGGGGTCACGCTATTCGACACCGCCGACGCCTATTCCAACGGCGCCTCGGAGGAGGTGCTGGGCGCGGCGATCAAGGGGCGGCGCGACGCGGTGCTCCTGGTCGCTGACGGCGGAGCATATGACCGCGCTGGATGCGGCGAGCGCCGGGCTGCCGCCCTACCCGCACACCCCGTACATGCAGCAGGAGGGCTTCGCCCGCCTGAACCCGCCACTCGTCTGACGAAAGGGAGCCATTCGATGAAGCTGAATTTCCCCCTTCTCGCGCTCGCCATGGGCGCGTTCGGCATCGGCGTGACCGAGTTCGCGCCGATGGGCATGCTGCCAGGCATCGCGTCCGATCTCGGCGTCTCGATCCCGGCGGCGGGGCTGCTGGTCAGCGCCTATGCGATGGGCGTCCTGTTCGGCGCGCCGCTGATGACGCTGACGACCGGGCGCGTGAACCGGCGAACGCTGCTGATCGGGCTGATGGCCATCTTCACGATCGGCAACGCACTGTCCGCGATCGCCGACGGCTATTGGATGCTGATGGCGGCACGGATCGTCACCTCGTTCAATCACGGCGCGTTTTTCGGTGTCGGCTCGGTGGTCGCCGCCAGCCTCGTGCCGCCCGACCGGCGCGCGGGCGCGGTCGCCGCGATGTTCACCGGGCTGACGGTGGCGACGATCGGCGGCGTGCCGCTCGCGACTTGGGCCGGTGAGGTGCTGGGCTGGCGCACGGCGTTCGCGGGAATTGCCGGCGTCGGTGCCGTGGCGATCGTGGCGCTGCGCTTTGCCCTGCCCTCGCTTCCGGCATCGTCGGAGGGCGACATGGCGGCGGAACTCCGCGTCCTGACCCGCGGACCGGTGCTGGCGGCGCTGGCGCTGACCGTGGTTGGTGCCGGCGCGATGTTCACCGTCTTCACCTACATCGTCCCGATTCTGCGCGAGGAAACCCATGCCTCGACCGAGTTCGTGAGGGCGATGCTGGTGCTGTACGGGATCGGGCTGACGATCGGGAACACGCTCGGCGGTCGCCTTGCCGATCGGTCGATCGAGCGGACGCTGATCGGCAGCTTTGCCGTCCTCGCGGCGGTGCTGGTCGTGTTCGCGGGCGTCATGCAATGGCCATGGGCCGCCGCCGCCGCCATCCTCGTCTGGGGCATCGCCAGCTTCGCCATTGTACCGCCGTTGCAAATGCGGGTCATGGTGGCGGCCGCCGATGCGCCGAACCTTGCCTCGGCGATGAACATCGGCGCGTTCAACCTCGGCAACGCGATCGGCGCGGCCCTCGGCGGAGGGGTGATCGGTGCGGGACTGGGCTTGCCCGCCGTCGCGGCCGCCGGTGCGGGCATGGCGGCCCTGGCGCTCGTAATCCTGCTGTTCGTTCAGCGCCGTCAAACGGCAGCGGTCTGTCCGGCCTGACCCCTTCCAGGCGCGATGAGCGAAGAGACGGGGTCAGGCGCCTGCTTCCTCCCTGTCGCGATCCTTGCCCCGTGTCGGCCGTGGTTTACGCAATCCCACCGGCAGGAGGTTGATCTTGCGCTGATCCGGGAGATGCCCCGTCACCACGGGGATCTTCTCGACCCCCTACGTCAGCTTCGGGAGCGAGGCCGCTGCGGGGTAGCGCGTCTCGCCCTCGCCGCCCTTGCCACGGTGCCAGAGACGATCGTTGCGGAATTCGAGGAACACCTCCTGATCCTTCAGCTCGTCCGACACCATGTGCCGCGCCGAATGCATCACCTGCAAACCTCCGCCAGCTGCTCAGCGTACATCGCCTTGGCGATCGCCTGGAGCTCCCGTTCAGTCATATCGATCTTCTGCTTGGCCCGCCTGTCGAGCATCTCCAGCATCCTCGGCGTCACCCCCGTGAGCGCCGCCCCCATGTTGCGCGCTGCCTTCCGGTCGGTGGTCCGCAGCGAGAGCCGGACATCTAGGATGCCATTATCCAATAAACGGCGAATCCGGCGCCACCGGAAAATGTGCCCGCGCTGGTAAACGTGTTGAAGACAGTCCAAAACCGCGGCCTTCCCGGCCAGCGCATTGGCACAATCCGATGCACAATTGTGCAGGTGCCAACGGCCGACCCTGATAGTCAGCCAGCGTCTTCAAACACTTAGCAGCCAATTGACTGAAATTTCAGGCAGATGGCTGGGGCGGCAGGATTCGAACCTGCGTATGACGGTACCAAAAACCGTTGCCTTACCGCTTGGCGACGCCCCAGTGGAGAGGCGCGCCTTATACCGGGCGCGCCGCTCTTGAA
>Ga0308171_1004459_pt1 | contig 11478 bp, 10 predicted proteins | sample PhyGR1_FD_202135 | JGI IMG/M metagenome (GOLD analysis project Ga0308171, IMG submission 202135) | Phyllosphere microbial communities from UC Gill Tract Community Farm, Albany, California, United States - DLSLSG.R1 | ecosystem: Host-associated > Plants > Phyllosphere > Unclassified | place: USA... | reverse complement strand
AATCAAGGCGACATTTGCCGCCGGACTTGAACGCCAACTCGCCGTTTTAGGAACTGAAAATGGCACGCGCGCTGACCTGATAGATACCATCGCCCATCTTGTGGGTGCACTGGTGTTGTCTCGTGCCTGCCCAGATAATTCCGCTCTGGCTGATGAAATTCTTGATGTCTGTCGTGCGCGTCTGGTTAATCATGAAGCCAGTGAGGATTGAATGTGTTGGGCTTAGGGGACTTGTTTTCAGCAGTGCATATAAATAAATCACCAACGTCCGCTTCTGGCACTCAGCAGACTTTCAGGCCCATCATGGTTCCTGCTTCGCTGGCGGAAGCCATTTTTTAGCTTCGTGAATGAGCTTTTCAATCTCTTCCAAAGGGATGCATCCTTCGTAGCAAGAAAAAGAGAATTCATGAGTTACGTCGGAATAGAAGACTTCAGCAATTTGCCGGAGCGGGGATGTTCCAGCCTCAGAAAGTTCGAGGTACATACCATCACGGATGACATCGCTTCCACATGTTAGGTTGTATTGGATCTTAGCCATAAATATAATTCTCCATTTTTCCTGTTAATGATGCCTTGTTCTAGCGTAATAAAACATATCCCTGAATATAACTTGCATCGGTCCGCTATGAGCGAAATGCGGGCGTTGCTAACCTGGCAATATATTAACCAACATAAATCAGGTTGTTTTGGCTGTAAATCCTGGCCTTGCTTGAATTTATCTTATTAAATACATCAATTTTTTCTGCGGAACTTTAAAATAACAAGATGTTAGATGAGGTTTTATGTAAAAATCATTGTTCTTAATTAACCCAGTCCTATCAGACTACAAATCAAGAAATTCAGTTAAGAGATAATCAGTCACCTCACTTTCCATATTTTTAATTAATTTCAATTGTTATTGATCACTCTGCTAAAAGTATCACTCTGATTATTGGTTTTAATTCCTATCGATAATGCTTAATGTATAATTTCTACCTGGTCCTTAAAATCCATTTTACTATGTATTCAAATGAACGCTTCGATGCAGAACTTGATTGCAGAATAGATGTAATATTATTGGATATCAAGTTCTGGGAATGGCAGGCGGACAACGCTACTAATAACGCAGATAAGTACTTTGCAATGATTGTCATAGCAGATAAGGTCGCGAGACTTCAGATAGCTCTGGATATTAAAAAAGAAGAGTGGAGACGTATTGGATTGTCAATTAGCTTTGAAGATTGAATTCAAAAAAAGGCGCTCAATGAGCGCCAGGCGATCTTACATAGTAACTCAATGGTTACTTTTTATTAGAGACTCAAATTCCAATCTCATCTTTAACCCAAGAGCGCGCTTTCTTGACAGTTTCTAAAGGCGGTGCTTTTTCGGGGTCTTGTTCTGCTTCAATAATTATCCAACCATCATAGGTTGAATCTTTAAGGTAATTTATTACTGGAGCGTAATTAACAATGCCGTCTCCAGGAACTGCGAATAAACCGTTTCTGACTGCATCATTAAAACTGAGGTCATTGTTGATCACATTGTCTAAAACATCGCCTCTCACATCCTTCATATGAATGTGTGCAACACGATTGCCGTAGTTTTCAAGTACCCAGCCGATATCCACGCCTGCCGCGGTTGCGTGGCCACAATCAAGAACGATACCCACTAAATCATCAGTTGCTTCAAGGAATGCTTTCAGCTCATCGTTAGTTTCAACCACCATCATCAGGTGATGATGGTAAGCGAGGCGCAGACCATAAATTCTCAACAGTGAGACAGCCAGGTTATTCACTTTCTGTGCGTACTGCTCAAGGCTAATATTCGCTAAGGCTGGAGACAGGGATAATGGCTCATCCAGAGGTGCAGTTCCGGGCATTGCCCCACATTCTCCATAAACCATAACTTTTGCACCAAGTGACTTCAGAAGCGATGCATGATCGTGAACAGCTTCAAGCTCTTCTTCGAAACTACGTTCGATAAGGAATCCATTAAACCAGCCAGAGGCTAACTTGAGTTTTGCGTTGGAAAGTATTGGCTGAAGTTTATTAACTGTTCTGGGGAATTTACGACCTAACTCAATCCCTTCATAACCCGCTGCCGCGGCTTCTTCAAGACAGGTTTCCAGCGGGATATCACCGCCAAGATCTTCCAACACGTCATTTGTCCAGGACAGTGGGCTAACGCCAACACGAATACGCTCTGATACGCTCATAATTCTATCCTTCAAAATAAAAAGCATCGCTTCCGATGACCTGAGAAACGATGCTAAGTAGGTTCTCAGAGACTCTGAGGAAATTTCAGTATTACAAAGTGAACGCTTCGCGGAAGGATTCTAACGCCACCACCGAATCACCTGATGCCCAACCTTCCAGTGCTACTACGCCGTGATAATTGATACCCTTTAGGGCACGAGCAATGGCTTTATAGTTGATTTCACCTGTTCCCGGTTCTTTACGGCCCGGAACGTCAGCAACCTGAATTTCACCGATATGCTTCTCACTTCTCTTGATTAGCTCTACCAAATTACCTTCGCCAATCTGAGCGTGATAAATATCCAGGTTCATTTTCAGGTATGGGCTGTTTACGGCGGCAACCAACGCCAGAGTGTCTTCCGCTTTTGCAAAAGGCGTACCCGGATGATCAACAGCAGTATTAAGGTTCTCGAGTGTGAAAACCTTGCCTGCCTTCTCTCCCAACGTAGCGAGTGCATCCAGAGTGCTCTTCGCTTTCAGCCACATTTCACCAGTAACAATTTCAACAGGTTTCACTGGCAGGCCAACATTGTTCAGACCAGTACCGTGCAAGTTGAGAGAAGGACAGCCAAGGCGACGTGCAACTTCGATTGACTCATTAGCGCTGTAAAGCAGCTTAGCAATCTCACCACTGTCGGTAAGATTGCCAGAGATATATCCGGTCATTGAAGTGATACGAGCACCGATTTTAACCAGCGCATCAATGTCTTTCTTGGTCCGGTCCCAGATTTCAACACCGAAGCCCATAGCGTGAATACGTTCTACGCGCTCAAGAAATGGCAGGTCGAGAAACACCATTTCTGCGCAGACGGACAATGAGTAGTTAGACATCTAAAATCCTTAAAGATTGATTGGCTGAGACTGTTGAACAGAAGCAATGCATGCCAGTGCGATTTCCAGTGCGTTGCGCGCATCTTCGCCAGTTGCTTTCGGGATTTCACCAGTAGCAACACAACGAACGAAGTCGGTCAACTCAGCCACATAAGCGTCACGCAGCAGATCGGTATCACGACGAGCAGTATCAATGGAGATGCCGTCGGTGGTGTAACGCACACAGTTGTTCACATTGATGTTGCCAGCCTGCAACATGCCTTTGCTGCCGAACACTTCACCACGAACGTCATATCCATAAACGGCCTGGAAATTAGCTTCAGCAGTGGCGATCGCGCCATTATCAAAACGAATGTTCACTACGGCGGTGTCCAGTAAACCGCGATCTTTAAAATCAGGACGCACTAACGCATCGGCAACGGCATAAATCTGAGTCGGTTTCGCGCCTGGGTTCAGATGCAGAAGGATGTCAAAGTCGTGGATTAATGTTTCCAGGAAAATTGTCCAGTGGGGGATTGGCGTTGGATCACCCAGACCTGGGTCACGCGTGATTGAACGAAGCAGTTGAGGTACGCCAATCTTACCTGCTTTGATCTCTTCATAGGCTGCTGCGAAACCGCTCACGAAACGACGGTTAAAGCCAACTTGCAGAGCTACACCGGCTTCTTTAGCCGCGTTGATGGCTTTATCAGCCTCTTCCAGCGTGACAGCCATTGGCTTTTCACAGAATACACCTTTACCTGCTTTAGCTGCGGCTACAACCAGCTCAGCGTGAGTACGAGCTGGTGATGCAATGATCACTGCGTCGATTTCTGGATCATTCAGCATTGCCTGTGGGTCGGTATAAGATTTTTGCGCGCCCAGCTTAGCGGCCAGCTTGTCAGCGGCACCCGGAACAGGATCTGCAACTGCGACTAATGTTGCACCTGGAATACGTTGGGCAACCGTTTCACCGTGGAAACTGCCCATACGACCTGCGCCAATCAGACCAACGCGCACAATATTTTTAACAGACATGTAACTCTCCTCAGTATGTAGGGTATTTACGGCTTACTTTGTGATACAGATTCTGGTGTGATGAGCGGTTGCTCATGACCAAAACGACGGGATTTTGAAAGCATCAATGGTTCGATATGCTCCAGCGAGACGCCTTTAGTTTCCGGCAGGAAGCGGCCAACAAACCAAAACGCGATGACACTGAATCCTCCACATAACAGCAGCGGGAAAGCGCCATTGAAGTGTTCCATCAGCACTGGGCTTCGGTTCATCATTGGGAAGCTCTGCGTCACGATGAAGTTTGAAACCCATAGGGAACAGAACGCGTAGCCCATGGCGACAGCTCGCATACGGTTCGGGAAAATTTCGGAGATCAGCAGCCAGGCACCAAGACTCCATGACAGGCCAAAAACAAAAATAAAACCGACTAATCCCACAACCGGTAAGTAGCCTTTTGCTTCATTCATGAATGCCCAGGAAGTGAAGAACAGGAAGGCAGCACACCCCAATGCTCCCCAGCGCAGCAGGGGAATACGGCCTACCCGGTCAAATGCAACCAGCGCAATGCTTACACCGGCAAGCAGCGCCATTCCAAGGAATATGCTCTGGAATAGCGAATCTTGGGTATTACCGGTGACGTTCTGTAATAACGATGGTGCGAAGTACATCAGGATGTTGATGCCCGAAACCTGCTGAAGGACGGCAATCGCACAACCGATCCAAAGAATGTAAGAGGCTTTTTTGTCTTTCAGGATGCCGCGCTGCGGTTGACCATCGTTTGAGGCAGAATCTGCAGCGATAGAACCACGAATCGCGCTATAAAGGCGTTCAGCATGTGCTGCGTTTGAAAGAGAGGTAAGCACCTTGAGTGCTTGTTCTTTCTTGTTGTGCATCGCATACCAACGTGGTGATTCCGGCATAAAGAAAGCCATTATCAGGAACAGCACGCAGGGAACCAATGCCGATGCCAGCATCCAGCGCCAGCCCATAGAAACGATCCATTCGTGAGCTGCTCCCTTAGCAATCAGATAGTTGACCACATAAACAACCAACTGACCGCTTACCATCAGCATTTGCTGCATACCCAGCATGCGGCCACGCAAATCTTTCGGCGATACTTCAGCGATATAGAGAGGCGTGACCGCTGAAGCCATGCCTACAGCCAATCCACCTATCAAACGGTAAACAACAAACCACGTCAGGTCATTGGCCAATGCCGCGCCAATAGCCGAGATCGCGAACAAAATTGCGGTAACGATCAGTGTCGATTTGCGCCCGATGCGGTCAGTCAAGCGACCGACCCCCCAGGCACCAATGACGCATCCCAAAATCACGTTAGAAACAGCCCAGCCACTTTCCGCTGGTGAGAGCGACAAATGTTCGGTTAAGGGATCAATAACGCCAGAAATGACGGAGGCGTCATAGCCGAGAATGATTCCACTGACTGAAGCGATGGCACAGATGAATATGAGGTAAGGCACATTGTGCTTTCGTGTAGACATTTCATTACTTCTCCACGTTGGTTTTTTTAAGTTATTTGTCTTTGTAGGTAAGACATAACTACTTAGCAGCGGGTGTGCCAGGTCACACTCCACTGTTTTATAAGGAAATAAAAAAAGACATCGATCACAAAGTGTTTATTAAAAAGACATGTCTTCATAACATGTCTATAGAATGGACACATTCAAAGCTGCAAAGATTGAAATCTATGGACCATTTTCACGAGATGACTTGGGACGAGGAATGGGAGCTTATCGCGAAGCTTAACCATGAGCAGGGATTTGCCCAGTACAATGAAAAACTGGGAATGGCCTGGAAAGCCTTCGAAAAGGGCGATACCCCTAAAGGCCTTCGTTCGGCTATTCACGCATCATGGTTACGTAGCCATACGGAAGGCATTAATGCCTATCGTTTTGAATATCAGTTCTGCGATGAGAGCGAGTTACGGAGAATACTGGCGCGGAACGCGCTGTTAATCTCCATCGCGCGCGACATCATGCGTAATCTGCTTGCCTACAATCCTGATGGCCACATTAATCTGACCGATGCCAATGGCATAACACTGCATTTTTGTGGCCAGGATTTAACGCCAGTAGGCAGTATTCTCAGTGAGGCCATATCAGGCACCAACTGCACTGGCCGGTGCCTGAAAGAGAATAAGTTGGTTTATATGCTCAGCGCAGAGAACTATAAAGAAGCGCTGCGCATTCGTGGCAAACATTGTGCGGCTGCCCCTATCAGGGACGAGAACGGCGTTATGCTTGGCGTTCTGACTTTGACTGCAAACCCCGGTTGTTTCCACTATCACACGCTTGGAACCGTCCAGGCCGCTGCCGAGGCGATTTCACAGCAGCTTATTTTGCGGCATCTGGTGAATGAGCAGGAATCAGTGATGGAAGCGCTGAATGAAGGTGTTCTGGTCGTCAGTGAACAAGGCATTATTCGGCAGATAAACCGTTATGCCCGTGAGGTGCTCGGCATACAGGGGGATGTCCTCTTCCGGGATGCTGATCAAGTATTACTTCCTGAAGGTTGCTCGTTGAGGGCGTTGCCAGCCTGTAAGGATCGAAATATTGCTCTTTGCCCAAGCCCTGATTCACGTATTTTATGCGTGATTTCAGTTGTCGTTACTCCCGAAGGTGGTCGAGTCATTTCAATGCGTGATAACCGACGTGTGCGAGATTATGACGCGTCGTGTTATTGGCAGCAGCGCCAGCTACAACTTTGATATGATCCTCGGCCAGTCAAAAGTAATGCAGGATACCCGTAATAAAGCTCGAAATGCCGGACGCAGTGACAGCACCGTGCTTCTGACAGGAGAGAGCGGAACGGGGAAGGAGTTATTTGCTCAGTCTATCCATAATGGCAGCACCCGCAACACCGGTCCGTTTCTTGCGGTAAACTGTGGCGCGATTCCTCGTGATTTGGTGCAAAGCGAATTATTTGGCTACGAAGATGGTGCCTTCACCGGTTCGAGACGCGGTGGTGCAGCGGGCAAATTTGAACTGGCGGATGGAGGAACACTATTCCTCGACGAAATCGGTGATATGCCTCTTGAAGCTCAGGCAAGTCTGTTAAGAGTGTTACAGGAGGGTGAGGTGATGCGTATCGGCGGTAAGCGACCGCTGAAAGTGAATGTTCGTATCGTAGCTGCAACCCACCGCGATTTGAAAAAAGATATTGAAAATGGCTCATTCCGTCGAGATCTCTTCTTTCGCCTGAATGTGATCAGCTTGCCGATTCCGCCATTACGTTCGAGAAAAGAAGATGTTAAAGAGTTGGCTAACTGGTTCTGTGAAAAAATCTGTCGCGCACTCAATCGAGAACGCGCATTCTTTTCCAGCTCGGCGTTGCAGTTGATGGAAAGCTACGACTGGCCAGGAAATGTGCGTGAGCTGGAAAATATCGTTGAGCGAACCATAAATCTGACGGAAACGGACGATATCCGGGATAAGGATCTTCCAGAGGAGCTTCGTCTACCCGCGTATGCTGATTTAAGTCTACCGCGTGAGAAAGTGAAAAGTTTCAATCTTAAGGATGGCGAAAAGACGTTGATCGAACTTTGCCTGATGGAAAAACTGGGCAACATGCGTCAAGTCGCCATCGCGCTTAATCTTTCACGCGGTGCACTGTATAACAAGATGAAGAGATATGGGATTAAACCCAGTGATTACCGCAGGTTAAACCATGAAGCTTGACCTCTGCAAAACACACAATTTTCATCAGGAGGTCTGCATATCGCTACTCCTGAACTTAACAGGCCAGAGTAAGTAATCAATTTTTGCATTCCTTACATCCATCACTGACAGTGCGGAATGGTGGCGTACTATATTTGCAAAAATTGCTGGCGTAGTGATTACCACGCAAAATCAGCTTTTCAGGTGGATAGTTTGCTTCGCTAGCTAATGAAAAAAAGTGCGGGTTTAATCAAGTTCGATGCGGTACGAACCTGCAAAGGTATGCATTAATAATGCCTTTATGAGCGAGGACCGAACATATTAAATTCGGCTATTTTATTGGTTTCTGTGGTCAGTAAAAATTACCATGCATTACCCTCCCACTATTCAGAATTCATAGATTATATGAGGAAATTACAAAAACTAATTGCCGCTGAGCGTACCGCTTTTTCGCCTTACTCAAGCCTATCTTCAAAGTCGATATCACGTATCGCATCAAAATGTCGAAAGGATGAAGTTGCAGATGCGCATATCCTCATTATGCAGCTCAAATCCGAGTTGGCCACCGTTGCTGATTGGGATGGATATACACAGGATGACATCTGGAGGGCCATCGAACTGTACAGATCGATCTTGCTAAAAGTAAGAGAATAAATGGTTGGAGTACGCTTTTGGCTTGAAACCACCAAAGTACATGGGCGAAAGGGCTGCTATGAGCCAAAATCGGCCGTTCAGGTTAAAAATAAGCTTAAGGTTATGTCCATGTAGCCGTGGTATATCAGACAGCCTGGTAGGCTGGTCTGATATTATCCCCCATTCGATCCGATATCGTTTTCTTCGGTGCGCTCCCCACCTTCCTCTTCGGTATTCAGTAAACCACAGGGTTCTGTCATCATTTTTACCGCATTCTCATCGGACGTTCTAAGTGTAATGCATTTGGTACAACATAGATCTTGCCCGGACTGACGTGGACGTAGCCGTCTCAAAAATTAATACGCAACTCACCCTCATTAACTCGAAGGTGTTGCCAAAAATTCCGGTCGCTGTTCGGCCAGCAATGTAAATCTGGTTACTTCCGGATACAACGTACGGCTGATGGTATCCGGCAGCATCGATTCTGTAAAACGCCAGGCTACTGCGATACTGATACCGGCCACTGATAGTATGTCAGGATGACTTTCCCGCAGCCCGTTCTCCAGCGTCTGCCAGGCACCATGAAGTTGTTGAGTTACCCGATTCAGCCAGGGTTGATGCTGTTTTTCTACCGGTCTGAGGCGCTGTTCGTACACAATCTGCACCGCTTTTTCACAGGCAGCCAGGGCGAATCCGGTAAGATGCAAATCTCTCAGGTCTTCCGCTCTGGACGCTGATGTGGGTGCAGGTGAATGACCGAAATATTTCTCAAGGTAATTAATGATTAATGTTGAATCGATCAGCACCTGATTATCATCTGTGATAAGCGTTGGTACTTTAACGGTTGGATTAATTTTCGTTAAGGCATCAAAATCGCTGAATACCGAAAGCGGCTGTTGTTCGAATTGCATACCCAATATTTTCATGTAGATAGCAACCCGTCTGACATAGGGTGAATCCAGCATTCCGATTAGGATCATAGCGCTACCTCATATTATGTTGATTAACAAAATCAATTAACTGTGCGGCGACAGGCAAAGGGGCATCTTCCATTAAAAAGTGTCCGGCCTGTTCATAGATATGCAGCATGGATGAGGCAATGTCGCGCTGCAAACACCTTCCATATTCAACGGGCTGCCATTCATCTTCGGCGCCCCATAAAATCTGCACAGGCAGTTGGAGTTGCGGCAATTTTTCTGCAAAGTCACTGGTGTAACAGGCATTATAATGCGCAACCTGATGCTGATAAAACGAGGGCTGGCCCACCACGCCACAAAGAGGTGCGAGATAACTTTCCAGCCGCTGCTCTGTCATAAGATGCTTATTGAAAACAGCCATCTTTAACTGGCGAGACATAGCGCGGTAATGTTCAGTGGCAGGGATCAGTGCATAATCCACATAGTTATCCCGCATAGCTTTCCATGTGGGCGAAGGCCAAGAGTTGTAACTCGGAATATCGGCAATCGTAAGCGTCTTCAGCAGGGATGGGTTGTCGAATGCCAGTCTGAGTGAAATTGCCCCGCCGATATCGTGACCAAATAGATGTATTTTTTCGAGCTGCCAGTGTTCCAGCAGTTTCAGCAGATAACCGACTTGTGCGGAAACCGAGGTATCAGCCGTCAACGGGCGCTCTGATGCGCCGAACCCAGGCAGGTCATACAGGTGAACATGAAAACCCGCATCGACAAATGCCGGCACCAGTGACTGCCAGATTACCGAGTGTGCGGGCGTGCCATGAACCAGCACCAGAGGAGTACCTGAACCATGGACCCCGGTTGCAATGCGACAACCTTTTATCAAAACGTCTTCATTCAGTAATGGGTTGTTAGCGGACATTAGCTTTCTCCATTGTGATTGTTTCTTCCAGGCTATCCGTTGACTGCATATGACACCAGTGACATTATTTCCATCTGCAAACCCACTTTTGTCATACAAAAATGAATAAACGACTCTCTGTTGATGCGCTCAGAGTATTCAGAACAGTGGTGCAAACGGGCAATATGAGTAAGACTGCTTTACTTCTTAACCTGAGCCAGTCCGCTGTAAGCTGGAAGCTCAGACGACTTGAAGATCAACTTCAATGCCAGCTACTTACGCGTACCGGCGGAAAAGCCGTTCCGACAGAAAAGGGCAGCGTTCTGCTACGCCATGCGGAAAAAATCCTCACTGAACACGATCATGCCGTGGCGTATTTTTCGCCTTCGGAACTACGTGGCAAGCTGCGAATTGGGGTCACTGAACATATCTCAATGACAGAAGTATGCGGGGTCATTTCAACCTTCAGTCACCATCATCCCGAGGTGGATGTACAACTGGTGGTGGAGCAAAGTCATCTCCTGCGTCAGCATTTTTCTGAAGGAAGCCTGGAGATCATCTTACATCAGGATTTCGCGGGTACGGCATCGCCGGAAGATAGGGTATTGTGGAGTGAAAAATTATACTGGTGCGCAACGCCTGCCTGGCTGCATGAATCGGATAAGAGCCTGAAGCTTATTACCTGGGGACCCGATTGCTATTATCGTAACCTGGCTGAGGAGAAACTTCGGCAGGCAAAAATTCCATTTTCTGTGATGCTGGAATGTCCTTCAGTAGCAGGTATGATTGCGGCGATAACCACCGGACTGGGGGTGGGAATACTCAATCAATACAGCGTAGAGAAAACGATTTGTAATGTGTCTGAACTTGAGAAATTGATGCCTCTGCCGTCGGTTGATTGCCTGCTTCGCCTGAATAGACATTGCTTCAATCCCGCGAGCGAGGCCTTCTGCGAGATGCTGACCAGGCTGATGCATAAGCCCGCTATTAATTGATGAATACAACGCGATATTAGTCATGTCCGCTTCTGGCACGAAGCGGACGCGCGCCGCAGGTCCGCTTTGAGCGAACAGCGGACGTTTACCAACTTTAACTTGCATATACTCAATTTTTACACTGTATATAGGCAGCTACCGGCACGTATATAAGAAACAATCGACATGCAGTCTGCGTATCTACTGGAACAAAATGCGTGCCCCGTGCAATATTCCCACCAGGTATTTTGCCGGAAATAAATTTTTCAAGGCTTATTAGTATTTCATCTGAAAGATTAATTCATAGCTGCGTTAAAT